>PPYE01257616.1_pt1 | contig 11715 bp, 9 predicted proteins | sample 1559881 | NCBI WGS metagenome assembly PPYE01 (sample SAMN08240022, study PRJNA423297) | Human gut metagenome, whole genome shotgun sequencing project.
AAACAGCTATCAAAGAGGCTGCCTCTGTTCTTGAAAGCCAGGGTGTCAAATATCGTAATCTGTCAATTGACTCCTCTAGCGCTGCCGGTAAATATGCCTCAGAAATCATGGCGTTTCCAACAACTATACTTGTTGACAGAAATGGCAATATTGTAGGCGAACCAATGCTCGGCGGAATCGATAACCAGGACAACTATGATGCCCTTATGAAGCAGATTCAGTCTGTAATTGATGCAGACAGCACAAATAAATAGTGGTCTACATATAAAAAAGCTCCTGTGCATTGCACAGAGAGCTTTTTAGTCAAATTTGTAATTTATTTCTATACTCGCTTGGTGTCAATCTATATTTTTCTTTAAAAACACGATTAAAGGTTCTAAGACTTCCAAAACCACTGTCCATCGAGATTTCTGTCAGGGTATCATCTGTAGTTTCAATTCTCTGACAGGCATACCCCAGACGCGCCTCATTCACATATTGATTAAAACTGCTGTGAAATGTCTTTGAAAACAATCTGGATAATGAAAATTTGCTTACGCCAAGGGCATGTGCCATTCCATCAAGCGATATACTCTTATTAAAATTGGCAGAAATATATGATACGGTACGGTATATTATATCATCACTGCCAATTTTGCTCTTTTCCACCAATTTCATCATCGGAATACATCTTGCAAGTATAATCTGCAAATAAGCTTGAACAATCCATATATCATTCTGCCAGGTATCTATTATGGATTCCACTGCTCTGTACACTTCATCCGGAATAACATCACTTTTTACAACAGGATATTGTGGAGCATTATTCCGCAGTACATTTTCAAATCTACCAAAAATCATTTGTGGAGCATTAATAAAAACCGCCTCATTGACTTCTGATGAAAACACCTGATAATGATGTATAACATCAGGAAATACCACTCCTATATCACCTGTTTCCATGTGATACAGCTCCTGTCCTACACCAAGCTCTAATGTTCCTTTCGTAACGCATACAATTTCCATTGCATTATGCAGATGTGGTGGCTGGTGCCGTGGCTTCCGCTTTACTGCAATAATCTCTTCATTTGTATTTTCATACGTTAAATGCACTCAGATCATCTCTCCTATATTATACGATAATTATTCAATTCCTTTTTCTCTTCTAAGCTTTTCATTTGCAGCTTCTACATTCATCTTTGAAAGAAGAATTGTAATAAGAATCTCAAATACAAATGGTAACCATAAATACATTACCTGAAGCATAGTAATTGCAGATGCCGGCTGAGTCGCATTTGTACCTACATAACCACTGATTTCAAGCAGCCATCCTACAATAGCTGTTCCAATTCCACCACCAATTTTGATTCCAAGTGATGTGCATGAATACATAGTTCCATCTACTCTCTTTCCCTGAGTCAGGTAAGTATACTCAGAGCACTCGGCAATTACTGCATTCATGTCTCCCTGCCAAGGTCCCTGTCCTAATGCTGCAACTGCAGTAAACAGCATCATCAGTGGAACGCTTCCCATGTATCCTGCTACAATCACAAGTGCTCTTGCTATCGTAGCCAGAATATATCCACGTTTATTAAGCTTATACATTCCCTTCCACTTTCCAACAAGAGTTGGTGTGAAAATAAGTGCTATTATAAGAGGAATATTTACAGCCCATGCAAATACACCAAACAGATTTTTATTCTTAAGAACCCATGTACAATAATAAATACCTGCACCAATCATAGCACTGTATAACTGCTGCAAAATATAAGTTCCACAAATCATCATATAGTACTTATTCTTAACAAGCAGCTTAAATGCCTGAACAAGACCATACTTCTTTTCTTCATCGTTCTCTATTCCGGAGTTAAGCTCCTCTTCCGGAAGCTCCTTAACCGACAATCCTGAAATTGTATTTACTACAAGGCCTATCAAAGCATAAATAATAGCTACAAATCTCCATGCAGCAGCACCTCCACCGCATACATCAACAAATGCAACTGTTATAGACTGAATTATAAGACTGGTTGAAAAGGCAAAAATAAAACGGTAAGAGCCCATCTGTACACGCTCTTTGCTGTTCTTTGTTACCAGCGAAGTAAGTGCAGAATATGCAATATTATTTGCTGTATAAAATACACCATTCAATAATGTATATGCTATAAAGAACCATGCATACTGAGCAGTCCTGCCCCAGCTTGTAGGAATTGCAAAAACTGCTACAAGTGTCAAAGCACAACCTATATAGCCATAAATCATCCAAGGTCTTGCTTTTCCGAGCTTTGTATGTGTTTTATCAATAAGTGACCCAAAGAAAACATCTGTAAAACCATCAAATAATTTAGATGCTGCGATTAATGTTCCAACGATTCCCGATGCAAGTCCTATAGTATCTGTAAGATATACCATAACAAAGGATGTCAGGAATGCATATACTACATTTCCTGCAATATCACCGGAACCATAACCAATTTTGTTGTACCACTTTAAGTACGTCTTTTCTTCCATGAAAAACCTCCAATTAATTACTTTGTTTTATCTTTAACAGCTATACTAATTTTATATATTTGTGCAAATTTTGTCTATAAACATAATAGGCTGTAATATGCACAAAATGATACTTTTCAAACACTACAGTTTCACAGCTATTTGACTCAATTCCATTTGAAACGTAATCAATACACAATATCATGCTCTAAACATTTTGTCCATAAATGCAAATAGACAAAGCATGCATAAAATGCTACAATACAAGCGGAGGTGTATAATGTATATCAACACGGGATATTTAAATCATTCACATAAAGATTTTAAAGATAAAAGCCGCCCTCTGATTGTAGGAAGCTGCGGAACCTATCGCCTGTCACAGCATCCTAAGATGCCTACATACAGGCCCAGAGGAAGACTGGATTACCAGATTATATACATATCATCCGGTCTTGTTCATTTCCACTTTGACAATCCTGAAAATGAGACAATCATTCCAGCCGGACATATAGTGTTATTTCGCCCAAAAGAGCTTCAAAAATATGAATTTTATGGTAAGGATAAGACTCAGATATATTGGCTTCACTTTACCGGAAGCGACGTAAAAAACACTTTAAGAAAATACGGATTTACAGACAATAAAAGAGTCTTTAATGTTGGAACGTCTCTTGAATATGAACAGGTTTTCAAAAGGATTATTACAGAGCTTCAAAGATGTCAGGACAATTATGAGGAAATGCTCATGCTTTTGCTACGACACCTTTTGATTATATTTAACCGTAAAATAACAACTGAGCATGTAATCAGAAATGAATTCCTTGACAGCCAGATGGATACAGCCATTACATATTTCAATACAAACTACAACCGCGCTATTAACGTGGAGGAATATGCTTCATCAATTGGTATGAGCATAAGCTGGTTTATTCGAAGCTTTAAAAAATACACAGGTAGCACACCAATACAATTTATCACATCACTCAGGATGACAAATGCTCAGGTGCTGCTTGAAACGACATCCTACTCTATAAACGAGATTGCAGGCATTGTCGGATACAATAATCCACTATACTTCAGTCGATTGTTCCATAAACAAAAAGGATGTTCTCCTTCTGAATACAGAGCCAGAAATACATAATAAAAAGACAAAAGCAATATTATAATGCCAATTTTTTCCTATACTTATCTTTTTAATGAATGACTAACAGATTGTAAAAGAATAATCCTTATCAGTCTCCGCACTGATACGATAATCCTCTTCCACATCAGTTCCCCAGCTGTCGATACCTCCAACACCTCTTACTGCGCCATATATGCATAAAACAGTTCTTCTTGCCGGTGGCAGTTCTTCATGGTGAAGAGCGTTTTCAATCTCAGATGCGGTATAAGGCAGACAAGAAAATGCAAATTTTTCATCATTCTTTTCAATGCGCAGTGTCTGTGACGAGCTATCTGTCCTGCTGTTATCAAGAGCCGTATGTCTTGTAATTTCAAGCCACTCTGTATCCATTCTCATACCACATTCCTGCGGAACAAGATATTGTGTAAGACTCAGATCACCGATCTCATAGACGCCTTCTTGTGCACCTGCTTTTCTGTCAGGATATGTTTCCCCGGAGAGTCCCTTATATAAATATTTGTCAGCCAATGTTGGCATAATAAATCTCATTCCAAATACAGGAAATTCAGGGAGCCCCTGTACTCCATTATAATGTACATCCACGCGAATCTTTCCGGACGCATCAACGCTATAGCTCACAAGAACAGTTGTCGCCGGAGTTGTTATGGTCTCGTATGTATATTTTACAATAATTTCATCAGCATAAATATCACCGCCATAGCTGTTATTATCAGGTGCATATTGTTTTTGCTCCTTGCCATCCATGATCACCTGTATTCCCTTACAGTCAATAAACATATCTGCTGAAAGCCAGCTTCCGCTTTTAATATGGAACTTGCTTCCCCTGTCATTATCTGTCAACGCTCTCCAGAAAGTAGGCTTTGGGCAACGATACAGCCACTCATATCCATTTTTAACGATAGATTCCAGTCCACCCTGTGCATAAGAGAAAATATAATCAAAGCCTTCACCATGTACACCTAATGTATAGTCACCATAGACCACTCTTAATTTATCTGTATAAGCCATAGTAATACCTCACTTCCTGCATTGCCGGTTTTTCTTTCCTGTCAGCAAATACAATTCCATTTGCTGAGAATTCATAGTCTGCCGGTTTATCATCAAAATCTCCGCCATAGCGTAAAACATCTTTTCCTGTAACGGAATCTTTTACCATAATTGCCTGGTCAATAAAATCCCATATAAATCCGCCATGATACATATCGTATTTGTCAATCAGCTTCATATAAGAGCCAAGTCCACCCATTGAATTTCCCATATCATGCATGAATTCGCATAAAATATACGGTTTTTTCGGACTGTTATTCAAGTATTCCTCTACATCCTCCGGTTTTGCATACATTCTGGTCTCAAAATCAGAAATAGTATCCTCATATGCCCTATTATAATAAGCGCTTTCATAATGAACTAATCTTCCATCCTTCTTTTCGGCAAAATAAACGTTCATTGCCTCAATGTCGTCTCCTGCATAGGATTCATTTCCTAATGACCAGAAAAGGATGGATGTATGGTTTTTAAAAGTTTCGAAATTGTTTTTTGCACGCTCAAGCACTGCATCTCTCCACTGTGGAATAGATCCCGGTACATTGCATGACGGTTCGATTGCCCCTAGTTTTTGGAATGAGCCATGGCTCTCCAGATTTGTTTCTGCCATCACATAAATACCTGCATCGTCGCACATATAGTACCATGGTATCTGGTCAGGATAATGACAGGTACGCACAGAATTAATATTGTTTCTTAACATACATGATATATCTGCCTTCATATCTTCTATACCAATGCATCTTCCGGTTCTTGCATTCCACTCATGACGGTTTACTCCCGTGATAACAAGACGTTTTCCATTCAAATAGACTACTTTATCTATAATCTCTATTCTTCTGAAACCGATATCATAAGGAATTACCTCGGCCAGTGAACCATCCTCTGCTTTAAGCTCAACATAAGCATGATATAAATATGGATTATGATTGTCCCACAGCTTGACTCTTTCCAAGTCAACACAAATCGTCCCTTCCAAATGGTTGTTTTCTTTATTTAACTGTAATGACTTCTCAACTAATATATTTTCTTCTCTGTCTTTTAAAATAAAGCCAGCAGTTACATTCTGACTGTCAGTAGCGGATACCTTCATGCTGACAGATACGCTTCCACTTTCATTATCTTGATTTAACACAGGTTTGAACCATACATCCTCCAGATGAACATCAGGAATTGCCTTCAAAGTAACATTTCTGAAAATTCCAAAAAATCTGAAAAAATCCTGATCCTCTAAAAATGCCGCCGTGCTCATCTTATGTACCTGCACTGCCAGAACATTTCCCTTTTCCTTAATATATGGTGTCAGATCAAACTCAGAAGGTGTGAAGCTGTCCTCTGCATAACCTATAAACTGACCATTAAGCCACAGATACATAGCTTCTTCTACACCTTCGAAGCAGATATGTATTCTTTTTCCACACATGTTCTTATCCAAATCAAAGTTTTTGATATAAGAGCCTACCGGATTGTACTGTGCTTCTGAGAACATTCCTTCTTCTGCTCCGGTTGCCTCCATACTATATGCTCCTCTGTGGTACTCTTTTCCTTCCCACGGATACATAGTGTTGATGTAACGTATTTTATCATATCCAGCCAGTTCAATATGTCCGGGAACCATAATTTTATCGAATCCGGATGCATCAAATGTTTCCTTATAAAAATCAACAGGTCTTTCCATCACATTTTTGCTGTAAGCAAACTCCCATTGACCATTTAATGACTGTAATAATGGATTTTTTTCTTTTTTCATGTCTGAATAATCCAGATAATAGCAATGATCACTATGTGGTTCCAATTGATTTACCTTAAACACTTCCGGATTATCAAGCCATTTCATATCAGCGTTCATATTTTTCCTCACTTTCCAATTATTAATATATAAAACCGAGAACAATAACTGCTTTGTTGTATCTAAGATATAACAAAACCCTTGCAAAGAGCAATGTAATAAATTGTACAAATCATGCACTAAATGATACTGTTATAATTACTGTATTATAAAATGAGGGTCAAAAGGTGTCATTGATGCTTGCATGCAATTTAAAAAGCTCCCGTGCATTGCACAGAGAGCTTTTTAGTCCGGTTAGTACAGACATATATTAACACGCGAATTATATGATGACACTTGCTTTCCCTTTTTTTCAAATCTTTGGATTCTTGTAATAACCTGATATTCCATCTGCAGCTTGTCCGATGAACAAGAGTATACATAAGGTTCAAAACCGGTATATTCATCATCCCCTTGCGTATAATTATTCCCATAATAAAAATTCTCTATTATATTTGTCTCAAAGGAAGAATCTATTTTTGATTCAGACTCTTTTGGATCACCCATAGAATAATCACTGCCATATATCTTTGCATATAAATCTCTCATCACTGCAGCCTGTGCCTTAGGACTATCCACATCTGCACAATAATATGTAATATAAAACGGTACTCCAAGCACCGCATCAACAGCGGCCAGCATTCTCGTATCTTCAAATGATATTATAAATATCCACGCCGATAATTCCTTGCTTATATCCGATGTTACAAAATAATCTGATATTGTGTTATCAATACTATCATCCAAAGTAACTGCTGCACCATATTGCCAAGGAGCTGCTTCATATGTCTGTTCTGTTTCGCTGTCTGTATCCTTTGAATAGTTACTTTCGAGGCTTTGGAGCATAACTATATCGTCTTCACCGAGCATCTGCATAATACCTGACTGCTTCTGCAGCTCACAGGCACCCTTCAGAAAAGTCTGAATAGCCGTATAAGCCTGTCTCACCGGAATCTCAGTATCCAACGGTTCCCTTTTCTCACTATATTTCCCATTCCACAGCTCATTTACATTGTCCTGCATCAGAGACATCATCTTTGTAAGCCTCTCTTCAGCTGAAATAGAATGGCTGTAGGGGCTTATATCTGCGTTGCTTATCGTAGTACTCGTTTTGGCAATTTTTGCTGCTTTAAGTGAAATCAGATAATTCGGTATCATATTTCCCGCACATACAACTGCCAGAATAATGCATATACACACTATTCCCTTGATTTTATCCGGTTTTTTATCAATACATTTGCGCACTGATAAATGCTTACTTCTCATCCAATGCCTCCGCTTTCATGTCAAAATACACCCTGGTTCCTTTACTTGACTCACTCTCATAATGAATTTTTGTATCATGCAGCTTAGCAATCCTTGATACAAGTGCAAGCCCAAGCCCTGCTCCATGCTCACTTCTTGATCGTGACTTGTCAACCATATAAAAAGCCTCTGTAATGCGCTCTATATCCTCAGGCGGTATTCCTCTTCCATTGTCCGAAACTGCAATACGATAAATACTGTGCGAAATAAGTCTGCCTGATACCTCTACCTTGCTGCCTCCTGATTTCACTGCATTGTCTATCAGATTAAGAAGCATGGTCTTAAACAGATCATATTCCAGCCACACCCATGCCTCATCCGCACTGTACACAATCTCTGTATTATGCTTTTTTGCCGCTTCATGTGCGGTTTCCACACAGTCTGCTATAATCTCAGATACTCTTGTTTCTTCAAGCCTGAAATCATTTTTATCAAGAGTGATAAGCTCCAGCAGCTTAAATGATAATGCTTCAAGCCTCATGCCCTCATTCAGTATGACTCCGGCAGCACTGTGCACCTCATCCTCAGACAGTTTTTTCTGATACAGGGTATCGGCATATCCTATAATTGATGTCATTGGGGTTTTGAGCTCATGTGCGAAGTTTGCAGTAAAATCCTCCTGCTTCTTTGCCGCCATCTGAAGTTCATAAACTTTGCTTTCAAGGTTTTTCGCAAGCTCGTTGAAAGCCTTTGCAAGCTCACCTATTTCATCCTTTGTCTTCACATCACTTCTTGCCGTGTAATCGCCATCTGCAAATTTTTTGGTGGTGGCTGTTAAACCGGCAAGAGGCTTTGTAATCATCCAGGAAAGTATCAATATGACCATCATACCAACAGCAAATATAACAATGTAGTACATGCTGCATCTATACCTAAGCTCCTTTGACTCATCGAAAACCGGTGTAATATCACTTTCCGTTATCAGAATATACCTGTTATCATTCAGTTTAAAGCTGCTTTTGACATGGATATATCTGCCGCTTTGCTTTTCACCGGTATCTTTAGTATTCTCTTTTGACACTATACTGTATGTAAGCGTACCATCCTTTACCTTTATATCCTTTTGCTCATAATTACATGAATTGGCATATATCCTTTTTCCATCATCAGCAGCAAGATACATTCCTCCTTCATCTCCAACAATGGATTTTGCCGACTGCGACATCATATCTGTAAGCTCCTTATCCACATCTTCACTCTTCATATTAAGTATGACAGTTTCAATCGAGTATTTTATCATCTGATGCTGTGAAAGTGCACTGTCCTGCTCCCTTTTCACTGCATGCTCCAGTGAATATGATAGAGTCACATATTCTATCATTCCAAGGGCAACAGCCAGTATCACTGTCATTCCAAGAAACATTTTATAGAAAAATTTCATCCGCGAACCTCCAGACGATAGCCAATCCTGAAAACTGTGACAATCTTTTCATTCCAGTCAAGCTTTTTCCTTAGTCTTTGTACATGTGAGTCCAGTGTCCTCGTCTCCCCGGTATACTCCTCCTGCCATACAAGCTCATAAAGCCTGCGCCTGCTGAGTGCAACATTCTTATTCTTCATAAGCTCATACAACAGGTCAAATTCCTTTACTGTGAGCTCTACCTGCTCACCTGCCTTTGTCACTGTACGTGATTTAGGATCTATAGCTACATCCTCTATTTCCAGACGCTCTGCCATGCGCTGAGTGCGCCTTAATACGGTTTCCACTCTCGCAAGCAGCTCCCCTATCTGAAATGGTTTGCATATGTAATCATCCGCGCCCATACGAAGCCCGCGTATCCTTTCATCCACCTGTCCCATAGCAGATATTATTATGACCGGAGTATCCCCAATTCTCCTGACATAGTCAAGCAATTCATAACCATTTATCTCAGGAAGCATAATATCAAGCAGCAGCAGATCATATCTGTTCTGCTCAATTTTGTCTGCCCCTTCCTTGCCATCAAACGCTCTTTCGCATTGATATCCCTCTGCCTTCAGGGTGTTGCATATTAAATTATTTATGTCGTTGTCATCTTCCACTATGAGAATACTGGTCATAAGCTGCTCCTCTTCTATGATTATGATAGAATTATTATAGCATAAAGATGTGTCATAGTTGTAAAAAACACCCTGTTATTTAACTCAATAATAGGATGTTTTACTGACACTTATACAAATATATTCTCACACATACATACTCCAGACAGCTCTAATCTGAGATGATATATTTTTGAATAACCACCTTTTGCCACTTTTTTCAATGCTGTTTGGATCATTTATTGAAAATCCTTCATCATCGTAGCCTGTTATAACCATAAAATGTCCTGTATCGGTAAAATCTCCCGGTCCTACATTTACCACAATAGGATGTCCTTCATCAAGCTCTGCCTTCATTCTGCTCTCATCCAGCGCCACTGTCTTTGCTTTTACGCCGTAGTGCATGCTGCCTTCACTTATAAGCGTCCATGAACTTCCCGATCCATCCACACTGTAACCGGCTTCCTTTGAATACTTTGCTACTGCAATAGGTGATGCCTCCCTATTGTGCGTCAGATAAACCACTACCATCGAAAGTGTAGTGGGACCGCATCCGCTTGCTGCAAAGAAATTGCCGCTATATTTTTCGTAGCCCCAGCGTTTATCCCACTGCACAAATAACGGAACACTATCCATAGACGCTTCTTCTGTCAAATCAATTGTGTGTTCCTTCACATGTTCCGCCGGATAATCATACACAAACTCAAGTGCCTCTTCATTCTTCAAAGCAAGGTCCTTTAGCTGTTTTGGATATTGGGTGCTGTTCATTATATCATCAAGCATCGACTGATTATTTTGTATCTTATTCTTTTCAGAGATTTTGCTATTTTCTATAACAGTATTATCATATGTATTATTTCCGGCTTCAACATCATATTTATTTGTCCTGCCATCACCGGATGTTATCATACGGCTTCCCACAGCCACAAATACAGCCACAGCTATTATACTACAGGAAAATATGATAGAACGCAGTATCTTTCTGCGCCTGCGTCTCCTTCGACGTAAACTTGCCCCATGTCTGCAACATTTGTTTTGTGTCATGTCCACTTTCTACCCTCCTGCTTCTTTGTAACTGATATTGTGTATCATTACTCTATCAAAAGCATTCGTTTATTATGTTGCATACTTGTGTCATAGTTGTAAAATATTCCAATATTAAATTGTATAAATAAACTGACCAATGACAGTATTGCAGGATATTTTAACCTGTCACTGTATTAAGCAACTTTTGACTATATATTCTGTTATTTTGGCAAGTAATAATTCTTTTCGTATTCTATAATGACATCGTAAACAGAAAGGAGATGAATTTCCATGAGAAATAAATTACACAATTTTATTAATAACTTACTTAGCTTTTATGCAAGCTTCTTTACTCACAGATTTTATCAAATGTAATGTGCATAGCATACATAAAATACCTGATGTCCCCCATATCCTTCCACTAAAGCTATGAGTCGCATTCCAGTTTTCTTCATCCTGTAATGTCCATACGATCCTGATTCCTATCGTATTGTCCTGCTTAATCTTTGGCAGGTAATTTCCTATAACAATAAACAATAAGCTTGTTCCATAATAAATTAATGCTATAAATAAATCCTCTGTTTTTGCTCTTTGATACAATTATTTATAATAAGTTATAGATTCTAAACTGCCATGAGTATTTATACTTTGGATATACGTATTATCATAATAAAAGTATTCTCCTAATTGGCTGCCATAAGTTTCTTCTAACGTAAGTCCAATAATAGCATAATTTCCTTCTGAAAAGTAGTCTATGAAAGCTCCTCTGGCAGAAGGACATCTTTCTTTTACATCTAATGCTATTTTTTTTATATCTTCGTTCTCTACAATTATTTTATTATAGCTTGAATCTCTTGTTGATATTTCAACCCCATTAGTATATATA
>PPYE01586398.1_pt1 | contig 11713 bp, 10 predicted proteins | sample 1559881 | NCBI WGS metagenome assembly PPYE01 (sample SAMN08240022, study PRJNA423297) | Human gut metagenome, whole genome shotgun sequencing project.
CCTTACCAGATTTATGGCAGCAGCCTTAAGGTCGGTTTTATTTATATGGAATGATTTCATTACATATTCCCCTGTTGGCGTTGGATGCATTCCGGCTGCATAGATGAATTAACAATTTTCATTATAGCGTATGCCGGGGGGAAGTTCAACGGAAAAAGGATTTTTTGCGCCTGCGTCCCCTGCCTTTTTTACCCTTTTCTCCCAGAGGCGGGGAGGAGACACGGCGCTGGGCCACCAGCTTTTCAAAATCAGAGGAGGAAAAACCAATATCTTCCAGACGCTCCAGCCTTCGCTGGCGTCTGAGGTACAGGTCCTCTTCTTCCTTCCTGCGCACATGAATCTTCACGGCCGCCACAATAGCAATGATGACAGCCAGTGAAAATGCAATTCCCAGAATGGCCAGGGTGTTGGCCGGAATCCGGATGCTGGCAGCGGTCCCTTCCTTTGAAGTAATGTCCTGGCGGGGGGCCGGGGTCGGGGCCTGCGTCTGCCCGTGGGGAGTTTCTGCATGAGACGGTGCTTCCGGTGTATCCTGGAGGCCGGGGGCGTCTGGGCGGCCGGATGGATCCGAAGGAGCGGAATTATCCGTCTCTCCGTCCTGGCCTATGGAAACCGCAGAGGCTCCTGAGGCGTCCTGGGATGTCAGGGAGGCAGCGCTTCCCTCCAAACCAGGAGAACACAGGTACACGGAACCCACGGGCCTGTCATTGTACGTATAGCGGATACAGGCAATGGCTGTCTGGGGATGACTGCCGTCCAAATCATAGGTAAGGTCAGACTGGGTGTCGGTGAAGTCGGCCTCCCTGGGAATCACCACGCGGCCGCCGCGGTCCAGTTCCAGGGAGATGCTGTCGCCTGAGGTCATGCCGGCAATGGTCATATCATTTTCCAGGGACTTGTACCTGGTTTCGTAATCAACAGTCCTCAGGGACTGGAAATTGCGGAAACCAAAATCGAAAAGAGCCTTGGTATCTGAATAATGGGACTGGTGGCCGTTGAGCACCACTGCAATCAGGGTCATGTCATTTTTTTTGGCGCAGGTGACCAGGGTGTTGCCCGCCAGGGAGGTGTAGCCTGTCTTGCCTGCGAATGCGCCGGGATAGTATACGGCTTCTTTTTTATTTAACATCTTGTGGTGGTTGGCCACATAGCCTCCCTCCGGAGTGCGTTTGGTGGGAGCCAGCTGGTAGCTGCGGGTGCCGTTAATGGTGAGAAATTCCGGGTTCTGGATGGCGGCCCTGGCTATCAGGGCCATGTCGTGGGCCGTGGTGTAGTGGTTCTCGTCGTTCAGACCGCTGGGGTTGTTAAAATGGCTTCCCGTGCAGCCCAGGCTCCGGGCCTTCTCGTTCATCAGCTGGGCGAATGCCTCCCTGGAGCCGCTTACATGGCAGGCCAGGGCGTTGGCGCTCTCGTTGGCAGATGCCAGCATCAGGGCGTAGAGGCAGTCCCGCACGGTCAGGACATCCCCTTCGTCAATGCCGGCGCTGCTGCTTCCGGCTTCCACATTGTATACATCGTCATGGGAAAATGTGACCATCTCATTCAGATCGCACTGTTCCAGCACAATGAGGGCTGTCAGTATCTTGGTGATACTGGCGGGGTAATAGGGCTGGTCCATGTTTTTGCCATAAAGAACTGTCCCGGTGTCGGAGTCCATGACAATGCCTGCGTCAGCCTGGATGGACACATCGGAGGGCCATTCGGGGGCTGCCGCTGCTGTCATGGGGAAAAGTCCTGCACACAGGCAGAGACATATAAACAACATAAGGAATCGCTTCATCCAAATATTCTCCATTCACTTCTTTGCTAAGATACAGTATAAAGGATCTGAAGAAGATATGGTGGAACATGATGAAGTATTTGGTGAAATCAGTGGATATGATAAGCCCAAGGACCGTAATTAACGCAAAGAACAGTCCGGTCCCCATACACAGGGAGGGCGGAAGGACCCGTCCCATCCTGGCTTTGGTGGCAGCCATGAGGATGAGAAGGCCGGCTCCAAGGATCAGGCATACCCTGCGGATGGACAGGGCCTTCAGGAATAGGACCTGCACATCCTCCATGTGGGCGATTTCACGTTCATTGAAAAACTCCCTCTGTTCCCCGCCCATGGTTGTGGTCACATGGAGGTCCTCCCTGTCGCCTCTGAGATAATCCATCATCTCATCCGTCACATGGAGAAGATCGTCCATGGTCATGGACGGCAGGCTGTCCAGCACATTGTATTTGGTGTATTCCTTTTCAAAATAACCGGGCGTCCAGTATACCACCGCCTCCACGGAAGTGATAAAAAGAATAATCATCAGGCAAAATGCGGTTATGATTCCCGCTGTTCGGTGTAAATATTTCATGATTCCTCCTGTATGATAGTTTTTGATAAGTTTTATATAACAAAGAAAAGCCCGACCCCGCAGCTTTTTCGTATCTGCAAAGTCAGACCTTTTAGTGCGCCTTCAGGGACTCGAACCCTGGACAAATAGATTAAGAGTCTACTGCTCTTTGTGGAACCGCATCCTTTTGGAATCCACCCCCACCTGGGGTACCACCGGATCCGGTGATGCCTGGGGGGATGAATTCTTCAGCTGGTTTATACAGCGTTACAGCACTTCAACCAGGAATTCGCAGTAGGGATCGCCGTTGGCACAGCATTTTGTCTCTGTTACCCGGCAGGGCTTTCCCAGGGCGGTGGAGAACATGCCCGCAGCCGTACCCGCCTCGTACACGCATATTTTGGAATGTATATTGGGAAGGCCGTAGCAGTCCGCGCATTCGTAATGCCTGTAGACTGCGTGGGTTTCATCAGCTTCCACCACTTCCTCAAAGGCATATCCGTCCCTCTGGGCAATGGGCTGGTTGCTTTCCATGATTTCCGGCAGTGTCTTTCCCCTGATTTGGTCCGAGGTGATGCTTTCGCCTATAATACGGGAGATTTCATAGGCAGCCTCCTTCAGTTCCGGGTAAAACAGGAAGGTAAGGGTCTGGCGTTCTCTCATATAGTTAAAGGGCATATGGTCGCCCAGACGGGGGCGGATTTTTACCCCCTTTTTCTGGGCCGCGTATGCGTCCGCAAAGGAACGCATCACATAGGAATAATCATCAGCCATCCTTCTGGCGTGATCTGTGTCTATCTGAATTTTACCCACGGTTATTCTCCTTTTTGGTAATAATGTTTTCCCGATGCAGCCGGTGCGGAGCTTTTCTTTCTTGCAAACAGCAGCACCACAAGGGTCAGGATATAGGGCAGCATCTGTACCAGCTGGGGCGGAATGTTGACACCCTGCAGCCTGAACTGCAGGCTCTGGGCAAATCCGTACACCAGTCCTCCCAGCGCCACCCACAGCGGCTTCCAGTTACCGAGTATCACCATGGACAGGGCGATATAACCTCTTCCTGATACCATATCCTTGCTGAACATGTTGATATCCCCGATAGACAGGTAGGCTCCGCCTATGGCGGCAAGCATGCCGCTGGCCATGACGCAGAGGTACTGCATTTTGTATACGTTGACTCCCATGGTGCCCGCCATTTCAGGGTTCTCGCCGATGACCAGGATTCTCAGGCCGGCCGGCGTCCTGTATAAGAGGAACCAGAGAAGAAAGACGCAGAGGACCAGGATGTAGAACAGGGGTGAAATGGTCCCGATAATATCCCCAATGACGGGAATTTTTGAGATCAAAGGCACACGCAGCATGCCCAGTCCTGCCACCATGCCGGACTTGCCCTTGGTGCCCCATATCATTTCCAGCAGGACAATGGTAATGCCGGAGGCAAAGATGTTGATGCCCACGCCTGCCAATACATGCTCGCATTTAAAGCCCACGGTCAGAGTTACCAGAACCAGGCCCATGAGGATGCCGGAGAGGGCGGCAAAGAGAAGGCCCATCCAGGCGCTGCCTGTCACATAGGAGCCCACCACTGCGAAGAAGCTTCCGATGAGCATGATGCCCTCCAGCCCCATATTGATGACCCCTGCCCGCTCTGACAGCATACCGGCCAGGGCGGCAAAGGAAATGGGTATGGCCACCCGGACCATGCCGGCTAACAGGGAGAGAATCTGTCCGCTCATGATGTCACCGCCTTCCTTCTTTTGTACAGATTTTGAATAGCAATTACGATTCCGGGTGTGGAGATAAACAGTATGATAAGGGCCTGGAGAACGGAAATGAACTCGCCGGGAATGTCCGTCATACGGTTCATGCTGGAGGCACCTGCGTTAAGGGCTCCGAACAACAGGGCCGAGGCCAGGGTTCCCAGGGGCTGGTTGTGTCCCATGACCGCAATGGCGATACCGCTGAAGCCGTATCCTGTGGTCATGCCGGATATGTAATAACCCTGGACGCCCATGACCTCGCAGGCGCCGCCTATGCCTGCCAGGGCGCCGGAAATGAACATGGCTGCCAACAGGTTTTTCTTGTTGTTGATGCCGGCTGATTCCGCGGCAAATGGGCTGTCGCCTGTCGCCCGCATCTCATATCCCAGCTTTGTCTTGTAGAAAAGGACCCAAAACAGGAATACGGCAAGGAGGGCAATGAAGATGCCTGTGTTCAGCCTGGTATGGGCTACCAGGGACACCAGCCTGGCGCTGTCTTGTATCTCCTCTGTCCTTACCACCATCCCCTCTGATTTAAAGGGATTGTTCACCAGATATTCCACCAGGTACAGCGCCACATAGTTCAGCATGATGGTGATGATGACTTCGCTTATCTGCAGCTTATTCTTAATAACAGCCGCCAGCATGGCCCATATGCCGCCGAAGATGGCAGCCGCCAGAATACATACAGGTATGTGCAAAACGGCGGGCAGTCCCCTGATATAGGCGCCTGCCAGGGCAGCAGGCAGGGCGCCCGCCAGAATCTGGCCTTCTATACCGATGTTGAAGATGCCGGCCCTTGATGCCACTGCCATGGCCAGTCCCGCAAATATCAGGGGGATGGCTGTTCCGGCGGTCTGCGCCAGGTTATAGGTGCTGCCGAAGGCGCCTCCCAGCATGGCGGAGTAAGCTTCCACCGGGGAATACCCTGCGGCTGCTATGATGATACCCGCCAATACCAGGGAGATCAGGAAGGAAATCAAGGTAAATGCCATGGTACGGCTTTTCACATATTTAATCATTGTCTGCTGCCTCCTTCCGGGCATTGCCTCCCAGCATATAATAGCCCAGTTCTGTTTTGGTAAAGGCGCCGGTCTCCTTTTCGGCCACGATTCTGCCCTCGTAGAGAACTGCAATCCGGTCAGCCAGCTTTATGACCTCGTCCAGGTCTGCGGAAATCAGCAGGATGGCGGAACCTGAGTCCCTCATCTGCATGAGATGCTGATGGATATATTCGATTGCTCCGATATCCACGCCTCTGGTGGGCTGGGCAGCCACAATAATGTTGGACTGGTGAAGGAGCGTGCGTCCGATGATCAGCTTCTGCTGGTTGCCCCCTGACAGGGAACTGGTGAGCTGGTCGATGCCGTCTGTCCTGACATCAAACTGTTTTATGGTGTCCCTGGCAACCTGTTTGATGTGCCTGATGTTCAGAAAGCCGTGTTTCACGTATTCCGGCCGGTAATGGTATCCCAGAATGAGGTTTTCCCAATTGGAGAATCCCTTTACAAAGCCGCGTTTGCCGCGCTCCTCCGGAATGTGGCCCACATAGTCCAGCATCCTGCGGGGAGAGATGGCGGAAACCGGCTGGGAGCCGCAGCAGACCTGGCCTGTAAAATGATTCTCAATCCCCGTGACTACCTCAATGAGCTCGGTCTGTCCGTTTCCTTCCACACCTGCAATGCCCAGTATCTCGCCTGCCCTGCATTCCAGGCTGATGCCGGTGAGCACGGGACGGCCCTTCTTTTTAAGGCAGATATTCTTAAGCCCCAGCTTGACAGGGCCGGAACCATCGTAGGGAGACCGCTGCACATCAAAGGATATGGGGCGGCCCACCATGAGCTCTGCCAGCTTGTCCTCTGTGGCCTGGGCAGCCGGAAGGGAAGCGATGTTCTCTCCCCGGCGGAGTATGGTGACGTTATCCGCAATGGCCAGGGTTTCCTTAAGCTTGTGGGTAATAATGATGATGGTCCTGCCGTCCTTCCTTAGCTGCCTGAGCATGGCAAAGAGCTCCTGCACCTCCTGAGGGGTAAGGACCGCCGTGGGTTCGTCTAAAAGTATGATGGAAGATTCGTTGTAAAGGGCTTTAAGGATCTCCACCCGCTGTTTCTCTCCCACAGACAGGTTTTCTATCCTGCTCTCAGGATTCAGACCAAAGTGATACCGGCGGATGAGCGCCTCCACCTTTTGGCGGGCTTTGCCACGGTCCAGTAAAATGCCTTTGCGCGGTTCGTGGCCCAGGATGATGTTCTCCGTGATGGTCAGATTGCCTACCAGAACAAAATGCTGGTGGACCATGGATATGCCATAATCTATGGCGTCATGGGGCGAACGGATGACTGCCGGGCTGCCGTTAATGAGAATCCGTCCCTTGTCGGCTTTATAAAGGCCGAACAAAATTTTCATCAAGGTGGTTTTGCCTGCTCCGTTTTCGCCTAAAAGGGAATGTATCTCGCCCTGTTCTACCTTTAGGGATACCTCCTTATTGGCATAGGAGCCGTGAAAGGTTTTGGTAATACCCTGCATCTCTATTGCATACATTGGGACCTCCCTGTGTGAAAGGAAAGGTGTTGCTTGTGGTAAGCAGCACCTTTCGCAGCCGGTTATTTTACTTCGTCTATGGTTGAAGGAACTGTGATCTCGCCGGAGATGATTTTATCCTTTGCGGCCTGGGCAGCGTCAAGGCTGGCAGGATCAATCTCTACCTTGGAACCTTCGTTGGTGATGCCCAGTGCGTCCTCCTTAAGTCCGGGAACCATGGTGCCGCCTTCAAGAGTACCGTCTATGGCTGATTTGATGCCGTCTTTGATAACTACATCAATCTTGCGGATAGCCGATAACATGATGTGGTCCGGGTCGATGAGACACTGGTTTACATCTGCGCCGATGGCCTTAAAGGTTCCCTGCTGTGCAGCGTTGAACACGCCCAGTCCGGAACCGCCGGCAGCGGCAAAGATGACGTCGGCGCCTGCGTCTGCCTCAGCCAGTGCCAGCTCCTTGGCAGTGGTGGTATCGGCAAAGGAGCCTACATATTTGACAATTACCTCCACATCCGGGTTGGCAGCCTTGGCGCCCGCCATGTACCCGGCCACGAAGATGTTCTGGGATGGGCTGTCCACGCCAACCACCATACCTATTTTATTGGTCTTTGTGTTAAGGCCGGCAACGGTACCCACCAGGTATGTTTTTTCATTGTCCTTAAACAGAACGCTGGTCACATTGTCACATCCTGTCACCTCGCCGTCCACGAACAGGTATCTCTGCTCCGGAAACTCGGATGCCACCTTCTGAAGGGCTTCCACGGCATCAAATCCGCCGCCGATGATCAGGTCGTATTTTCCGGATGCGGAGAGGTCGGTAAAGTTGGCTTCAAATTCAGATATTTCCTTGGGCTCCACCAGCTGGTACTCGATTCCGTAATCAGCCTTGGCAGCCTCCACTCCGGCCAGCATGCTGTCGTTGAATCCGCCGTCTCCCAGCCCGCCGATGCCGATCATAAGGGCTACCTTGAAAGGCTCTGAACCGCCGCCTGGGGCAGCCTGGCCGTCAGCCGGGGCTTTTGCGCCGGCTTCACCGGAAGCTGAGCCGTTGGAATCTGTTTGGCCGGAGTCTGCGGCTGCCTGGGTACCTGCATCAGGTGATGAAGCAGCTTTGCCCTGGCATCCGGCCAATGATACGGTCATGGCGGCTGTCAGCGCCAATGCTGCAAATAACTTTAAATGTTTCATGATAGTTTCCTCCTCTGTTTATCCCTGCTACATGTCCAGGCGGTTCTGTACGGCCTTGGGCATCTCTATAATGTTCTCGCCGCAGCGGCAGTTCATAGTCTCAGGATTGATGGCAGCCATGGCTTCCAGCATGACCTTTCCCACCACCGGTGCACATTCCGAATAAATGTCAAAGATGGAGCGTTCCCAGTTGGGATTGATTCCCTCGGCCGAATTGCTGATTACGTACAGGGCCGCATAGCAGGCGCCGATGGCCCTGGCCAACGCCGCTTCCGGCATCATGGTCTGTCCGCACACGTCGCAGTGGTCTGCGTACATTTTCTGGATTTCAGCAGCCGACTCAAACCTGGGCGCTTCCGCCACACCGTAGATGCCGGTGCGGAACACACGGCGGAATACGCCGGAGGCCTTTTCTAAAAGTATCCTGTGCAGGTCCGGACATATGATTTCCCTCATGCGCATGCTGTAAGGCGTAAATTTTCCCAGATAGGATACACGCTTTGTATAATCAATGAAATCCTGGGGACAGATGATGTCGCCCGGCTCCAGCAGAGGATTGATTCCGCCGCCGCTGCCGTCTGCCAGTATGTATTTTACACCGGCTTCCCTTAATGCCCAGAAAATGCGCTCGCTGGGAGTGTCGTTGTAAGGGGAGAGCCCCTTCCAGCCGTGGAAAGGCACATAAAGTACCTGACGGGGTTTGTGGTCTGCCGTGATGGAGGCATCCATTTCGTACAGTTTCATGCAGGCAGTGACTCCAAACGGGGTTTCAAATTCCATATCCCGTTTTAACAGGGTAATGCCTTCCATATTTAAATCTTCGGGAAATTCGCATCCCCAGGTTCCTGAGCCACCGATGTGGCAGTACATGGTCTTTGGTATTTCTTTGCAAATCATAACATTCCCTCACTTATATTTTATTTACCTAGGTTACCGTAATTCTATTAATCCCAAGGGGATTATTCAAGTGAGGGGGAGTCGAAAAGAATAGAAAAATGGAGATGCCCCTTGTATCTGTCTCATATTGAGACTATAATCTCATTATGAGATAAATGGGGGAAAGAAATGAAACGATCCGTATTAAGCGCTTGCGCAGCCATTGTGCAGAAGGAGATTGAATTTTATGCGGGATTTACCTGCCTGGAGTACGATGTGAACGATGAGAATACCATGAGAGTGGCGGGGACAGGCATTTTCAGGTCCATTATCTATGCCAATGAAAACCAGCCCTACAGCGCCATTGAACAGGCCAAGACGGACAGGAAGCCTGTGTTCGTGAGAAACAGGAACAGCAGCATCTGCCGCAAATGCAGCACCAACCGTATCTGTACGGGAAAGGCAGAGGTGGTGGTGCCTTTGTATATCAGGCAGGCCTTTCTGGGAACGCTGTCCGTGCTGTGCTATGATGAGAAGATACACAGGGATATGCTGGAGCATACAGAATACTATAAGAATCTGGCGGTTCATGTGGGACAGGTCATTACCAGGATAGCGGAGTCATACCTTCTTGAGGATGCTCTGCATGTGACGGAGCACGCCCTTTCCGACATAGTGGATTCCATGGAGGACGGGGCTGTCCTGATAGAGAACCGGCGGGTGTCAAAGGTCAACCGGAATGCCCGGATCCAGATGCAGAGAATGGGAATCGGGGAGGACCTGTTCCGGGAAACGGTGAAGGTCATAAAGGGAAAGAACAGCGACTGGCTGAATATGAGGGCTGAGAACAGGAGCATCCGCCTTCACGCGAAGCACCAGATTTTTGATTCCGAGTTCCTTATGGGAAAACGGCTGGAGTATGTTGTCCTGGAGCAGAATCTTGTGACGGAGCAGAGTTATTTCCAGGATGCCAGCAGGAACCTTTCTCTGGACTACTTTGAGGGAACCAGCGAGGTTCTGACGAAGATGAAAAAGAACGTGATGAAAATTTCGGAGATCAGCCGTTACATGGTCATACAGGGAGAGAGGGGACTGGGCAAGGAGATGTGGGTAAAGGCCATACATAACAGCGGGCGTTATGCCCAGCAGGAGCTGGTGATTTTTGACTGCAACGCATTTTCAGACCTGAATTTTGCCAACCAGGTATTTGATGAGGAGACCGGTATATTCTGCAGCAGGGATATAACCGTGTGCTTAAAGGAGATTCCCAGGCTTCCTTACTGGCTTCAGCTAAAGCTGGCGGATAACATCACACTGCTGGAAAACCACAACATCCGTCTCATTGCCACCACCCTGGAGGACCTGTCTAAGATGGCTGACCACAACGCGTTTTCCAAGCGTCTCTTTAACCTGTTTTATCCGGCCATCCTGTGTATTCCGCCAATCAGGGAGAGGGACATGGATATAGACTACTATATTCAGAAGTATCTGATTTACTATCAGGATTTTGAGAAAAAGAAGGTTGCCTGCAGCTCCAGGGCCCTTACCATGCTTAAAAACCATTCGTGGCCGGGCAATTTCAAGCAGATGGAACAGGTCTTAAGCTACCTTATATCCATAAACACCAGCGGAATCATCACGGAAGAGGACGTGCTCCGGCTTCCTGATTTTAAACAGAACGACGGACCCTTTAACCTGAAGGAGCAGGAACGGCAGCTGATACAGAAAGCGCTGCAGCGTTTTACAGGTCCTTACGGCAAGCAGGCCGCGGCAGATGCCCTGGGTATCAGCAAGGCTACGTTATACCGTAAGATACAGGAATACCGCCTGGATGGGGCATAGGACAGAACGGGGGGAGGACAATAAAAAAGTCCGACCCCGCAGCTTCCGATATCTGCAAAATCAGACCTTTTAGTGCGCCTTCAGGGACTCGAACCCTGGACAAATAGATTAAGAGTCTACTGCTCTAGATGGGCTCTTTTCGGAATTCCTGCGTCCCCGGCTGCCTGTTCCTGTGAGAAACAGGCGGCTGGGGCGGATGTGTCCTCGTTTGGGAGGTTATTTTTTATCCTTATCTTTTTTGGCCTTGGCTGAACCGGAGCCCAGGAGTTTGCCGACTTCCTTAAAGGAACGGTTGAACCGGAGCGCCTGTTTGTTTAAGTCCGTCTTATCGCTGGTGGCCTGGAGAAGCTTTTTGGTGATTCCCGGAGGGAGTGCCATGTTGTCCGCCTCCTGATGGTATCCTTTACCTGTATTTTATGCAGGACCCTGGCCGCAGGTGCCTGTCCGCCGGGCAATGAGCTTGCAGATGGGCTTGCCCTCGGAAGCGAATTTCATCTCATACTCTGTCATCACATTGCCTTCTGCCATGGGGCTGTTGTGAAGATCAAAGGTATACTCTGTAATCTCCCAGCCGGCATCTGGAATGGATTCCAGGGAATATTCAAACAGCCCGCGGTTATCTGTCTTGAATTCAACAACACCCCGGGGCGCCAGAATTTTGTCGTATACAGACATAAAGACAGGGGATGTGAGCCTGCGCTTGGCATGGCGGTCCTTTGGCCATGGATCTGAGAAGTTCAGGTATATCCGGTCCACCTCGCCGGGGGCAAAGATCTCCGCCATGTCCTTGGCGTCAATGCACATAAAATAAATATTTTCAAGGTCCATTTCGCTGCGTTTCTGGAGCCCCCGCAGAAGGACGCTGGAATAGCGCTCGATTCCTATATAGTTGATATCCGGGCTGGCGGATGCTTTTTCCATGATGAAACGGCCTTTGCCCATGCCCACCTCGATTTCAAGGGGATGGCTGTTTCCGAATACCTGGTTCCATGTGCCGCGGTGGTGTTCCGGTTCCTGAATGACAAATGGGCTGGAGGCAATGGTTTCCTCGGCACCCTGGATGTGGCGTAATCGCATGTGTTTCATCCTTTCGTGATATAGTTGCTGCAGGCCTTATTTTAACATTCAAAAGATGCATTTGCAACAAAATTTACTTTTTTCTTATTTTTCTGATTTT
>PPYE01158139.1_pt1 | contig 11711 bp, 9 predicted proteins | sample 1559881 | NCBI WGS metagenome assembly PPYE01 (sample SAMN08240022, study PRJNA423297) | Human gut metagenome, whole genome shotgun sequencing project.
CCCTCGGCCGCGGCTACGCGTGGCTGGACACCGGCACCATGGAGAGCCTGCACGAGGCGGCGGAGTTCGTCCGCGCCGTTGAGCACTCCCAGGACCTGCCCGTGTCCGTCCCCGAGGAGATCGCCTGGGAGAACGGCTGGATCACGACCGAGGGGCTCAGGCAGGCCGCCGAGGCCTACGGCAAGTCGGTCTACGGGCGGCACCTCAAGAAGGTCGCCGCCGGCGAGATCGTCAACAGCCCGCGCGAGTACTAGGAACTGAGGAGATATACATATGGCAGAGGAGACCTTCTCCCCCAGGAACATCATCGTCACGGGCGGCTGCGGCTTCATCGGCAGCAACTTCGTCCACTACGTGGTCGACAACCACCCCGACGTCCACGTCACCGTCCTGGACAAGCTGACCTACGCCGGCAACCCCGAGAACATCTCCGGGCTGCCCTCCGACCGCGTGGAGCTCGTCGTCGGCGACATCTGCGACGCCGGGCTGCTCGATAGGATCGTCCCCGGTCACGACGCGATCGTGCACTACGCCGCCGAGAGCCACAACGACAACTCCATCGCCGACCCGGAGCCGTTCCTGCGCACCAACGTCGAGGGCACCTTCCGCCTGCTGGAGGCCGTCCGCAAGCACGGCATCCGCTACCACCACGTCTCCACCGACGAGGTCTACGGCGACCTGGCGCTCGACGACCCGGCGAAGTTCACCGAGGAGACGCCCTATAAGCCCTCCTCCCCGTACAGCTCGACGAAGGCGTCCTCCGACATGCTCGTGCGCGCCTGGACCCGCACCTACGGCCTGCGCACCACGATCTCCAACTGCTCCAACAACTACGGCCCCTACCAGCACGTGGTCCAGCGCCGTCTGGGACATCCTCACCAAGGGCCGCATGGGGGAGACCTACCTCATCGGCGCCAATGGGGAGAAGAACAACATCACCGTCCTGCGCATGATCCTGGAGGCCATGGGACGCGACCCCGAGGACTTCGACTGGGTCGCCGACCGCCCCGGCCACGACCGCCGCTACGCCATCGACTCGACGAAGCTCCAGCGCGAGCTGGGCTGGAGGCCCGCACACACCGACTTCGCCGATGGCCTGAAGGCCACCATCGACTGGTACGTGGCCAACGAGTCTTGGTGGCGGCCGGCCAAGGAGGCCACCGAGGCCAGGTACCGCGCACAGGGCCAGTAGGAGGGGAGAGAGACATGGCAGACATCGCATTCGAGAAGGACCTCTCCGTCACCGAGACCGGCATCAGGGGCCTCAAGGTCGTCGACCTCGCCGTCCACGGCGACTCTCGCGGCTGGTTCAAGGAGAACTGGCAGCGCGCCAAGATGACCGCCCTGGGCATCCCGGACCTCCGCGTCGTCCAGAACAACATCTCCTACAACGACAGCCGCGGCGTCACCCGCGGCATCCACGCCGAGCCCTGGGACAAGTTCATCTCCGTCGCCCGCGGCAGCGTCTTCGGCGCATGGGTGGACCTGCGCGAGGGAAGCGAGACCTTCGGCAAGGTGTTCACGACCGTTCTGGATCCCAGCAAGGCCATCTACGTCCCGCGCGGCGTGGGCAACTCCTTCCAGGCCCTGGAGGACGGCACCGCCTACACCTACCTGGTGGACGCCCACTGGTCGCTGGAGCTCAAGAAGACCTACACCTTCGTGAACCTCGCCGACCCCGAGCTCGCCATCGAGTGGCCGATCCCGCTCGATGAGGCCACCGTCTCCGAGGCCGACCTCAACCACCCGATGCTCAGGGACGTCGTCCCAATGGCGCCCAAGAGGACGCTCGTCACCGGCTGCAACGGCCAGCTGGGCCATGCTGTGCGCAGGCTGGCGGAGGAGCGCGGCGTCGCCAAGGACTTCGACTTCTGCGACATCGACACCTTCGACATGTCAGACCCGGACGCCTACGCGCAGTACGACTGGTCGCTCTACGGCACCGTCATCAACTGCGGCGCCTACACCGCCGTGGATAGGGCGGAGACCGCCGAGGGCCGCGCGACCGCCTGGAAGGCCAACGCGACCGGCCCCGCCCTCCTCGCCCGCACATGCTCTGATCACGGGATCACCCTCGTCCACGTGTCCAGCGACTACGTCTTCGACGGCACCGCCGAGGTGCATGACGAGGACGAGCCCCTCAGCCCGCTGTCCGTCTACGGCCAGGCCAAGGCCGCCGGCGACATCGCCGTGGCCGGCTGCCCCCGCCACTACATCATGCGCTCCAGCTGGGTCATCGGCGAGGGCCGCAACTTCGTCAAGACCATGAGGGGGCTCTCCGACCGCGTCGCAGACCCCGAGGACAAGCTCACGCAGGTCACGGTCGTGGACGACCAGCTGGGACGCCTGACCTTCACGCGCGACATGGCGCGGGCCATCTTCCACGTGCTGGGGACGCACGCGCCCTACGGCACCTACGACTGCACCGGCTCCGGCGCCGTGAAGAGCTGGGCGGACATCGCCCGCGCCGTCTTCGAGGCCGCCAACGGCAACGGCGACAGGGTCGTGCCGGTCAGCACCGCCGACTACTATTCGAACGCCGCGGGCCCCGTCGCCCCGCGCCCGGTCCACTCCGCGCTCGACCTGTCGAAACTCGAGGCCGTCGGCTTCCACATGCCCGACTGGGAGGAAGAGCTGGGGGAGTACCTGGATGCCTTGGATTTGGGAGGTTCTTTCTAAAGATATGATTTCTACAGCATCAAAAGCTGAAGCGCCTCTTGTTAGCATCGTCGTCCCCATCTTCAACGTGGGGCCGTTCGTGCTTCCCTGCATAAGGTCGCTGCTCTGTCAGACGTATCCAAATATTGAGATTCTTATCGTGGATGACGGCTGTACCGATGACACGGTTGAGTTGATTGCTAGCGTCGTCGGGGATGATTCACGCGTCGAGATTCTCCACAAGGAGAACGGCGGGCTCTCATCTGCCCGAAATTATGGCACTCGGCTTTGTCACGGTGACTACTTGATGTATGTCGACGGAGACGATCTCATAGATCCGCGGGCCGTTGAGTTCATGCTCCAGGCGGCTTTGAGATACCATGTGTCGTTTGTCGCGGGGTCCTTTGCCAAGATGCCTCCTCTCGAGAGTTATGAAATGCGGAGTGAGCCTTTGTTCACGTTGGAGAGCGGCTGGGAGCATCTGAGGCGCCTTCTTCTGCTCGAAGGGGAGAGCGGGTCTGCCTGGGGCAAGTTGTTTTCCCGTTCTTTGATGCCCGACCTTGTGTTCCCCGAGGGTCAGCTTTTCGAGGATATGGGCGTGACTTCCGCGATTTGCTCCCGTGTAGAGACCGTCGCTGTCACTGACGCCCCTTTCTATGCGTACGTGACGAGGCCCGGTTCCATCACAACGCTTAAGAAGCAAGGCCCTAAGCATGTGAGGGATATGGATGCTGCCATTGAGGCCGTGCGGCGGGTTGCCGAGGGAAATTTTGATGGCGAGTTCGAGTGCTTCCGAGCGTATTGCATTCTGCGCGTTGCCATGCGGGTTGATCTCGATAGCTTTGCCGACAGGGCGGAGGGGCAGGCGTATTTGAGGCTTGCCCGCGACCTTGCGATGCGCGCCTCAAGGAACACCCTAGCTTCGCGCACCTGGAGACTGAGGTGCGCGCTTTTTGCGCTTTCCCCGAAGATGCATAACGCTTTCTATGCCCTTTATGCCGCGATTTCTGGCAAAGCAATCGGATAATCCCTATGAACAAAGGTTTTTAATGTGAGATTCTCGATAATCATTCCCGTTTATAACGTAGAGGAATATCTCGGACAATGCTTGGACAGCATTGCACATCAGGATTATTCCGACTACGAGGTCGTCATCGTCGACGACGGCTCGACCGACGGCAGCGCGAGTATCTATGAGCGCTTCGCCGCGGAGGCGGATGTTCCCGTCCGCATAGTCAAACAGGAGAACAAGGGGTTGCTGCTTGCTCGCCGTGCCGGGATCAAAGCCGCCAACGGTGATTATTATTGGCACGTCGACGGCGACGACGGTCTGGCGCCCAATGCAATGTGTGCGGTTTCCGGGATCATTGACGAACTGGATCCCGACGTCGTGTTGATCTGCCTTAGCGAATCTCCGACGTTCGGCTCTGTGCTCCCTGGGGGACTGCCCGGTGAACAGCGTTTCTATACCGGAGAAAGCCTTAACGATGTACGCTCTGCGTTCCTCGATGGATATATTCCTAATATGGTCACTAAAATCGCTCGAAGGTCTTGCGTCGATGCCGATTCAGATTACTCGCCTTATGGGAAGATGCAGCTTGGGGAAGATCAGCTGCAAAGCCTTTACATTCTCGATAATATGAAGAGCGCCGCATGCGTTCGCGAGCCCTTGTATTATTATCGTCCCAACGCAAGCAGCATTACTGCCAATTATCGCGAAGGCCAGATTGCCCAGTACGCCATGGTCAAGGAAGCCGTCCATCGACAGGCCGTCGCGTGGGATTCGAAATGGCCGGGGAATGGATTTGCTGAGACCGCTCTTGTCGGTTATCTGTCTAACGGTTTCTACGACATGCGCAAGAATGCTGATGGCAAGTGGTTTAAAAAGCAGTTCCAGGAGTTCAGGGATACATCGCTGTACGCGGAGGCCATCGGTCGATGCGAGGATTTGAGGCTTGAGCAGCGGATCTTCTTCACTTTGTTGGAAAAGAAAATGGATTATCTTGCGTATGTGTGCCTGGTTGCCTGCCGCGCTGCTACTCCGCTGGCGAGGAGCTTGGCTCGATGAAGATCTTAACTATCAGTTCGGGAGGCATGCCGCAGAGGACCCTATCGATGGCGGGTAGGGGGAACGCGCTCGGCATGGTGTTCTTCCTTGGCGTATGCGCTATTGTTTCGCCCCTCCTCGCCGTTTTCCTCTCCCTTCTCGTCTTTACCGGGGCCCCTACAAAGAAGATGGCGGTTGCCTGCGCCCTTGGGGTTGGGTTTTCCGCTGCGCTTGTCGCCCATGGTATCGTTTACAACCACCCTGTCGATATGACCCGATGGATGGTTGAATGCGGCTACTACGATGGCAGGAACATTCTCTCGATCGGAACCAGCCTGAACGAGGATCACAACGGCCTGCTCGTCTGGAACTTTCTGTGTTGGGTAACCGGGAATATCGGCGACCTCCGACTTCTCCAGTCGCTCGCCGCGTTTTTCGGTTACGGTCTCATCGCTTGGCTGATGATGGACAGGTGTGCCGAGGAGACGACAGATGCATGGGCTTTCCTCCCGCTCATGCTATTCATCTTTTTTGCCGTCCCGGCGCAGCCCCTGATCGGTAACGTTCGCTCGGCTCTCGGCTGCGTGATTTGTGCGGTCGCGATATGTAAGAGGCGGTCTTACGGGTTCAGGGATTCTCTGCCGTCGCTCGTCCTGATCATCGTCGCATGCCTCATCCACAATTCTATGCTGCTCGTCTTGGTTTTGTTCCTAGTTCAGCCGATTCTCGAGCGTAACCCTGTCAGGAATTCGATTATCTGCGTTGTCGCGGTCGTCACCATGATTTCCGTGGCTTCCGTACTTCTCGCGTCCCATTTGTTTGACGGGGTGCCTGTCATTACGAGCGTTCTGAAGAAGGCGAGTTTCTATACCATCGGCACGGAGTGGGATCAAGAGCAGGCGGACAACCTTCTCAGCAATCTGAGCCATGTGTTTTCGTTGCTGCTGCTCGGGGTCCTGCTGCTTAGGATCTACGCCACGAGACAGCATGATGGACGAACGGCGCTCGTTCTTGTTTTGACGATGTGCGTCATCGCGATGGAACTCACCCTCGTTAACGTCGGCAACCGCTTGAAGTTCATTCCGATCTTGATTGGCTCGACATATCTGCTTAACAACAAGGGAAGGGGCCATGCGGTTGATTCGCGATGGCCGATTCTTGCCGATGCCGTTTTGATGTTGCTCGCTATTGCCGTCTGGTTGATCTCCATGGCAAGCTTCATCCCTTCATTCAACTATGTCGAGGTCATGAAGAGCGCCGTTTTCTATCCGCTTCTCCTTTTCTAGAGGTTAAATCCATGTATCAAACTGTCACGGCGCCTCTAATCACGTTTGTTGTCCCCGCTTATAACGCCGTTTCTACCCTAGAGGCAGCCGTTCGCTCGCTTTCTGAGCAGACGTCCGACGATTGGGAGGCCATCATCGTCGATGACGGATCTGTTGACGGTACGGGTGAGATGGCCGATGCGCTCGCGCGGGGCGATGATCGCATTAAGGTTCTTCACCAGGGGAACGCCGGGGTCTCCGCTGCGCGCAATGCTGCTATCGCGGCCGCCAGTGGGGAATATCTCGCCTTCTTGGACGTCGATGACACCGTCGTTCCCAACTTCGTGGAGAAGGCGGGGTCCCTGCTGGGACGCAGGCCTGTCCGCCCCGATGTCGTCGCGCTTGCGTACCGTGCTCTTCCCCGAGGCACGGTCTTCGGGTACGGGCGGTTCCTCGGGAACGCATCGGAGTTCCTCGAGCTATCGCTCGGGAACAGATACGCCACTTTCCCCTGCTGGCTCTTCCTCGTTTCTGCTCGGCTCATCGCGGCGAGTGGGGTCCGGTTCACGGTCGGGAGGCGGACCGGCGAGGACCAGGAGTTCATCCTGAAGCTGCTCTGCTGCGCCTCTATTTGCGAATCTGTCGAAGACAGCGATGTCTACTATCTCTACCGCATGCCTTCCGGGGGCTCGGCCATGGGCCTTAACCTGGAGGGGCAGTTCGATTACCCCCGGGCTATGCGAGACGTTCTCTGCTTCGCCGCCAAGCCTGACGTAGGGATGTCTCCCGATGGCTTGGAGGCAGTCGACCGACTGCTTACTGACAGGTTTGTAGGGGCCTGCGCCTACGCTGCGGAGACTGCGTTCTCCAACGGCGCTTCCGATTCTGATGTCCTTTCCTGGTTGACAGATAGCCTGAAAGGATTTGATTGCCACGGGGCTCTTGAGAACGGCTGTTGCAGGAGCGAGAACCGGCGGTTTCTTCGCCTCTGGCTCGGCTGCAGCGGCATGATTCCGCTGTATATCCGCTTCGGTTTGTACATCCGGTCTATCGGCAGAACCATTAAGTACTGGATTTCACGCCGAGGCACTCGTTAGTTATCTTTGATTGGAGTTTCATTGAACGACAGGCAGATATATATTCTCAGCATTTTTGACCCCACCAACTACGGGAATAGGCTGCAGGCCTGCGCCCTCGAGGCCGCCGTCGCCTCTCTTACCGGCAAAGAGGTTCTTTCGGTCGATTGCCGCCGCCCGGTGAGTAAGCGCGGGGTCTTTAAGATCATGGCGGACCTCAACAGAGTCCGAATCGAGTCGAAGAAGGCGCCCGCCGAGAGGAGGCGGCGTTTCCGAGTTTTTCAGGATGAGTACTGTGCGCCTGTCGTTGAGATTGCCGAGAGGGACGTTCGTAGCATCACTGGTCCCGTCGTGATCGGCTCCGATCAATGCTGGAACCCCGGGTGGGGATTGGGTGCGAGTAAGTTTGGCGCCCAGTGCGCCGTGGGCGTCGACAAGAAAATGGCCTATGCCGCTAGTTTCGGCATCGGCATGTCGGACATGCCTGAGGAGTGGGGTCGGCGCTACTCCGAATGGCTTGGCGGAATCAAGGACATCGGTGTTCGGGAGTTCGCGGGTGCTCAGATTGTCCGCGAGCTTACTGGGCGGGATGTCAAGGTCGTTCTTGACCCTACGATGCTCCAAACTGCCAAGTGGTGGTCCGAGATAGAGGAGCGCCCGATTATTCCGGGCATCGACCTGGAGGGGCCTTTCTGCCTTAAGTATGTCTTGGGAGACGATACAGCTTCGGCAAAGATCGCGGAGCGATGTGGCCGCGACGGCCTGGGGCTGGTGGACTTGACGGATATCCATTTGCCGGTCGGCCCCGCGGAGTTCGTGTGGCTTATTCACCACTCTGCTCTCGTTTGCACTGACAGCTTCCACGCTACAGTTTTCAGTCTCCTTTTCCACCGGCCTTTTGTGATTTACGAACGGCAGGGAAATGCTGGGAATATGTCCAGCAGGTTCGATACCCTCCACGCTTTGTTTGGGATTAACTCCAACCGCGCCGGTAAGGATTGCTTCCGCGAGCGCTGCGTCGATGAGTTCGATTGGACCGGCTTCGAGCGAGAGCTTGAGGAGAAGAGGAATGATTCCGTCGCATGGCTTCGCGCTGCCCTTGCCAGCTTATAGGGTGGTTATGTCCAGTGAAATCTGAAACTCTATCTTCGGGAGATACTGTCCATGGTTAGTCAACGCAAGGCCGGGGCGATTCTCGGGTACGCGAACATCATCGTTAAGAATCTCGTCAACCTCGTCTATACCCCGATGCTCCTCGCTTTCGTGGGTCAGGCGGACTACGGCGTTTACCAGACTGCGAATTCCTTCGTCTTCTCCCTAACGCTTCTGACGTTTGGTTTCTCCGAGGCGTATATCCGCTTCTATACGCAGAAGAAGGCTAAGGGGACGGAGGAAGACGTCCGATCACTCAATGGCATGTACCTTGCGCTATATGCGATGATCAGCTCCATTGCACTGGTGTTGGGACTGCTCTTTGCTGCGAACGTTGGGCTATTCTTTTCTGGCAGCTTTACGTTCGACCAAGTCGGGCTTGCGGGCGAGCTCATGGCTATCATGGCGGTGAACGTGGCGGCGGTGCTGTTCTCGACTGTGTTCGACGCATACATCATGGCCCACGAACAGTTCAAGTTTCAGCAAAGCCGTCAGATGTTCACCACGTTAGCGACACCGGGTATCGCTTTTGTCTTGCTCAACTTTGGTATGGGCGCGGTCGGTGTAGCGCTGGCTCAGCTCGCAGTCACCTTGACTCTGCTCGCCCTCAACATGCATTATGCTGTGTCGAAGCTCGGTATGCGATTCAGTCTCAGGAGGTTTGACGGAGCCCTGTTCCACGCGGTCGCAGCTTTCTCGGCCTGGATATTCGCCAACCAGGTTTGCGATTTAGTTAACCAGAGCGTGCCCAATATGATGCTCGGCGCGCTCACGAACGCAGTCACTGTATCTGTTTTCGCTGTGGCGCTGCAAATCCGTCAAATCTTTTACTCGCTCTCGACAACAATGTCGAGCGTATTTGTGCCCAAGATCAATAGGATCGTCGCTGAATCGGATGACAACGGAGTGCTAACTCGGCTCATGACGCGCGTAGGGCGCTACCAGATGTTCCTCTTCTGCTGGGTGTACTGTGGATTCGTCCTGCTTGGACGATTCTTCATTACCAAGTGGGCGGGTGAGGGCTTCCTTGATACTTACTATCTCATCTGTGCGATGACGCTGCCCGTGGGCGTGCCGCTTTGTCAGAACACGGGAATCGAGATCCAGCGCGCTAAAAACAGGCATAGGGCGCGTTCAGTGGTTTACCTCTGTATGGCTTGTCTCAATGTTCTTTTTACATGGTTTGCCTCGCCCGTTCTCGGATACTGGGCGCCCGCTATCGCTTACATCGCGAGCATCGCCTTGGGTAACGGTCTCTTTATGAACTGGTACTATCAGGCGCGTATCGGACTGGACATGGCTTATTTCTGGAAGAAGAACCTGCCTGTGGTCTTGGCTTCCGCTGTGGTCTTGGCCGCATGCATGGGGCTGGCTCTGCTGCTGCCCGTGACTAGCTGGCTGCTTTTCCTGGCTTGGGGCGTCGTCTACACCGTGCTTTTCGCTGCCGCAATGTGGCTCTTCGTTCTCGATTCAAGCGAGAAGTCGTCGATCGCGGCTAAATTGCCCTTCCTGCGTTAGGAGGTTTTTTTATGCTTAAGTCCCTTCCGAAGATCACGTTGCTGGGAGATGCGTGCTGTGGTTGCGGCGCCTGTGCCGCGAGGTGCCCGAAATCCTGCATCGGGATGATTACCGACGGCTGTGGCTTCCCCACGCCAATGGTCAATTTAGATGTCTGCATCGGCTGCGGGGGTTGCGATTCGGTGTGTCCCGCAATGGGGGAGCGCCCCAAGGATGGCGCGCAGTCCGTTCTCTGGGCGAAGTCGAGGGACAGGGGAGAGAGACTTGCCTCCTCTTCGGGTGGGGTCTTCGGGCTGCTCGCCCTTGACGTTCTTGCGGATGGCGGCGTCGTGTGCGGCGCCGCTTGGGATGAGGGCTGCAGACATGTGCGGCACGTGCTCGTTGAAGACGGGTCAGATCTCGATTCCGTCATGCGTTCCAAGTATGTGCAGAGCTCGGTCGGCCGCAAGGCCTACGAGGGCGTGCGGGAGGCTCTGCGCGGTGGCAGGCGAGTGCTCTTCTCCGGCACCGCGTGCCAAGTTGCGGGCATGAGGTCCTACCTTGGGAAGCTCGCCGACTCAGACGGTTTCCTCTCGGTGGATGTCATTTGCCACGGCGTCCCCTCGCCGCTCCTCTGGGAGAAGTGGGCAGCATATAAGGAGGTCGGTGTGGGCGCGGCGCTGCGCGCGGTGAACATGCGGAGTAAGGCAACCGGATGGCTGTCTTTCTCCGCATCATACGCGTATGCGCATGATGCGGAGAAAGATGTCGCGAGGGCTTCGTCCGCGGCGGCCGACAGCTGCATCTTCGTGGATGACTGGTACATGAAAGCGTTCCTTGCTAATGCTAGCTTAAGACCCTCGTGCTTTGCTTGTCGTGTCAAGCGCTCGTGCGGCTCAGACGTCACGTTGGGGGACTTCTGGGGGATCCAGTCGTCGCACCCTGAGGTCGACTACGAGGGCGGGGTTTCCGCGGTGCTGTGCAACACCTCAAAGGGCCTTGCTGCAATTGAGAGGCTTAAGTCTGGAATTGAGTGGGGCGAGTCTTCCCTCGAGAAGGTGTTGCCTGGCAATCCTAGCCTGGTTAGGCCCGTTGTGCCTTATGAGAGACGCGGCGAGTTCATGGCCGACCTCGAGTGCGGGAGAGGAATCGATGAGATGATGGCTGTGTATGGCTTTGAACCCTCCCTCGCCCAGCGCGTACGTAGCAAGCTCGGGGGAGTCAAACGAAGGTTAAAGAAATTGCTGGGGAAGGCTTAATGAACTGTGACAAAAATATGTCTGTTGGTGATGGAACTGTCATGGCTGAGGACAAAATCGTGTTTACTGGATGCAAGCATGCATATCTCGTCATGGCTCATAAGGATGACGAGACCCTCCGTACGCTTCTGAGGACCCTTGATGACCCCCGGAACGATATCTTCATCCACATGGATGCTAAGAATACCGGATGGGATGAAAACAGAGCGCTGGCTTCCATTGATAAGGCGGGAATCTTTTTCGTTCCCCGTATTAGCGTCACATGGGGAGGCTACTCGCAAATCGCCTGTGAGCTTGGCCTGCTCAACGCCGCTGTTGACAAGGGGCGTTACACCTACTATCACCTTTTGAGCGGGCAAGACCTTCCCATCAAGAGCCAGGATCGGATCCATTCTTTCTTCGATTCCTGCGGGGGCAAGGAGTTTGTTCGTTTCGAAAACCACAATAGGGACTATGGGAGTAGGATCGGCGGCCATGTAATCTGGAACGCCTTCGGGAAGAGCAAGACCCAAATTTTTTTGCGAAAGGTGGACAGTCTTTTGGCGAGGCTTCTGCAACTCTATAGGAAGCCTGCTGAAGGCCTTAAGCTGATGAAAGGCGACAACTGGTTCTCTATAACTGATGAGCTCGCTCGATACATCGTAGAGAACGCTTCTCTGGTACGGTCAGTTTTCTGGGAGGTTGATTTCCGATCTCAGCCGAACACATTGAGCAAATAGGCCATTCCCGCAGTTAGCCGAACGCCCCCGCGGCCCCT
>PPYE01073058.1_pt1 | contig 11709 bp, 9 predicted proteins | sample 1559881 | NCBI WGS metagenome assembly PPYE01 (sample SAMN08240022, study PRJNA423297) | Human gut metagenome, whole genome shotgun sequencing project.
AGTTGTTTATGTCGCAACTTTCGGCGGAAGAATGTGGTGTCTTTCAGGAAAAGCTGTTTAAGTTTCGTGGCTTTTATATCCAACGGCGTACCATTCGTCAATATTCGTACAATGCTGCCGCCCATGCTTTGGGAGATATAGGAGAAGTCTCCGCAAAAGAAATGGAAGCGGATGAAGAAGGATACTACATCCGTGGGGATTATGTCGGCAAGTTAGGAGTCGAGAAATCGTACGAAAAGTACCTGCGTGGCGAGAAAGGGATTGAGATTCTGCTTCGTGATGCGCACGGTCGTATCCAGGGGCATTATATGGATGGTGAATATGACCGTCCTTCCGTTCCCGGCAAGAACCTGACATTGAGTCTGGATATTGACTTACAGATGCTGGGTGAACGTTTATTAAAGAATAAGATTGGAAGTATTGTGGCTATCGAACCGGAAACCGGAGAAATCCTTTGTCTGGTATCCTCTCCCAATTATGACCCGCATTTGATGATTGGCCGCCAGCGTGGCAAGAATCATCTGGCTTTGCAACGTGATATGACCAAGCCGCTTTTGAATCGTGCCCTGATGGGAGTGTATCCTCCGGGATCTACGTTCAAGACAGCGCAAGGACTGACGTTCCTGCAAGAAGGAATCATAACCGAACAAAGTCCGGCATTCCCTTGCTCACATGGGTTCCATTACGGAAGATTGACAGTAGGCTGCCATGCTCACGGATCTCCCTTGCCATTGATTCCGGCTATTGCTACATCGTGCAACTCCTATTTCTGTTGGGGATTGTTCCGTATGTTTGGCGATCGTAAATACGGTTCGCCGCAAAACGCCATTACGGTCTGGAAAGATCACATGGTTTCGCAAGGATTTGGCTACAAACTGGGAGTTGATTTGCCGGGAGAGAAACGGGGGCTGATTCCGAATGCGCAGTTCTACGATAAAGCCTATCGCGGACATTGGAACGGACTGACAGTAATCAGTATCTCTATCGGACAGGGGGAAATTCTATCCACTCCCCTCCAGATTGCTAACTTGGGAGCAACCATAGCTAACAGAGGATACTTTGTGACACCGCATATTGTAAAGGAAATCCAAGACAATCAGTTGGATAGCATCTATTGCGTACCACGCTATACCACTATTGAGAAAAGACATTATGAATCAGTCGTAGAAGGGATGCGTGGCGCAGCTACCGGAGGAACTTGTCGTATGCTGTCAGTGATGGTTCCGGATTTGGAGGCCTGTGGAAAAACGGGTACTGCGCAGAACCGCGGACACGACCACTCGGTATTTATGGGCTTTGCGCCGATGAACAAACCGAAGATAGCTATTGCCGTCTATGTAGAGAACGGCGGATGGGGGGCTACTTACGGAGTTCCTTTCGGCGCACTGATGATGGAACAGTATTTGAAAGGCAAGCTCTCGCCGGAGAACGAGTTGAGGGCGGAAGAATTTAGTAACAGAGTGATATTATATGGTAACGAGGAACGATAGTTTGTGGAAAACGCTGGACTGGGTAACGATTTTTATTTACCTGCTCCTGATTGTTGGCGGATGGTTTAGCGTCTGCGGAGCCAGCTATGACTATGGCGAACGCGACTTCCTCGACTTCTCGACCCGTGCCGGCAAGCAATTCGTGTGGATTATCTGTTCCTTCGGGCTCGGATTCGTGCTATTGATGCTGGAAGACCGTATGTATGATATGTTCGCGTACATTATATATGTGGGGATGATTCTCTTGCTCATTGTTACCATCTTCATAGCACCGGACACCAAAGGATCACGCTCCTGGCTTGTCATGGGGCCTGTGAGCCTGCAACCCGCCGAGTTTGCCAAGTTCGCTACGGCCTTGGCGTTGGCTAAATACATGAATTCTTATTCATTCAGTATCAAGAAAGAAAAGTGTGCCTTTATTCTGGGATTCATCATTCTTCTCCCGATGTTATTGATTATCGGTCAGCGGGAGACAGGATCTGCATTGGTTTATCTTGCTTTTTTTCTGGTGCTTTATCGTGAAGGAATGCCGGGAGTAGTGCTTTTTGCGGGCGTATGTGCGGTAATCTACTTTGTGGTCGGCATCCGTTTTGATGAAGTCTTTATCGCCGATACTCCTACACCACTGGGAGAATTTATCGTATTACTATTGATCTTATTATTTGCCGGTGGTATGGTGTGGGTATATCGCAAGAAATGGTCTGCTACCCGCAATATCATTGGTGGAAGTTTGGCTATATTACTGATTGCTTATTTAATATCCGAATATTGGGTACATTTTAGCCTCGTTTGGGTGCAATGGGCGCTTTGTATTGTGGTGATAGGCTATCTGATTTATTTGGCATTAAGTGAGCGGCAGCGTACTTATTTTCTGATTGCCCTGTTTACAATCGGTTCTGTCGGCTTCCTGTATTCCAGCAATTATGTATTTGATAATGTGCTCGAACCTCACCAGCAAGTCCGTATCAAAGTAGTGCTCGGTTTGGAAGAAGATTTGACCGGTGCCGGATACAACGTGAATCAGTCCAAGATTGCCATCGGTTCCGGTGGGTTGACAGGAAAAGGATTCCTGAATGGTACGCAAACAAAATTAAAGTACGTGCCCGAACAGGATACCGACTTTATATTCTGTACAGTGGGTGAGGAGCAAGGATTTGTCGGTTCGGCTGCTGTCCTGTTGGCTTTCCTGATTTTAATCTTACGATTAATCTTCCTGTCCGAACGGCAGACTTCCAACTTTGGGCGGGTTTATGGATATTCGGTTGTCAGTATTTTCCTTTTCCACTTATTTATTAATATCGGTATGGTGCTGGGGTTAACTCCGGTTATCGGTATTCCATTGCCTTTCTTCAGCTATGGAGGTTCTTCTTTATGGGGATTTACGATATTGCTGTTTATCTTCCTGCGCATTGATGCAGGACGTGGCAGAAGACTCTAATCTTACTGCTTCTCAATACGGATACCTACATCGCTCAATCCTTGTAACTTTTCATCTTTCATTCCGCTCATAATTTTAATAGTATAATTTGCAGGATGTAAAGGGCGAACAGATGTAATAAAAGTTTCCGATTGGTAAATGCTTCCCCATCCGTGTCCCGTCCATCTCCCGGTAGAGTCAGCCAGGCAGAAAGCAATGGTATCAGTGCGCCATACCGTAGAATCCTGTAGATTCTGACTGATAAATAAATGGAGGTCATGATAAGGATATTCGATACTGTTGCGGACTTCCGCAAAAAGCCGAAGGGTAGTGGGAACGCTGTCAGTTATGGGAATCTGAAAAGAGAGTGTATCACTCTTTCCCCATTCCTCGTTGGGAAGGGATTGATAAGAGTGATACACTGTATGTTCATTGCAGGCTGTCAGTAAGCAAGCGCTGAATAGACTCAATATACTATTCTTGAGTAGGCTTTTCATTAGTTGACTGTTTCTCCTGATTCTGATTTCTTTCCGGTCTGGAAGGACGCTCGTGGTTGGGACGGCGTTCTTGACGTTCCTGCCCTTGCTGTTCCCGTTGACGGTCTTGTTGTTGCGGACGTTCCTGGTTCGACCGTTCCTGTCCTTGTGGACGTTCTTGATTTGATCCTCTTTCCGGACGTCTGTTTTCGTTGTTCCGTCCCTGGTTCTGTCCTCTGTTCCGGTTGTTGTTATTGTTATTTCTCGGGCGGTTGTCTCTTTCCCCTCTGTTGCCGTTTTCTGGCTGCTGCGGGCGGTTTTCATTCTCCCGTTGAGGTTGTTGCGGACGATTGCCGCCTTCTGCTTGCTGTTGCGGGCGGTTTCCGTTATTATTGTTTCCTTTTTTCTTCTTTTTATTATTCCGGTTAGCGTTATTGCCGCCCTCTTTATTATTCCGGCTGCGGTCGAAACGGGTAACACTTTCCTGTTCCAGCAAATCAACTGGTTTTCTCGGTTCCGGTTTCTTTTCTTCTTCGAGCAAGCTGTCCGGTTTCATCCCTTTCTTATTCATGGAGATTACTTCAAACGCACGTTTGCCGCTGATAGTGACCAGATTGGCTGGGAAGTTTTTATCTGTAGAATAAGAAACCTGATTGCTTAGAATATCCGCTTTGAAGAAATAGAAAGTGCCATCTTTCGTTTCCAACTCTATCTCTCTTGATGGGAGACGTTTTTGAGCTTCCACATAACAGTCCACTTCGTAGTTCAGACAGCATTTTAGCTTAGCACATTGTCCGGCAAGTTTCTGCGGATTCAATGAGATATCCTGAAAACGGGCTGCACTGGTAGAAACAGAGACGAAGCTCGTCATCCACGTAGCGCAGCAAAGTTCGCGTCCGCAAGGGCCGATACCGCCGATGCGTCCTGCTTCCTGACGGGCACCGATTTGTTTCATTTCGATACGTACGCGGAATGCTTCGGCCAATACTTTAATCAGTTGCCGGAAGTCTACCCGCTCATCGGCAATATAGTAGAAAATAGCTTTGTTGCCATCCCCTTGATACTCCACGTCTCCGATTTTCATATCCAGATTGAGATTCAACGCAATCTGACGCGCACGAATCATCGTAGCATGTTCTTTGGCTTTGGCTTCGTTGAACTTTTCCATATCTACCGGCTTAGCTTTCCGATAGACACGCTTGATTTCCGTATCTGCCTTGAAGTTTGCTTTCTTCATTTGCAGGGGAACGAGCCGGCCGGTCAATGTAACCACGCCGATGTCATGGCCGGGAGCCGCTTCAACGGCAACTACATCTCCTTTTTCCAGTTTAATCTTGTTGCTGTTTCGAAAATATCCCTTCCGGGTATTTTTGAATTGCACTTCCACCATGTCACTCTCTTCCGCATTGCCCGGAATGTCCGCCAGCCAATCGTAGGTGTTCAGCTTTTTATCTTGTCGGGAGCATCCTTTGCAACAAAGGCCGCCGCTTCCATTATGAAGTTTATATTCCATAAGTTTATATATTTATTATTGCTTCAACAGTACAATCATCTTCAGCGAGAAGTCGAAGAATACCATTTTAGCATTTACATTCTGTTCTATATGTAGTTGCGCTTCGCTTAATTCGTCCATGATGCCCATCACGTTACGTTCGTTGACAAAAGGCGCAAAGCGGGTTGCAAAATTCTGTTCATTAATCGTCATATACGTCAAATTGCGCTGGTGCAAGTTGAAGATAAAATTCTCCCGAATCATGCGCTGGCAATATTCCAGGAAGTTCTTCTGACGTTCACGTCCCATGCCCGCCACTTGCTCGCTCCACATTTTCATCTCCCTGATTTTCCGTTGGTAAGACAACCGCATCAGGCTGACAAACAAGTCAAAAAACAACTGGTTCTCTTCATTCAGATGAATTGTTTCGAGCGCCTTGATAAAATTCCCGTTTGCCAGATGGGCAATGGAAATACTGTCGGCAGGCAAAATGTTATATTTCGTCTGTAATACCCGGTCGATGCTGGCTTCATCAATCTTTCGCACATTCATGCGCTGGGTACGGCTTAGGATAGTGGGCAGAATCATGTCCGGTGCTTCCGATACTAATAAGAAAACCGTTTTTTCGGGCGGTTCCTCAAGCAACTTCAGCAGTTTGTTGGCACATACCGGATGCATTTTTTCCGGCAGCCATACAATCGTAATCTTAAATCCTCCTTCACTGGATTTCAAGCTAAGTTTTTTCAGAATCTCGTCACTCTCTTTGGCATAGATCAATGCTTGTGAGTTTTCCGCATCCATCTCTCCTAACCAGTGATTGAGATTAAAGTAAGGATGATTGATAACAAACGGTCGCCAGTCGGCTATATAATCATCGCAGACTTCCTTTTTCCCCTTTGCGCTTTTCACGATAGGGAATACGAAATGTACGTCGGGATGCACCAGTTTATTGAATTTCACGCAGGACGGACACGTTCCGCAGGCATCAGTCTCCCCCCGATTGGTGCAACTGATGTAACGTGCGTATGCAATAGCTAACGGCATTTTCCCGACCCCTTCCGGTCCGCAGATAAGCTGGGCATGTGGAATACGCCCCTCATTCACTTCCTGAATGAGCCGTTGCTTGATTTCCTCTTGTCCGATTACGTCTCTGAAAAACATATCAATAAATGATTTTGGCTACTTCTTTGATACTGTCTACTGCTCCGATAGAGTAGAAATGAATACTCGGCACTCCATGAGCCATCAACTCCTTGCACTGGGCTACACACCATTCGATGCCTACCTGCTCGGCTTCCGCGTCATTCTTGCATTTCAAAGCCTCTTTCACCAAGTCTTCCGGCAAATCCACTTTGAAAGTCTTTGGAATCATGCTTAGTTGAGACAGCTTCTTGAACGGCTTGATTCCCGGAATGATAGGTATATTGATACCTGCCGCCTTCGCCTGCTCCACAAATTCAAAATATTTCCTGTTATCGTAGAACAACTGTGTCACGGCATATTCCGCCCCGTTTTCCACTTTTTTCTTCAGCCAGTAAAGGTCAGTCTCGATATTAGGCGCTTCTTCGTGCTTCTCCGGATAACAAGCCACCCCGTAAGAAAACGGCGTACTGCTGACTTTCATCTCCGAACCGTCCACAAAAATACCTTTATTGAAATTATTGATTTGTTCCTGCAACTCGATGGCATGATGGTATCCGTCACCTTCCGGTGTAAATACCGACTCATGTTTCGCTTTGTCACCACGCAATACCAGTAATTCCGTGATATTCAGAAATTGCAGGTCTAGCAACACATACTCGGTCTCTTCGCGTGTGAATCCGCTGCACAAAATATGCGGGACTACCGTAATATTGTATTTATTCTGAATGGCGGCAGCCACGGCAACCGTTCCCGGACGCCTTCTCAAGCGGTTTCTCTGAAACAATCCGTTACCGAGGTCTTTATACACGTATTCGCTGCGGTGGGTAGTGATATTGATATATTTCGGGTCAAATTCCCGAAGCGTATCGATTGTCTGATATAACTTTTCTATTCCCGTTCCTTTCAGCGGTGGAAGTATCTCGAAAGAAAAAGCAGTTTTCTTGTTGCTATGTATTAAATCAATTACTTTCATTCTTTTTTTGCTAATGTTCGTTATCTACTTGGATTAAACGTGCATATTGGGACAAAAATACGAAAAAAGAAAGATTTCTTCTTGATTTACTCTAAAATAGTTTTGTTTTTATCGTACTATAATAGATAAAAGAGGGAATATCCCCTGCAGGATACACCCTCTTTTACCTAATCACTATTATATTAGAATTTACTTGTCGAGGAATGATTTCTTCATTCTCGCAATGTCAGTCAGATAATCCTGCAAATCCTGTTCATGTTCTTCCTCTTCGGCAAGAATATGTTTGGCGATGTCGCAGGTAGTGAAATCTTTCCCATTGGTAAAATCTGCAATTTCCTGATAGCGAAGGATTGCGCAGCGTTCGGAAGCTACATTATCTTTCAGCAAACTGACAGAGTCGAACCCCTGCGGAGCATCATATTTGCATCTTGCCAACTCAAACCATTGCTTAGGGTCGAGCACCGGAACTCCTTCCAACTCAATGATACGGTCAGCGAGCAGTTGCGCATGTCTGCGCTCTTCTTCGGCATGTTCCTCAAATTCACCCTGTACATCGGCACGCATGGCGCCTTCCACTACTAATGCACCTACCCAATATTGATAGTATGCCAACCATTCTTCAGCTAATGCTGCGTTCAACTGTGCGATTAAACTTTCTACATCTAGTTTCCCTTGTAGAATTTTTACACTTTCTCTAGCCATAATTTTTATGTTTAGGTTACTATGTTTAAGTTGCCAATGTAACAGACAGGCGGGATTTTTGTTTATGGCTCATTGAGAATTTAACAGAAAGATAGCTTTACCTACACATAAGTTTGTAAAGTGCTGTTTTATCTGCCATCTGCAACGAAATTGAATTATCTTGTTGAGAATAAACGTATTACAGCGTTGCAAATACCTGTTGCAGATACGTTGCAGATGTAGTATCTGCAACGCATCTGTTGGTCTTATAAAACTCGTACAACATGGTAGACAGTACCTCTGTGTACACGTTTCGACGGGATTTCATGTTTACGCAGGACTCGCCCGAACACACTTACCCGCTTGTTTGATAACGGTATGGCACTGTTTTTCTTTATATCTTCCAAAATCTCCGCCGGTGAGAGCCATTCACCGTCTTCTTTCTCTTTGGCCGGACGGAAATAACGGTAAAACAACTGTTCTTCGAGTGAAACTTGCTCAAATTCACGGTTGCTTTTGGTCATAATCTGTTCTTCGGACTGGTCGAACCAGTAACGTTCGCCATGATCGAGCTCATACATGGCCTGCGCGTAAAGCTGTTCATAATCTATCGCCTTGTTTGTATCTATCGTTCCGGTTACTTCGATACAGATAAAGCGGCGGCTGCCCGTAGGGTCGGTCAGCAAATCCTTTTGGTTGCTCGTCGCGATGAATGAAGCATAACGGCGCATTTCAAGCACGGCGTTTCCATAAGGTTTGCGCATATTTACAATCGGTTTTTGCAGGATATGTTTCAGGTATCCTTGTTGGGTGGCGCTGATCTGGTCGAACTCGTCAATGTTGATGAGCGCAAAACGATTGAGATACAATTCGGCATCCGTCTTTCGTGAGAAATCGATGCTGTCCGTATAGTATGCACGCATGGCGGGCGGGATGAGGCTGCGGCAGAATGTCGATTTACGGCAACCTTGCGGGCCTACCAGCAGGGGCGAAACATTATTCGCATATTTCTTATCTGTCCCACGCCAGTGCATGACCATGTTGAGAAACCAGCGGTGAAACAAGTCGACCCAATGCTTGTTTTCGCAGGGAACGGTTTGCGCCAGTCCGCGGATACGGTCTTTGCCGTCCCAGACGGGGAGATGGTAGAGGAAATCTTCCAACGGATTGAATACGGGGATGCGGTTGGAGTAGATATACCGGCTTATGTCCCTGTCCCATAGCGGAATACCCTCGGCTTGCGCATCTAGTGCGATACTGTTCAGCACCCGTTTGTTGATAGGATTGAAGTAAAAATGGAATGAGTTCCGCTCGCGGTATTCCACTTCTCCCACTTGGGTATTGTAACGGAATTCGTAGCGCCTGTTCATAAACTCCTCTGTCTGGAGTGACAGGTACTGTTCTTTCCCTAAGCTGCTCTTCTTTCCGAACCCTTTTTGTTCTTCATATACATTCTTAACCAGCTGGCGGATGAGCACCTCTTGCCGGCGCAGGTAATAGTGGAAAATAGTACGTTTCACCGTTTCCTCTTCGGGAATGCCCGAATGGAAGCAGTTGACAGCCAGTTGTGTCACCATAGCCTGAAAGTCTTCCCCTCTTTCGGGGGCACCTTCATCTTCCGCTTCGTAGATTTCTTCATGGGTCTTTCTCAAAGCCGCTTCGAAAAGCATGAATACAGCGCGCTCCGTGTCATATCCCGGCACGGCCCGTGTCAACGGTGACTTTTCCGAGCGTACCGCTTCCCGATAAGTCAGTTCTTCGGGCATCCCTGACCACCTTCGGTCCTGCGGAATTCCGCAGCCGGAAGAATCTTCGGCAGCTTGTCTGCTTCGTAGCAGCGTGAGTCGGGCAGGGAATATCGCAACACTTCTCTGAAGGCGGACACAGGCCGTGTTTTTGTTTCTGTCCGTGTTTTTCCTATCCACGTTTCCATATCCATTGTAGTCAGCGCAGTAGTTTTGTCCTTGTCTCTTAATTGAGTAATTTTCATCTTTTGTTTTGTTAATAATATTCTGCTAAGTTAGTCATATTTGCCCGCTCTTGCAAATAAACATGGATATTTTATCTGTTTATCCTTTTTATCCGTACATTTGTAGAATTTAATAACAATAAAACCGATAAACAGCAATGAAAGAACCATTCGATTATTCCATCGTTCCTTATACTTTCGGCTTGTGTGCAGCCGAAGAATGTCCGCGTGCCACGACTTGTCTGCGGCATATCGCCTTAGAGTATGCTCCGGCGGAGCGGGTTTTCCTGTCAATAATGAACCCCAACCGGTTGAAAGCGATGAAAAGTGCTTGTGATTATTACCGTTCCAATGAGAAAGTGCGTTATGCGCGCGGCTTTATGCGTACGATTAGTGCTCTTACGGTTCGTGTGGCAGATACCTTTCGCTATCGTATGATTGAATATATGGGTAGAAAGAACTATTATTTGAAACGTAGGGGAGACATGAACCTTAGCCCGGTCGAACAACGGCGGATTATTGCCGTAGCCAAGGAACTTGGCGTTAGTCTGGATGAGTATTTCGACGGTTACGTGGAGGATTATAATTGGGGTTAGTCTTGTATATCTCCTTCTCTGAAAATCTTTAGCTACGGTTTCGCTGTCGTTTCTCTATATGGAAACTCCAGTGTCTCTAGCGGGAAACGCTAGTATCTCTGGCTGGAAACGCTCGTTTCCATGCGCGGAAACTGTAGTTTCCCGCCTGGGAACCGGAGTTCTGACGCTGGAAACGAGCGCTTCAATGATAGGAAAATAAACTTTGATGCTTGGTGTGCAATATTTCTTCTTACCGCTGTGTTGCAGATACTTTATCTGCAACGTATCTGCAACGGTATCTGCAACGCTATAATTGTTTATCAGTCAGTTTGTTATTTCGATTTTGTTGCAGGTGGCAGATGTTTTTTTATTTTTCAAACTTTATTGTAGGGAAAATTAGAGGTAATAGTGGCTTGAGGAAAAGAATCTTTTAACCTTGCGTGAGAAGGAGTTCTATTAAAAATATATATCTTTGCAAGACAGGTGACTGGCGTTAATTTATAAAAGCAGAGATTATGAGCAATAAAATTTATCCTATCGGCATTCAGAATTTTGAAAAGATTCGTAATGACGGTTATTTCTATATTGATAAAACGGCATTAATGTATCAAATGGTCAAGACCGGAAGTTATTACTTCTTGAGTCGTCCACGCCGTTTTGGAAAGAGTCTGCTCATTTCTACCTTGGAGGCTTATTTCCAAGGGAAAAAGGAACTGTTTGAAGGATTGGCTGTGGAAAAGTTGGAAAAGGATTGGATAAAGCATCCTATATTGCATCTCGACCTGAATATCGAGAAGTATGACACGCCGGAAAGTCTGGATAAAATATTGAATGATAATCTTGAATATTGGGAAAGCCAATACGGCACCCGTCCGTCTGAAACATCCTTTTCCCTGCGCTTTGCCGGTATCATTCAGCGTGCTTGCGAAAAGACGGGGCAACGTGTAGTTATTCTGGTAGATGAGTATGACAAACCTATGCTGCAAGCCATCGGCAATGAAGAACTTCAAAAGCAATTCCGAAATACCCTGAAGCCATTTTATGGCGCTTTGAAAACGAAGGACGGGTATATAAAGTTCGCTCTGCTCACCGGCGTGACAAAGTTTGACGGGTACGCCTACCTATTTGGTGAAATTGCTAAAAAAACATCATTATGACCTGGAGCGGATGGCACATGAAGAGACCGATGTCCAAGTGTTGAACAGTATAGATTCTGAATCCACCAATCCCATCCCGGTAATTTATCAGAGTGGATATCTCACCATCAAGGGGTATGATGAAGAATTTGGAATGTATCGCTTGGGTTTCCCCAATCGCGAAGTGGAAGAAGGTTTTATCCGCTTCCTGCTTCCTTTTTATGCGAACGTAAACAAGGTCGAGTCGCCTTTTGAGATTCAGAAGTTTGTCCGTGAAGTGCGTTCCGGTGATTATAACTCTTTCTTCCGCCGTCTGCAAAGTTTCTTTGCAGACACTACTTACGAAGTGATTCGGGA
>PPYE01512480.1_pt1 | contig 11708 bp, 13 predicted proteins | sample 1559881 | NCBI WGS metagenome assembly PPYE01 (sample SAMN08240022, study PRJNA423297) | Human gut metagenome, whole genome shotgun sequencing project.
TGTCTACCTGCGGGTTCAGGGTACCGGGTCGTAACCGCTGCCTCCCCACGGATGGCACCGTGCGAGCCGCCGGAGCGTCAGCCACAGCCCCTTCAACGGCCCGTATTTACGCAGTGCTTCGAGGGCATATTGCGAGCAGGTCGGCGTGAAGCGGCACGACGGAGGCGTGAACGGGGAGATGCAGAGCTGGTAGAACTTCACCAACGCGATCAGCGGCAGGGCGCAGATGCGTTTAAAGGTGTTCCACGACTGTTTCCAGAATCCGGCGGACTGCATTTTGAATGGTTTTATAGGGCAGCACCTCTTTCGAGGAGTAGATCAGCGCCAGGTCGAGGTTCGCCGGGCTGCCGTTCTTCAACGTCTGTTTCTGCAACCGGTATGCCTCCTTGGTACGGCGCCGCAGCAAGTTGCGTTTGTTGGCCCGCTTGTGGAATTTCTTGGGCACGGAGAACAATACCTCGACCGAAGGTATCTCGTCGGCCTCGGCGAACCAGACGTACCGGAACGGGAAGATGAACCCGCTCTCCCCGCTCTCGAACATGCGGCGCACGGCACCGAGCGAACGGAGCCGTTCCGTGCGGGGAAGCGAGCAGTCGGGCATGGCTATTTTATTTGCGGGGTTCGGCAGTGCGGCGCGTGCGGCTCTTTTTGGCCAGTTTGTGCTGCTGGCTGCGGATGAACTCCTCTTTTTCCGTATCGGTAACCAACTCCACCGGTTCTATCTCCTCGCCTTTATGAACCTTCTGCAGATAGATGTCGATGGCTTTGGCCATCGACGGGGCCACCGGGGTCGGGGCGTTGGCTTGTACCGTGATGCCTGCCGCAAGGGCGGCGCGCAGCGTACCTTCGCCGAATACCGCCACGGCGGGCAGGTTTTCGGTGCCGAACTTGTCGACAAGGGTCTTGACGTCCGAAGGCGAATAGAGCGCCAGCAGTCCGTAATCCGCAAGCTGTACGTCTTCGAGAAAAAGCTGTCTACCGTCGTGCGCGACGTGAAAATAACGGCCGTATGTGTCAGTATCTCGACCCGCTGGGCACGGAACTCCTTCAGGGATACGCCCACGACACGTATAAAAGGTTTATAGGCGATCTCTACGTTGTATTTCTCGGACAATTCGTAGAACGGGGACTTCTCTATAACTGCGGGCCTCGGCTGCGAAACCAATACTTTTTTAACTTTCAATGCTGACCTAAGTTTTACGTTGTTCTTCAATCACTGAATCACCTTGCCACGAGCAGCCATAACAGGCTGACCGGGAAGACTTCCACGATGCAAAGGTACAAAATCCAATGCAAAATCGAAACTTTTTTGGAAATAAACAGGTTCAGCACCTCCCTGAGGTATAAGATCGCCGTTACGATCAACTCGATGACAATGATGCAGAACCAGACGCCTCCGGTACCCCGGGGACAGAGTGCGAAGAGCAGGAGTACGGGTGACGTGACGATGACGGCGAGGGCGAAGTAGGTGCGTTTCAGCAGGACGATCTGCGAGATGAAGGGCTGCGAAAGCGTCACCGCCCCGGCCAGCCTTACGGTTGCCAGCTGGAAGAGTACCACCCCCGCACAGGCAAGCGTCGCCAGCAGGCTCAGGGCCAGCACGGCTCCGTGCGGAAGGAGCTCGGTTAGGCGTCCCGGCATCAGGGAATCCCCGTATTTGACGACCATGACCCCCATGAAGAGCATGCCGATCGTCGTGGCGATATTCAGGAAGCGCGAAAACCCGCTGCCGCCGGGGTCTTCGGTCAGGCGTTCTCCCGTGGCCCTGTCGCGCGAAACACGTGTCAGCAGCAGGCGCACATCCTCCAGATTGCGGTAGAGGAGCATGGCATAGGTTGCGGCCAGCAACAGCACGAAACCCTGGAAAACGGGATTTTCGGTGAGCGACTCCGCCCGGGCGGAATATATCGGCTGCTGCGGAACCAGCACGGATGCCGTGCCGAAGACCTCCGCGGCCGGGACGTCGTGCCAGGGCGTTGCCGGCAGCTCCGGGAACGGGTCGCCGAAGGGGAGGAACGGAAATTCGCCGTCCGCAGCACTGTCTGCGGCGAGCGTGTCGCCTGCGGCCGTATTTTCCGTACTGTCCGTCGGGGATTGTGCCTGGAGAGTCCGTGCTGCGGGCGAGTCCCCCGGGGGTGTCGCGGGCATACCTGCATGGCGGTGCGGTACGGAATCCCCGGCCGGGGCCGCTGTCTGTGGCGTGGCGGAACCCCCGGTGCCGTGTACCGGCGCAACGCCGGATTCCTGCGTTCGGGGCAGCGGAACCGGCACGGTATGTCTCAGCGTGTCGGTCATTCCTCGAATATGCGTTTGAGCGTGATGCGGATCGTCGTGCCTTTGCCGATCTCCGATTCCGTCACGCCGATCTTACCCTGGTGGTAATCCTCCACGATGCGGCGCGAAAGCGAGAGCCCGAGCCCCCAGCCGCGGGTCTTGGTCGTGAATCCCGGTTCGAAGATACGCTTCCAGTTCCCCTTGGGGATGCCCTTGCCCGTATCCTTGACGTCGATCATCACGTTCTTGTCGTCCGACGAGATGCGCACGTCGATCGACCCGTGCCCCTGTAGGGCGTCGAGCGAGTTTTTCATCAGGTTCTCGACCACCCATTCGAACAGTGCGGCGTTGATGTTGGCCTGCACGGGGGCGATGGCTAGCCCGTTGTAGTCGAGCGTCACGTTGCGCGGGATGCGCTTACGGAAATACATGACCGACTCGCCCACTACTTCGTTGATGTTGGCCGGGGTAAGGGGTGTTTCGGAGCCGATCTTCGAGAAGCGGTCGACGATCTTCATCAGGTGCGTGAGGTCTTTGTTCATCTCCTCCACGGCGCTCTGATCCACGTCCTGCGAGCGCAGGTATTCGATCCACCCGAGCAACGACGAGGTGGGGGTGCCCAGTTGGTGTGCCGTCTCCTTCGCCAGCCCGATCCACACCCGGTTCTGCTCGTCGTGTTTCGAAGACCGGAATGCGATGAACCCCAGCAGGATAAAGGCCGTTATGACCAATATCTGGACATAGGGGAAGTAGTAGAGCGATTTGAGCAGTGCCGATCGCCCGTAGAAGATGATGTGGTAGTGGTCGTTGGACCACCAGAAGCGCACCGTGCGCGGGGTGTTCTCGGCCGTGAATTTGTCGATCTGCCTGCGCAGCCGGTCGGGGTGGTCGATGATCTTTTCGGGAACCAGGTGGAATTGGAGCACCTCCAGGTTCTCGTTGGTCATGATGAACGGGATGTTGTTGCCGTTCGACACGATGTCGGTGATGAGCGGGTCTTCCATCGAGCCTCCCATCACGTTGCGGTTCGCACGTTCCATCGCATGGGCCCACAGTGCCACGTCGTGCTGCTCCTTTTCCTTCAGGCGCTTGGCCATGTTGTTGGTGTAGAGCAGCGACACCATGCCGAGGGATACCCCCACGATGATGACCACCACGCGGTTGCGGAACGAGAATATGTCGCGGCGGATTTTCATGGCCTGTGTTTATTTACGCGGGGTGTCCTGCTCGGTGACGATCCGCGCGTACTCCTGCCTGTTGCCGAGTATTTCGATGGCTTTCAGCACGTCCCCGTCGTCGGGAAGCGAATGCTCGATGACGCCTTCCGAATAGCCGTGGCGCAGTACGATGTCGTTGTTGATCGACTCGACGATCTCCTTGCGGTAGGTTTCAAGATTGGTCGCCGTGTCGTCCCGGAGCGTCGAGTCGATGGCTGCGATCTGCTGTTCCACCTCTTCGAAGCGATCCGTTTTGGCAGCCTCGCGCAGTTTCTTGAGTGCCCGCCGCGTATCCGACTCATAGGGAACCTCCTTGTCCTTCATGAACTCGGCGAACTCGGCGTAATCCCCGTCCGTGATCGAGAACGTGCGGATGTCGATCTGTTGTCCCGGGTGCCGGCGCACGTATTCGTCCCCGAAATCCTCGATGAACCCCAGCGCATAGAGCGTCATGGCGAAGCGGCTGATGTACTCCGGTTCGGTGCGGATGTCGGGCATGATGCCGCCCCCGTCGTAGACCTTGCGTCCGGCGCGGGTCGTGTATTCCGAGATGAGCGAGTCGGGTACCGAACGGACGGTGCCCTCCTGCGAGTGGGAATAGTCGATGGCCTGTATGCAGCGTCCCGAAGGGATGTAGTATTTGGCGGTGGTGAGCTTCAGCATGGCGTTGTATCCCAGCGGGCGCGGGGTCTGCACGAGCCCTTTGCCGTAGCTGCGCTGGCCGATGATGACCGCGCGGTCGAGATCCTGCAACGCTCCCGTCACGATCTCCGATGCCGATGCCGAGTTGCCGTTGATGAGCACCGCCAGCGGCAAGTCCGGGAGTATCGGTTCCGATTCGGTGCGGTATACCCGGCGCGAATCTTCCGTGCGGCCTTTGGTGCTTACCACTTCGGTGCCTTTCGGGACGAACATCCCCAGTATCTTCACGGCCTCCTGCATGATGCCGCCGCCGTTGCTGCGGTAATCGAGGATCAGCCCCTTCAGTTCGCCCTCCGAACGCAGCCGTTCGATGGCTGCCCGCATATCCTCGTAGCAACCTTCGGTGAAATCGCTGTGGCGGATGTACCCGATGCCTTCGTCCACCCATCCCGCGTAGGGTACGCCCGGAATGGCGATCCGTTCGCGTTGCAGAGTGACGGTCTCGGTGCCTCCCGTCAGGTGTTCGACGGTCACCCTGACCTTGCTGCCCGGGTCTCCCTTGAGGCGTGAGCTGACCTGCTCGGTGGTGAAGCCCTTGGCATCTTTGCCGTCGATGGCGAGGATCTTGTCGCCGATCTTCAGCCCGGCGCGGTCGGCGGGCGATCCCTTGTAGGGCTGGGCGATCGTTACCCAGTCGCCTTTCTTGCGGATGAGGGAGCCTACGCCGCCGTATTTGCCGGTGGTGAGCAGCTCGAAGTTGGACATCTGGTCTTCGGGGATGAACTCCGTGTAGGGGTCGAGGTCGCTGACCATACCTTCTGCGGCACCTTCCATCAGCTTGTCCGGGTCTACCGGGTCGACATAGCCGAGCGAAAGTTCGCGCATCATATTGACCGTGATCTCCATGTTGCGCCCCAGCCCGAAGTCGTTGCGGGCCGCAAAGGTCAAAAGGGCTGCCGCCGAGGCCGCAATGACGGCCGTGAGCAGGTATCTGTATCCTTTCCTAATCATGTTTACTCATTTGTATGTACGAATCCAGCCGGTATTCGACCCGGGCGACGCCGCGGCGTATGCCGTCGATCTGAATCCACTGTCCGTATTGTGAAACCTTTATTTCGTCCTCTCCCAGCAGCATCAGCTTGCGCAGCGGGCCGTCGGCGCGGAATGTCATCACCCCGTCTTCCTCTCCGCGCAGCGAAAAGCCTGCCGACTTGAAGGCGTTGATGATCTGTTCGCGGTTCTCCTCCACGTCGCCTTCGACCTTGCGCACCACGAACCCGAATTTGGGGTATAGCGCCGCAAGCACCACGATTGCCGCGAACAGCGTCGCGTAACGGCTGGTGTGGAACATTACGTAGACTGTCTGGTCGAGGGTCAGTGCCGAAGTCCCCGTTGCGAGCATCAGGGCCAGGATGGCTACACAGATAACGCACAGGGCGACGAAATATTTTAACGAGCGGATGAAGTATTTCATAACAGTGATTTTTGTTGGATTTGTATCGTTACAATGCCGTTGTCGGTCGTAGCCGCCGCCGGCGCCGTTTGCAATTTTGACCTCATCCTAAACCTCTTCTGTGGGAGGGGCTTGTTGCATGCGGTCGTTTTTCTGTTTATCATCTTCTCCCAATTTGCCCGATGCGGTCGGCAACCTCCTGCATCAGCCATTTGGGGGTCGACGTGGCGCCGCATATTCCGACCGACTCGGCACCCGGGAACCATGCCGGGTCGATCTCGGCGGCCTCCTCGACCGTATGTGTCCGGGCGTTCGCCCTGCGGCACACCTCCGAGAGCACCTTGCCGTTCGACGACTTGCGCCCGCAGACGAACACCACCACGTCGAAGCGGCGTGCGAATTCTGCCAGGTGTTGTTCGCGGTTCGATACCTGCCGGCAGATCGTGTCATCGATCCGCACCCCGTCCGGATGTGCTGCCCGGCGGCGCATCTCGGCACCCAGGGCCTCGAACAGGGCGATGCTCTGGGTCGTTTGCGACAGGAAATAGACCGGCCGCGTAAAGTCGATCAGGCCGAGGTCTTTCTCGCCCTCGATGACGATGGTCGGTGCCTGCACCTGTCCCGTGAGCCCCACGACTTCCGCATGGCCCCGTTTGCCGAGGATCACGACCTGCCCTCCGACGGGGTGCATCTGTTCGTGTGCCTTCACCACACGGTTCTGCAAACGGGCGACCACCGGGCAGGTGGCGTCGATCACCCCGATGCCGAGCTCCTTCGCGCGCGCGTAAGTCGTGGGCGGTTCCCCGTGGGCGCGGATGAACAGCCGCCGGCCGCCCAGTGCGGGCATGTCGGCGTGGGTTACGGTGCGCAGCCCCAGCCGTTCGAGGCGCTGCACTTCGATGCGGTTGTGGACGATGTCGCCCAGCGAATAGACCGTACTCCCCTCGGCGAGGGCTTTCTCAGCCTCCGAAATAGCCCGGACTACGCCGAAGCAGAAGCCCGATTTGTCATCGATCTCTATTCGCAACCCTTTCACTGTGCCCTGCGCACGGCGATCCGTGCTCCTATCTGGTAACTTGTTCGAATTCCTTCCTGAACCACGCCATCTGCTCGCCGACCGTCATGCAGCTGTTGTCGAGTACGATGGCGTCTTCGGCCTGCCTGAGCGGCGATATCGCACGCCCCATATCGGCCTTATCGCGTTCGCGCACGTTGCGTTCGATCTCCTCGAGCGACACCGGGTCTCCCTTGGCGCGCAGCTCGTCATAGCGGCGGCAGGCGCGAACCCGCGGGTCGGCCGTCATAAAAATCTTCAGTTCGGCATCGGGAAAAACCACCGTGCCGATGTCGCGGCCGTCCATCACCACGCCGCGGCGGCGCCCCATCTCCTGCTGCATGGCCACCAGTTTCCTGCGTACGGCGGCGATGGCGCTCACGCGGCTCACGCAGTTGCTCACCTCGATCGTGCGGATCTTGCCTTCGACCAGGTCGCCGTTGACGTAGATGTCGCTGGCACCGCGTTCGGGGTTGAAACGGAACGTGATGGCGATCTGGTCGAGCAGCCTGACGACTGCGTCCTCGTCGACGATGCCCGACCGGATCGCACCGTGTTCCAACGCATAGAGCGTGACGGCGCGGTACATGGCGCCGGTGTCGATGAAGATGTAACCCAGTTCGCGGGCGATGGCTTTGGCGAACGTACTCTTGCCGCACGACGAAAAGCCGTCGATGGCGATTATGATCTTGTGTTTGTTATCCGACATTGGGGAATATATCAAAGAATGTTGAAAGTATCGTGTAAATACCCAGTATCCCGATGATAAGGCCGGCGACATGGTTGATCGTCAGCATGTGGCGCGGGCGGAAGCGGCGGCGGAAAAGGTTGATGACGAAGGCCAGCATCGTCCACCAGGCCGCGGCGCCGCCGAAGAATCCGGCGATGATGAACATGGCGCGGAAGAAGCCTCCCACGCCTTCGTGCGTGATGTCGCCGCCCGAAATCTTGAATACCGCGAAGAAGGCGAGGATGTAGGGGATCACCATGATGAAATTGGCGATCGTCAGCCCGAAGATCGAGGCGAAGTCCTGCCACAGCGACGTCTTGCCCGCCCGGTTGCGGCGTATCTGCGGTACGGGGTTCTGGGCGAAGATGTAGACGCCGACGATTACCACGAAGATGCCGCCTATCACGCGCAGCAGGGTGTTGTACTGTTCGATTTGGGTCTGGAGCATCGAGTAGAAAAACAACGCTGCCATGGCCATGAAGGTGTCGGCACAGGCTACGCCCACACCGGAGACGATTCCCGAACGACGGCTTTTCGACAGGGTGCGCTGGATGCACAGCACGGCCACGGGGCCTACCGTGATCGATGCCGCCACGCCTACGCAGATGCCGCGGAACATAACGTCCAAGATTTCCAATCCCATTTTCTTCGGTTGCGGAGTTTCAGGCAACAAAGATACGAAAAACCTCGGACATCCGTCAAGGCCGGGTGAAAAAAGGGCGCGGCCGATTGTCGGAAATGGCCGATATGTTGATAAAATATCGAAAACTTTGGCCGCAGAGTTGTATATTGGCAGTCGAAAGTCGGTAAATTTGCAGAAACAACAAGCGGGCCTATGGCAGAAATGAAACAATTCGGGATCGACCTCGAACTCGACGATACGGTGGCCCAGGGCCACTATTCGAATCTGGCGATCATATCCCACTCCACCTCGGAATTCATTATCGATTTTGCCGCGGTGCTTCCTGGCGTGCAGAAAGCCCGTGTCAAGAGCCGCATTATCCTCACGCCCGAACACGCCAAACGGCTGTTGCGTTCGCTGCAGGAGAATATCGTGCGTTATGAAAGCAATGTGGGCAAGATCGAAATACCCACTCCTCCGCCGGTTCCCGAAACGGGTCCCAAGATGGGTGAAGCTTAAAATCGCAACAGCCCGGCCGTTTTTCGGCCGGGCTGTTTTTATCCGTTATCTGGAAAGTTCTTTTTCGATAGCCGCCGCTATGCGTTCCAGTTCCTCCTGTGCCGCACCCAGCGACCCGAGGACGATGCGGCCGTTGCGGTCGATTACGAAGGAGCGCGGAACGCCCTGCTCTGCATAGAGGCCGAATACCCGTTTGTCCGGATCCATTGCTGTCAGGTCGCGCAGATAAGCGTAATTCTGCTGTTCGTCGCCTGCGAAAAACTTGTCGAGGCTCTCTTTTGAATCGGTATAGGCGACTGGCAGGAATACGAATTCGCTGTCTGCGGCAAACCGTTCGAGAATGATTTTCGGCAGGGCTTCCGGCGCCAGTTCCCGCAGGCAGGGGCCGCACCAGGTAGCCCAGAAGTTCAGCAGCACGACTTTGCCGCGCAGGGCTGTAAGCGTGAGATCCCCTCCGGCATATTTCGTAGCCCGGAAATCGGCCGCCAGGTCGCCCTCCTTGAGCAGGGTGTGCTGCTCGTAGATTCCTCGTACCAGTTGCATCGCTTTTTCATGCGGGGTCGCAGTGTTTTTTTCCTGTTGCCCGGTGGCCGGAGCCTGTTCCTCGCCTTCGGGTTTTAATTTTATACGCACTACGGGCAATCCGTTTTCCACCGAATTCGCCATGGATTCGATTGTACCCGCGGGTAGCTTCAATAGCTCTTCACGGGTGGTTTCCCGTCCGTCGATGTAATATTTGCCGGTTTGCGCCTTGCCGGGGAGTACGGTTGTCAATGCGATCATGGCCGCCAGGAGCGGAAGGATTCGTTTCATGCGATTGGTTTTATGCAAATGTAACTAAAAATTTTTCACATGAAACTATTTTTTATAGTTTTGTTCGGGATGACAAAAGAAAGTCCGTCCGAGACACTCGGACGGACTTTATACGGGATCTGAATATCGTATGTATCAGAGCGCTTCGGCGACGACATAGGTGCTGCCGCCGATGAAGACCATATCGTCCGCAGCGGCAAGTTCCCGGGCGTGTGCCACGGCAGCCGGCACTTCGGGGATGGTTTCCCCCCTGAGCCCGTAGATCGCAGCCTTGGCTGTCAGTTCGGCGGCGGGCAATGCCCTTTCGGTCTGAGCCTGCGTGAAGATGTAGTGTGCGTCGCGGGGCAGCAGGGGCAGGATGTGTGCCAGGTCTTTGTCGCGGACGAACCCGATCACGCAGTAAAGCTCCTTGTGGGGCGTCGCTTTGAGCTGTTCGGCCACGTAGGCGATGCCGTGGGGATTGTGCCCCGTGTCGCAGACGACGAGCGGATTTTCACCCAGCTTCTGCCAGCGTCCCGCCAGCGAGGTGATGGCCGCCGCATCGCGCGTCCCTTCGAGGAAGGCACGGCGGGAGATCGTCAGCGGGGTTTCCTCGTGCAGGAAATCGACCGTCGCCGCGGCTGTCAGGATATTATGGCGTTGGTAATTGCCCGTAAGGTCGAGGTCTACCTCGAAATTGCGGTCGTCGCGCACGCGGTGCATGCAGAAGTGCTGCCGCCCTTCCCTGCAACCGCACTCTTGGCACGAGAATACCTTTTCGGCATAGATGACTTTCGATTTGTTGGCCGCAGCGACCTGCTCGAACACGTCGTTGTAGCGCAGGTCGCCCTCGCCGATCACGACCGGGATGCTCTTCTTGATGATCCCGGCTTTTTCGGCTGCGATCTTCTGGAGCGTGTCGCCCAGCAGCGCCGTATGCTCCAGCCCGATGTTGGTGATGACGCTTACGACCGGTACGATGATATTCGTGGCGTCATGCGTTCGCGGAAATCCTGCAGGTGGGGCGAGGTGAAAAGCCCCGTGCGGTAGCCGGCCTGCTGCAATACCGAGGCGATGATATGCGATACGGAACCTTTGCCGTTCGTGCCCGCCACGTGGATCGTGAAGAAATTGCGCTGGGGGTTGCCGATGTGGCGGCAGAATGCGGTGATGCGCTCCAATCCCGGCTTGTAGGCCGTTGCGCCTTTGGTTTCGAAGGCCGGCAGCGACTGGAAGAGGAATTCGAGGGTCTGGGTGTAATTCATATCGGGTTTCGGGTTTTATTTTACGAGGTGGTTCTTTTTCTTGGCCCGGTAGGCGATGTAGTAGAGCACACAGAGCAGCATCAGGTATTCGGAGATGCGTCCCAGGTAGTCGCCGTATCGGGTGTAGAAGGTAAGTTGGGAGTTGAGGGGTACGGCCGCTGTGAGCACGCCCCGTTTTTCCCAGCCGAGCGTCTGGCCTATGTCGCCGCGGGCCGATATGAAGCCCGACATGCCGGTGTTGGCCGACCGGGCGATGGCACGGCGGTGTTCGATGGCGCGCAGGCGCGAGATCGTGAAGAGGTGTTTGTAGCCGGGCGTGTCGCCCCACCAGCCGTCGTTGGAGATGATGGCCATGAACTGTGCCCCGCGGCGCACGAAATCGCCGAAGAAATCGCCGTAAAGTCCTTCGTAGCAGATTGCCGGGCCGGTTTTCACGCCCCGGTGTTCGAAGGCCGTGCCGTGCTGCTGCGGAGTCGAGCCCTACCGCCGTGTTGAATACGTCGTAGTAACCTTCGCCCAACCCGTCCCGGCGTGCCGTGCGGGGTTGTACCCCGGCGGCATAATAACGCAGGGTGTTGGCGCCCGTGACGAGCAGGGCCCCGGGGTGCGACCGGCGCAGGCTGTCGGCCAGCTCTTGCCAGAACATGCCCGGTTCGTTGGCCGGGCGGAACTCCGAAAGACCCGGTTCCCAGTAATGTCCCGGGACGGCAGTCTCGGGCAGCAGGATGAATTGCGCCCCGGCGGGCACCTGTGCCAAAAGGTCGGTGATGTTGTCTTGCTGCCAGTCGGCGCGGCCGTTGAATTTGTCGTAGCAGTCGACGTTGGGTTGGACGACGCTCACCTCGGCCGTCCCCTCGTCGGGCTGCTCCCAGCTCCACCAGATGCCCAGCGACACGGCGGCCGGAAGGAGCAGGACGCCCGCGGCCGGGATCCACCGTCCGATGCTGCATCGTGCCCGCAGCGCTTCGAAGAAGAGTATGTTACAGAGCAGCACCCACAGCGAACCGCCGAAGACACCCGTGTATTCGTACCATTGCACGAGCCATACGTCGTGCGAGAATCCGTTGCCCAGGATCAGCCACGGCCACGAGAATTCGCCGACCGTATACCAGTATTCCGTTGCGATCCACCCGGCAATGA
>PPYE01644188.1_pt1 | contig 11708 bp, 7 predicted proteins | sample 1559881 | NCBI WGS metagenome assembly PPYE01 (sample SAMN08240022, study PRJNA423297) | Human gut metagenome, whole genome shotgun sequencing project.
TCGATCCAGGGGGAGAGCAGGATGCCGAGGCGATAATCGGCATACAGCGTTGGGACGATGTGGGTGAAGCGCGGCGCGGTGACCGGGTCATCCTTCAGCTGTTGCAATGCCTGCCGACGCTGTACCTCATTTAAAAACGACAGCTGGCCGTTGAGGTTGGCAACGCCGGCGACGGCGCGACGTTTCTTTAAATTGTACTCCTTGCCGGCGATGCGCAGACGATAAACCTCGCCGGTCAGGCCTGAGCCGTATACCTGCACCACATAGGGGGAATCGGGGCCCAGTGCGGCGAGGGTCTCGGGCGGCAGCGGGCAGTAGCTGACGTTGCCGACGATAAGAGGTTCTCCGCTGCGATCGAACGCCTGCTGTTGCTGTTGTCTGAGGTTCATGGTGCCTCCGGGTATAACGTTAGACAGAGTGGATAATCCACGCTATCTCACCCGCAAACGGTAGTGAATTCATCCTACTGGCAGGCGCTTTTTCAGGCTGAGCTGGGGTGCGTTCACGGAGGACACGCGGGGCGTAGGGAGGCGGTAGGGAAAGGCAAGCGTCTGGAACGCATACCTGACGTCGTTGTCAACGAGGTGCTTGCCAGGCTGGATGCGATGCTGAGTTACTCTGACTGGGGCCCAGCCATTGTTGACTGCAAATTGTCTGATTGCTTCTTCAGATGCTTTAAGTCCTTGCTTTTTCAGGCCAGCAAAAATTCGTTTTGCCCTGTCTTTATCAGATGGGTGACTAAGCCCTGTTGACATGTTGATGCAGCGACCGAGTCTTAAAATTTCATTACCAATAGGGTCTGGCAATTCTGGTTTTAGGATTTTCCAAGTAGATGGGCCAACTATTTCAGGCTCCCATGTAGATAGCCATCGTTTACCTTCCTCCTCTGACCAAGGTAAAAAGACGATACTATTGATGTTTTGAATACTATCAACAATATCCATGTCTTTATCTGTTAAATATGTAGCTAATACAATGTCATGATTTCCATATATTGGAAAATTTTTAGGGGTATTAAACTCTAGCCGAACCTTGTTACCTAGATCGACGGTTTGACCTTTTATCAATGCCTTTGTTGCTTGGGTTCCAAGGAATGTTGCTATATCAGAATGAGAAAACGTTCCTTTCGCAGGAAATAGCAGAGATACTCGTTGAAGTCCCGCATCTTTGCATAGATGGTAGGCCTTACTTAAGGCTATTTTTATATTATCTTGATTTGAACCATTATTTTCGATTAGAAATCTGGAAATTGACATAAAAACTCCTTTTAATAAACATTAGGAACAGTAGAAAAGTCTTGGGTTAGGCTGTTATGTGGTCTGTCTTGTGAGCCGTCCCCAGCGCTAAAGCAAGTCATATCAAAAGTCTTCGTCGTCATCCGTTGGCTCATCCTCAATTGCTGGTAAGGCTTCAAGCTGAGATTTGAGTTGTTCGTTTAACTGGGAGCCCAATAAGAGAAAAGCGTCAAGCCTTTTTTGCCTTTTTTCCAGTATTCTCCGTTGCGCATTATTGGGATTGTCTGTATTGGCCGGATTACCTCGTAACTGAAAGATACGAATTTCAAGCAGATCAACATCTTCGTCCAATCCAGCTTTCTGTGCTAACTTCACCCATTCTTGGGATTTATCGATAGCATTCTCTGCTGCTAATGATAAACAGTAATCAATCAGTATTTTTGCTGCAGAATCAATATCCTTAGCGGCGGTTAGCCATTTTTGGACCTCACTGGTTTCTTTTTCTACATTAATTAGATCTCGGTAAGGTGAAAAAAATCTCGGTTGCTCATTTTCAGGATCAAGACCTTTTAAGGTTCTTAGAATAGGCTCGAGCTCCTGAAATGGTCTGGTACCAATTGGCAATTCGTATCGGTTAGACCAGAATGACCAGATAGAGTCCCTAATCTCCGCTTGTTTAGTTGTACGGACGATATCGTCTGTACAATGTTCAGCATCATAAATGAGCTCTGAGATATGATGAGCCATCCATCTGCTTAATGTATCAACTGAGTCATTTAGCTCAAGCTCATCAACTAGCTTTTTCCCCAGTTCTATAATTGCCGTATAGCGTGTGGATGGTTCCGTCATGTCGGAAGAGGAAGAGTCGTGTGCTTGAAGGGATATTGTCGAGCTCATTTTCATTATTCCGTTCATATCTGCTGTTTCGTGAATAGCGATCAACATCAACCTCTAAAATGAGATCCATATTGAATGTTTCTAATGCCGATTTTATGAAGTGTATTGAAGCACATAACCTATAGCCATGTGATTTTTCCTCCTCATTTTTACCTGATAGATGGCCCCAGATACTGGAAACCATCGCCGGTTCAACACTAGAAGGCGAATACCATACCCGATGATCTTTATCAGTAGTTAATTTCATCGCATCAATAATAAATGAGGCTGGTTCTGGGATTGGAAACCTTACATTACCCGCCCAAGGATCAAACTCATCAATTCCACAGTATTCAGCAATATCTTTAATCCATCCTTTTAGCTTATAGTGTGCGTGATCTATTTCAAGATTATCTCCAGCATCAGGGATTTTATAGTCATATACGTTTTTAGTTGTTTGTAATGCTCTGAGGAGCGATAAAGATCGCTCCGGCGATACTAACGCAGAATGGACAACAATAGATTCTTTTCGATCTGAACAAACGTCAGACCAACGTCCCCATAGCGTTAATAGTCCGGGGCTGGGACATAGTGTTTCGTTAAATACATTTTCAGAGATTGACGCCACCCATTCATCCCTATTGTCAGAACTGCTATTAAACCAACTGGAGCGGTCTTTGGGGGGAATATCTCTCCGATCGGCGAGCCAGCGATGATCGTTCCGAGAAATATCATGTCTTCTTAACCAGTCCAGGAAAACATCCTCGACATCGTCGTAGTCACTAGCAACTAATGGTTTTGTCGCTAATAACTGCCCAGCGGTCATGAACATTGCATGGTATGACAAGTAAAAATGGTAGTCATCGACCCGTGGATAGGAACCATGACTGTGGTGATTATCTCTGTCTTGATAATAGCGTCGTTTATTACGCTCATCCTCATCCCAGTTGCGGCTACCTTTAAAACCAAGAACATCACGAATAATGCGAAGCATTTCAGGTTCTAACTGTTTTTGAGATACACCGAAACAACGTCCCAGAGGTTTTAGCCAGTAAGGGCCAAAGTCGATACCAAAAGTATATGAATCTTCATCTCTATGATCTTCAACTTCATCAAGCACAGGGAGAGTCGTAGATTGGTTTATATTTCGGAGTTTATCTTCTTCTTGTGCTGGGATAGAGATCAGGCCGCTATTATGCAGCGCAAGTAAAGTTCTGGCAGCAAAAAGACGGATTAATACATGAGGCTGATCAGTAGTGGCATAACGGTAGAAATAACCAATATTGGGAATCAGCGATTTTCCATCATCCAGCGCAACCCTTGCAGCAGCGATCATCAACCACAATTGAGCATGAAGGGTATAAAAGGGCAGATTGCGATCACAAAAAGGTAAAGTGGTAGCATTTATCGCGTGCTGGAAAATTCCTTGTATAACGCTTGTACGATTCATTCGACATAGTGCCAGAATCGCATGTGCTGCCTGCCAGCGCATTTCCGCCTCCGGAGAACCCAGTCGAGCCCAAATATAGCCTGCAAGTGAATCCTCTACATGAGTTGGCGGAGATAATTTCTCGTTCCATGGGCCGTCACCATCCTCATCTTTTAGCACCTCGTCGAATAAATCCAAGGCATAAGATAATACATTTAATGCTTCATTACTCTTCAGTTTACTAACAAGAAGGCCTGGAAGGCTAAATAAACGGTCAGAATTTGCGGGCTCTGGCGATTCCGCAATGGCCTCCAGAGCAATACCGAAAATATCTTTTTCACTCATACCAGAGAGACTGCTGGCCAGACTGAAGGGAAAAATCTCGTAAACACGACTTTTTCTGATTCGCATACAGAAGCGTTGGCAATATTCTTTTATTAAACCTGCTAGGACTGTTCTAATGCTTAAACGAGATGTCCATTCATCGGGTATAGATTCAAGAATATATTTAAAATCATAAAGCCCCCAGTGAAATATAGCACTAATGGCAGTAATGAAACTACATTCTTTGCCCGCCTTAACTCGGCTTATTGCTTTCTTGATGAAGGTTTCTTTGGAATAGAATTCAGGAACGCTACGAAATTTTTCGTATGCTGCACTAATACCATCAATAGACGATAAGTCACAATCCTTAAAAATGAACTCCCATTCTTTTTCATGACCTTGCTCATTATCATCCGATGAGAGACTGGATTTTTTTGAAACCGCCTCAGTAAGTTGTAGACCTGAGATTCTGTCTTTCAGTTCTGTGTGTTCAATACCTAATGATGTAGCAATAGCATCCAGCTTTTTAAGATTTTGGATATTTTGTACGTCAAATTTTGTATAGTGGTAAACCACTTCGAATGCCATGATCTTATCTTTGTCATCAGTACATGAGGATAAAACTGAATCAAGCAAGTCGCATTTATGCCAATCATTCTCAAATGTGATTAAAGGAAGTGCATCGAGTGCATTAATTTTATTTTTCTTTACAAGATGCTCAATGGTCCATGCCAGTATGCTTCTATGATTGCCAAACGTACGGTCACGCCAACGACTTATTATTGCTATGGCTGAAGATGGACATAACTCAGCCAAAATCTCAACAGTATCACTCCATGCAAAATGTTTATCACGATCAACATATTCTCTGGTTAGTTCCGCACATCGGGCTAGTTTATAGGGAATTTCAGGGGGGACTTGCGCTTTACCAGCAACATATTCAGCAAGATCAAGTATCGCTTCCCATCGACTTAAATTTTCATCTCCCAGCTTATTTGTAACTTCAATCGCTTGGTTGAAGTATTCTTTAGCTTCTGGTTCATCAAGTGAAATTAGCGAGCGGGAAAGGTTTATATAGCCGTCAGCTTTGACCTGAGCATCAGAGTGCTCATCTTTCCATAATGACAAGGCGAGTTCTGCGAAGTGATATGAAAGCTCTCCAAGCCCTGAAATCTCTGCACATACAGAACTGAAACGGTGAAGCGTTGGTGTGAATACTCTATTCCCTTTATGTTGACTCCATTTGATGATGTTTTCTACATCGTCTTTTGATGTATTACCTGCTTCGATCAGAATATCAAACCATACATTTGCGATCTCATTTGATGATAATGAATGCTCAGAGTAAGAATAACCCTTAATAGCCGTCGATTCTTTTTGAGTATCACTTAGCTCACTTTCTAAGTCTGCTTTCCTTGTTTTACCAAGAATTACTTTGGCCCGTAAATTATACCAGGGGATTAATACCCCACTGTACTGCTTCAGTTGGCGCAGGTCATCAGATTCGCCGTGGCGTTTTTCAGCCATAAGTTCTTTTTTAACCTCTGCGGAGGCTAAATCGCTAAGCGCTAATTGAGAGCCCATCAGGTTTGCCTGCAGAGCATATGCCCGGACGTAAGCAACTCTTTCTTTACTATATTGAGAAGTTAGAGCATAGGGCGGAACCTTTGGTAAATAACGATCCAACAACTGGATGCTTTCTGATTCAGTACAAACAGATTGAATAAGCGCCATTTCAACCATGCCAGTGATTGCTGCTATTGTCTGGTTATTAGCGTGGTTTCTGTCTTTAATGCTGACTCGCTGACTTTTTAACAAGCGCCAGGTTCTTCTGATTGCTTGTTCAGCGACTGGATGGTGAAGTTTTCTTGCTTCCAGTACAATTCCCATAACTAGGCTGATATCGTTTCCAGCCGCAATAGCTAACTGATCAAGTTCATCATAACGGGCGTGGGCCAGTAATTGCATGGCGACAATTTTTCCAGCTTCAAAAGATAGTTCTCGAGGCCGCCACCTTCTGAGATCCTTTGCTGCCGCTTCCGCGCCATGAATATTCAGGCTGGCAATGAGCATTGCCGCTCTGTCCTGATCGGTAACATTTTGCCTGCTCCGCTCATCATCTGGTAGTTGACTCCAGTTTGTTAACCACTCCATGGTGAGTCGAAGGCGGCTGCGGGCCTCTCCTGAGAGTTCAGGATATTCGGAAAGTATTGCAGCATAATAAGCATTTCTGGAGCCTGGCCAGCCAGTATCTGGAAATGCGTTACGGGAAATCAGCTCCTGAACGCCGTTGCTTCCCACAAATTTTGCTGCCAGATCGATATTGTCCCTTAGCAGGACTCTTTGCCTGTTGTCTCCCGCGCATTCTCCACCTGCTTTTAGTGCTAGTTTAGCCGCATCCTGGTATCGACCTGTGCGTAAGGCCGCTTTTAACGCAAACTGCAATCTTTGAAGTTCTATGTCTCTGCGTTCAACCGGGCTGGTTTCAGGCAGAGCTTGTGAGGATATCGCTAGCTCGATCAGTTCAGAAAGCTGGTTTCCTTCCAGCATTAATGCAGGTAAAACAGATGCTGCATAGGAACTATCTTTTGTTAGTGGTCTCAGTTTAGTAATAAACTGATGCAGAGCAGCGGCCGATGGCCGAAAACGCCTCTGAAACCATGTTTCGGCCGGTTCATCAAAGAACTGAATAGTCTCGCCACTAACGATTAATGGACGTCCCAGATCAAGTGCGAAACTTTTAATAGCAGAATCAGCTACTCCGGAAATGTCAGATAGCACAGATAATGGAATTAATGGACGCAATATTGCCAGTGCGGAACAAATCGTATCAATTTGAGCACGTTCAGATATTCCGGCCGTATCACGTAAGCGTGCAATGGATTTTTCCAGCACTTCACCAATTGTATCTTCTACCGTTTTGGGATTTGGCCCCAAAAGTCTCAGTGTGTCGTTCAGTGGAAGATTTTGTGATAATGACAGCGCCTGAACCCTGGGATTACAAGAGCTTAGACGATGGAACTCGTCAACATCACTTTCGCTGGCATCTGGAAACTTTTGGTGAAGATGAGCGGCTGTCTCATCGCGATCAAAAGCTTGTAGGGATAATGTGAGTGCTTCAGGAGGTGGATCAAGCAATTCTCGTCTATAAGGTCGGCAAAGTGCGACAAGGCAGACTCCATCAGGAAGCTTTTCTCTAATTAAATCTTTGATAAAAGAACGCGTTTCACCAATTTCTTCCGCCGCCATCTGTGCATTGTCCGCAGCATCAATAATAATACACAATACGGCCAGTGGCTCAGAGGCCCGGAGTATTGAAATGCTCTGAGAAAGGCGATGCAGAAACGCACGCATATACTGGGATATGCCAGTACCAGCATTTGGGATCAATGGATGACAGAGACCACGAGATGCCATTTCATTAGCCATCTGAACCAATGCTGTACGATGGTGGTGGCGGTAAGAAGAAGCGTTACGGTACTGACCCAGTCCGAAGCAGTCATATAAGATGCTAACTGAACCAGTGGGAAGATGCTCCCCTATATGAGTAGAGAAAATTGATTTCCCCACACCAGCATCGGCATGGATGATCACAGGTGCGCCGGATGCTTCAACAACACGTTGAACCAGCGTCGCCTCTTGAGTTCTTGAGACGGAATTTTCTATTCTTTCAATACGACAGGGCGCAGGAAAAAGATCTGTTTCATCCACCCCCAAAGCACGCAACACATCCATTCTGGTAATGGAAGGATTTGCGGCGCTTTCGGTTAACGCTTTTCTGTTAACCAGCTCTTTTAATTTCAGAGGGGCTTCAGTATCTAGGTCGGGGAGATATCCCGCTGATTCTCTTAGCAGGATATTCCGCTGACTCCATAAATCGTCCTGCTGACCTTCTATATGTAAAAGCTGGCAGAATATCGATAACTCAGCGCCTTGAAGCCCGGTAAATTTCTCAAGTTTCGCCAGATCATGTGGATGGCGTGTAACGTGTTGGCTCGCGGCATCATTGATCGCTTCATTGAAGCTGCTACTGACTGGACGGTTCGTTACAAACCAGAACTCCAGTTTAGTTCGCAACGTTTCTACCGGTATTTTTTGTATAAGTGCTTTATAACGAGTGGCAAAACCTTCGATGGTTTTTTGTAACCCACTCGGGGGAAATGGAGTACCTGAGTGCAGCGTTGAATGCTTTAGCTGCATATAACGAACAGTTGTTGCTGTTGCGAGCTCGTTACTGCCGTAATATTCAGCAATATCAATCAGCTCCTCCCCATCCTCAACCACTGGCTGAGAGCCCATTTCCGTCGTTGATGCCCCTTCAATGGTTAGGGCAACAAGAGTTGACTGAGGTTTCAGTAGTCGAAGGGCGCGGCGAGCCGCCCAAAGATAATGAAACTGGTCGCCATCTCTACTGGTGCGAACAAGTAGGCTGTCAGACATTGAGCATCGTCCTTATATCGGTTAGGCTGTGAGGATTATAACTCCTTATTTTTTAATACTCTATAACCAGAGAGTATGGAGGGAAAACGCTTTCCTGCTCAGAATGACCAGAGTTTCAGAAAAGCGTCTTATGGAAAAAATTGTTTAACTATTGATTTTTTCGATGATACAGGCCAGTTTTTGTCTGTCTTCTTGCAGTATCGTTTTCACGGTACTCCGACTTCTGGCTCTGGAGCGTGTGTCGAAGCCATCCTTCCTGAATATATTTTCTAAGCCGCTCAAACGTTTTTCACCTAATTTCTCTGATAACCATGTATCCAGTTGCCGATTATAAATCGGGAACGCGTCTGAAGATGAGCGACGTAGAGCAATAGCGCGCAGTTCTGTTAACTGAATAATATCTATAATATCGCGATCAAATGTAATTAAGTTGGCGATGTAAAATGAAGAATTTGTGTGATCCGAGATAGAGTTTGTTAGCTGATCCATGCTCCTGAGCATATTTAAATCTCTGGCGCAGTTCCTCAGTTCATCGAAGGGTCTCTTTTTCTTTTGTAAGCCATCGAGTTTTTGTGACATCTGTGATTTTCCTTCACGGAAGAGGATGTCGGCACAAACAAGTAATTCGCGAATCATCATGGTAGATAATTCATCATGCATGAATTGCAACAGTTCATTCATTTTGTTCTGGGCTGATCTTTTGGAAGACAGTTCGATTAACTTCGTTCTTAACAGCATAGCTTCCAGTAGGTCAACCTGGTCTTCGATCGCTTTTCCTAAACCGGCATCTAAGTTCTGGTAAAATTGATACAGAAAACGGTCAGCTTCTGCTTCCGCCTGCTCCTGGTATAATTTCCTGTACATTTTTCCCCATTCTGCATTCAGGGGGTGTTTAATCCAAGAAAGGGCAAACAATGCAGCCATTGTTTCCCGGATCCCAGTTACCGTTTCTGGCGATCTGTCTCTCTGCGCTTCCCATAAATAAAGATAGGGATTAATGTTGGATAGTTCATCGAATGAGAATGAATCTGATAGCATTCGACAAAAATTCAACAGATGTTCTTTAGGCTCTTCACGATAGGCCAAAGAACGAATAAAACTTGCTGCATTAGAATCAATATAAGTACCGTAGCCAACCTGAAACATCATGGTATCTGATGATGAAATGACATCATGATCCAGAACCCATAATGAATGCCCAGAGAATAACGTTGATACAAAACCTTTTTCAGAAAATTGAGCTCGCCTAAGGGAGAGCGGTCCTGCTTTACTCTCGTCGGCATACAGGATCCTCCAGTCTTTTAATAAATGCTGATTTTCCTCAAAACTGGCAAGGGCTGCACTACGTGTCGGAGCTGTACCGACTGCGTAAAGAGCTTGCTGAATTGCATATTCTGTAGAATGCACTTTCTCTCCTTGAAATAAATTTTCGTAACCTTCTAAGTATGCTGAATGATTTAATAAACACTGTAAGACAGGAAATAACAAGTTGTTTTAGTAAGTTGTGATTCTACTTCCACAAAACCCTCTTGCCGTCAGTCCCTAATCGTTGATATCCTAGTAAACGAGGACTCAAAACCTCTTTCACGCGGCCAAAACCAACCCCGTCAGTGTTGGCTTTTTTATACCCTCCGTCCGTAAGGACGGAGGGAGTATACTGCCCGATCAAAGTCGGGAGGGCGACTAATACAACACCCTTCGGGGAAATAAGTCCGCGGTTTCGTGAAGCCGTTTTGAGCCTCCCGGCACCACTTTATGTGGTCATCTCAAAGAAATTTCACGGAGGCATTTATGCCAGATTTCACCCCATATTTCATTAAGGCACCCGGAGAGTTACTTTCCGTGCCCTTCAGTGCCGCCACGGATTTCACCGTACTGGCCGATCGCTGCGAAACCTTCGCCGAAACCCTGATTGAAAGCAACGATCCCACGCTGAAAATGGCGCTCTGTGGCAGACTCAACGCCTGTCTTACACTGTTGCAGCCCACGCTGTTAGACCCCGTTCCTCCCCATCTTATTGAAAGCCTGACCGTTGACACCCTCCCTGCAAATTCCCCCGTTTCGAGCCTGAATGCACAGAGCTTTGCCGCTACTGTCTCTCCCTGACGCAGATGCTGGCAGGGCAAAGCTTTTACTCTGAAATGGAAAAATACCTTAGCTGCCTGCTGTATGAACTGATCAAGTATTTTGCTGCGGAAATGATAGCCCCGCGCTGGATACGTACCGCCGATGGCGTTAAATTTATTGACGAGGTGACGGCATGATGCAACAGGACTGGCATCCCGCTGACATTATTGCTGCGTTAAAAAAGCGGGGAACGTCGCTGGCGGAGGTTTCCCGTAACTCCGGGCTGGCGTCTTCCACGCTGACCAACGCCCTTAACCGCCGCTGGCCCAAAGGCGAAAGGCTGATAGCGGAAGCGCTTGGCGTCGCGCCTGAAACAATCTGGCCTTCACGTTATCGCTGATGTCCTTCCGGCGCAGCTTGGATATGGAAGCTGCGCCGCATTTCGTTTATCTGATCCGTCATAATCCTTTGAACCGCAAAAACAGTTTTCTATTATCGACCTTCTTACCACGAACTAAGCTCCCGCCTGCACGAAATGCTTCATGACCCGAAAGAAGCGCTTGATGTATCAGGATGGTCGCCGTTTTACCGGCAATGTCGCCTTTGAAAACTGCCGGATCTGTCCTCTGATGGATTAAGGCTTTCTTCACGCTTTATTACGTTAAGGAAATCACAATGAATCTGATGAATAATTGTGCATCGCCTGCCGTAGATGTTATATTAAAATATAATATTCGGAGGTGCTCTATGTATACAACTCGCCTGAAAAAGGTTGGCGGATCCGTCATGCTGGCGGTTCCCCCCGCCGTGCTGAAAACGCTGGGGCTGTCGACGGACAGCGAAGTGGGCATGACCATTGATAATGGCTGCCTGGTTATTGAACCTCAAAAACGTCCTCACTATTCGCTTGAAGAACTGCTGGCGCAGTGCGATCCGCACGCTGAAATAAGCGAAGGGGGGCGTGAATGGATTGATGCGCCTGCGGTGGGCAAGGAGATCCTATAGATGGACAGAGGGGAAATCTGGCTCGTTTCACTGGATCCCACCAGCGGCCATGAACAAAGCGGAAAACGTCCGGTACTCATCGTGTCGAAGGCATCATTTAACAAGCTGACCCAGCTACCCGTTATTGTTCCCGTCACCAGCGGCGGAAACTTTGCACGTACAGCAGGTTTCACGGTTTCACTGGAAGAGGCGGGGACCAAAACAACAGGCGTTATTCGCTGCGACCAGCCCAGGACTATCGATATGGCGGCCCGGAAAGGCAAGCGTCTGGAACGCATACCTGACGTCGTTGTCAACGAGGTGCTTGCCAGGCTGGATGCGATGCTGAGTTA
>PPYE01485317.1_pt1 | contig 11707 bp, 9 predicted proteins | sample 1559881 | NCBI WGS metagenome assembly PPYE01 (sample SAMN08240022, study PRJNA423297) | Human gut metagenome, whole genome shotgun sequencing project.
TTATGCTTCCGGGTGATAAAAATGACTATGTACAGAAAGTACCGAAGCTGATACCTGCAGCCGCCTTTTTTCGCAAAGGTGGTATCACGACGATGAGTGAATACAACGGAATTGTGATGATTCAGGTCAACAACTTGTCCGGGCACATGGAGGCGGATGAAGTGAAAGAACGGGTAAAGGAACTTCCGCAGACTTACTTAGCTTTCACCGGTTCTTCCGGAAAGTCCGTGAAAGTATGGGTGCGTTTTACTTATCCCAATGATCTTCTGCCGACAACTAGTGAGGAGGCGGAGCTTTTTCATGCGCATGCCTATCGGTTGGCAGTGAAATTTTATCAGCCACAACTCCCTTATGATATTGAACTGAAAGTACCTTCGTTGGAGCAATATTGTCGTTTAACTTTTGACCCGAACTTGTATTTTAATCCCGAAGCAATGCCTATTTATATGAAGCAGCCTGCGGCTATGCCGGGTGAGGTGACTTATCGCGAACGGGTGCAAACGGAAACTTCGCCGTTGCAACGGCTTGCGCCGGGATATGAAAAATGTAATGCGCTTTCTGTACTTTTCGAAGCTGCTTTTGCACGCGCGCTGGATGAAGAGACTGATTATCAACCGGAAGGAGACAAACAATCGCTGTTGATTAACCTTGCAGGACATTGTTTCCGTGCCGGTATTCCTGAAGAAGATACAGTACGATGGTCGCGTGCCCATTATCGTTTGCCGAAGGACGATACATTGGTTCGGGAAACCGTACGAAATGTATACCGTACTTGTGAGGGATTTGCAAGTAAGAGTAGTCTGTTGCCGGAACAATTATTTGTCATGCAGATGGACGAGTTTATGAAGCGGCGTTATGATTTTCGTTTCAACCAGTTGACATCACAAGTGGAATGTCGCGAACGGAATAGCTTTAATTTTTATTTTCATCCGGTGGACAAACGGTTGATGGCAAGTATTGCAATGAACGCGCATTATGAAGGGCTTAAGCTTTGGGATAAAGACGTAGTACGCTATCTGAATTCGGATCATGTGCCGGTTTATCAGCCTATCGAAGAATTCCTTTATGATCTTCCTCATTGGGATGGTAAGGATCACATCGGTGATCTTGCCAAGCGAGTTCCTTGTGATCATCCTCATTGGGCAAAATTGTTTCGTCGTTGGTTTCTCAGTATGATAGCGCATTGGCGTGGAATGGGAAAAAATCATGCAAATAGTACTTCTCCTATATTAATAGGTCCACAGGCTTATCGTAAGTCTACATTTTGCCGGTTGATTTTGCCTCCATGTTTGCAGGCTTATTATACAGATAGTATTGACTTTAGCCGGAAGCGGGATGCTGAGCTATATTTGAATCGCTTTTTATTGATAAACATGGATGAGTTCGATCAGATTGGTATCAATCAGCAGTCTTTTCTCAAGCATATTCTGCAAAAGCCTGTTGTCAATACGCGACGCCCGAATGCTTCAGCAGTAGAGGAGCTCCGTCGGTATGCTTCTTTTATAGGCACGAGTAATCATAAAGATTTGCTGACGGATACTTCCGGCAGTCGTCGTTTTATCGGTGTTGAGGTGACGGGAGTGATCGATGTGGTCCGCCCTATTGATTATGAACAATTGTATGCGCAGGCAATGGCATTGCTGCGTAGTAATGAACGCTACTGGTTTGATGAGAAGGAAGAGGCTATCATGACGGAAGCTAATCGGGAGTTTGAACAGTCGCCCGCGATTGAACAATTGTTTCAGGTATATTATCGGGCAGCGGAAGAGGAAGAGGAGGGAGAATGGTTGCTTGCTGCAGATATATTGCAGCGGGTACAAAAAGCAAGTAAAATGAAATTTTCTTCCGGGCAAGTTAATTATTTCGGGCGTATCTTGCAGAGATTGGAAGTAAAGTCGTTCAGGAAAACGCGCGGGGTTTATTATCATGTGGTGCCTGTTGAGTAAGGATAATGATGAAATAATGTATAGTAGATGGCTTTTATTATTTTATAATAATTATCTTTGCGTAATAACGTGAGATTGTATGAAGACTATGATAAGAAATCCTTTTATAACAAGCGGATATGTCTCTGCTGATTATTTTTGCGATCGCCGTTTTGAGAGCGAACAGTTGGTGCGCGAGGTGATGAATGGGAATAATTTGGCTCTTGTCTCTATCCGGCGAATGGGAAAGACAGGGCTGATCCGTCATTGCTTTCAGTTTCCTGAAATTAAACAGGGTTACTATACCTTTTTTATTGATATATATGATAGCCGTTCATTGCGTGATTTGGTCTTTGCACTTAGTAAGGAGATTCTGGAAGTGCTGAAACCTGTGGGGAAGAAAGCTTTGCAGAGCTTTTGGGAATGTGTGAAATCTTTGCAAGCCAGTATCTCTTTTGATGTGAATGGTATGCCTTCTTTGAATTTGGGGCTAGGGGATATACAAGCTCCGGCTACTACACTCGATGAAATCTTCCGGTATTTGGAACAGGCGGATAAACCTTGTCTGGTTGCAATTGATGAATTCCAGCAGATTTCCGGATATGTAGAGAAAAATGTGGAAGCTACTCTTCGGACCTATGTGCAACATTGTAATAATGCACGTTTCATTTTTGCAGGGAGTCAGCGGCATGTGATGGGAAATATGTTTTTAACGCCTTCCCGGCCTTTTTATCAAAGTGTATCAATGATGCATTTGGAAAGTATTCCTTTAGAAGAATATATTCGTTTTGCAGGTACTCATTTCAAGCGTGCGAGCAAAGAAATAGAAGAAAACGCTATTATTGCGATTTATCAACAGTTTGAGGGAATCACATGGTATATACAAAAAGTGTTGAATACGCTTTATGACATGACTCCGGAACAGGGAGTCTGTAGAGTTGAAATGGTGCCAGGCGCTATTCGGCAGATTATTGATTCATTCAGATATACTTATTCGGAGATTCTTTTTCGTTTGCCGGAAAAACAAAAGGAGTTACTGATTGCTATCACTAAAGAGGGAAAGGCTAAAGCTGTCACTTCCGGTGCTTTCATTAGAAAATACAGACTGGCTTCTGCTAGTTCAGTCCAAGCAGCACTAAAAGGGTTACTGGAAAAGGATTTCGTGACTCAGGAAATGGGAATCTGTCAGATATATGATCGTTTTTTGGGAATTTGGCTGAAAGAGAATTATTAAGTCATTTTTCATTTATTGAAGAACGCTTTTCGATAAATCGCGTTAATAATTAGCTGAAACTGCTGTCTGTTAATCAGTTTTATTGTATCTTTGCGGTCTTAACTTTTTTAATGGTAAATAATGAAGGAATTTCTACAACTAATGCCTTATTTTCTTGGGACTATTCCTGATGGTAATGACGTTGTTTAAAACAGGTTGTTACTTTGCTTCTTCAGCCGTGATGATCCCATTGCGTACAGGAGTGGTACGTGATATTCGTATTATGGTGTATGCTAAGGTAATGCGTCTGCCGATGTCTTTCTTTTCGGAAGAAAGAAAGGGAGATATTATAGCTCGTATGAGTGGTGATGTGGGGGAAGTGGAAAATTCTATCACTAGCTCATTGGATATGTTGATGAAAAGCCCGATTCTGATTATTATATATTTTGTGACATTGGTTACGGTTAGTTGGCAGTTGACTCTTTTTACTATCATTGTATTACCGGGAATGGGTTGGTTGATGGGAGTCGTCGGAAGAAAACTGAAACGTCAATCACTGGAAGCACAGGCTAAGTGGAGTGATACGATGTCGCAATTGGAAGAAACACTGGGAGGCTTGCGCATCATCAAGGCTTTTATTGCGGAAGATAAAATGATTAACCGCTTCACCAAATGTAGCAACGAGCTCCGGGATGCGACAAACAAGGTTGCTATACGTCAGGCTATGGCTCATCCGATGAGTGAGTTCTTAGGAACGATTCTGATTGTAGCTGTATTGTGGTTTGGCGGTACATTGATTTTGGGACAGAATGCAACCATCGATGCTCCTACATTCATCTTCTATATGGTTATCTTATATAGTGTAATCAATCCATTGAAAGACTTTGCTAAAGCGGGATACAACATCCCGAAAGGTTTGGCTTCCATGGAACGTGTTGATAAAATCCTGAAGGCAGAGAATAAGATTAAGGAAATTCCGAATCCGAAACCGTTGAAAGGTTTGAATGATAAAATAGAATTTAAAGATATTTCTTTCAGCTATGATGGTAAGAGAGAGGTGTTGAAGCATGTAAATCTGACAGTTCCCAAAGGGCAGACGATCGCACTGGTTGGACAATCGGGATCCGGTAAATCTACATTAGTCGATTTGTTGCCGCGTTATCACGATGTACAGGAAGGTGATATTACCATTGACGGAACAAGTATTCGTGATGTACGTATTGCGGATTTGCGCAGTTTGATTGGTAATGTAAACCAGGAGGCTATTCTGTTTAATGATACATTCTTCAATAACATTGCTTTTGGTGTGGAGAATGCGACAATGGAACAAGTTATAGAGGCGGCGAAGATTGCCAATGCGCATGATTTCATTATGGAGAAACCGGAAGGATATAATATGAATATCGGCGACCGTGGTGGAAAATTATCCGGTGGTCAGCGCCAGCGTATCAGTATCGCCCGTGCTATTCTGAAGAATCCTCCGATTCTGATTCTTGATGAGGCTACTTCTGCTTTGGATACCGAATCAGAACGTCTTGTGCAGGAAGCGTTGGAACGTTTGATGAAAACACGTACGACGATAGCTATTGCCCACCGTCTTTCTACGATTAAGAATGCAGATGAAATCTGTGTACTGTATGAGGGTGAGATTGTGGAACGTGGTAAGCATGAAGAACTCATTGAGTTAAACGGTTACTATAAACGTCTGCATGATATGCAGCAGTTGTAATTCTTGATATTGCAATGATATTATTAAGTTTTGATACAGAAGAATTTGATGTACCTCGTGAGCATGGTGTAGACTTTCCGCTGGATGAAGCAATGAAAGTGTCAGTCTATGGTACGAACCGGATACTGGACTGCCTGAAAAACAACGGGGTGAAAGCTACTTTCTTTTGTACAAGCAATTTTGCAGAAAATGCGCCGGAAGTGATGCGGCGCATTATGGACGAAGGGCATGAAGTTGCTGCGCATGGATGTGACCATTGGCAGCCACAGGCTTCGGATGTCAGTCGTTCAAAAGAAATTCTGGAACGCCTTACCGGCAGGACGATACAAGGTTATCGACAGCCGCGTATGTTTCCCGTATCAGATACGGAACTTGGACGGATGGGATATGTATATAACTCCTCATTGAATCCCGCATTTATCCCCGGAAGATATATGCATTTGTCGGAGCCGCGTACCTGCTTTATGACAGGTAAGTTACTTCAAATCCCGGCTTCTGTAACTCCGTGGATTCGCTTCCCGCTATTTTGGTTGTCTTGTCATAATCTGCCGATGTGGCTGTACCAACTCCTGGTAAACCGGGTATTGAAGCATGACGGATATTTTGTGACTTATTTCCACCCGTGGGAATTCTACCCGTTGGGTGAACATCCTGAATTTAAGATGCCTTTTATTATCCGCAATCATTCCGGTAAAGGAATGGAGGAACGTCTGGATATGCTTATCCGCAAACTGAAAGAAAAGGGATATGCTTTTATGACTTACTCGGAATTTGCGCAGATAAAACTGGCTGAACTAAATAAACCGGACGAAAAATGATAAAATTGGCTATTGTATCCCCCTGCTATAATGAGGAGGAAGTGTTGGAAGATTCGGCCTCCCGTTTGACAGCCTTGTTTGATGAGCTGGTGGCGAAAGAAAAAATCAGTGCCGACAGCTTTGTGCTCTTTGTGAATGATGGCAGTAAAGATCGTACATGGAGCATCATTAAGAAACTGCACGGGACGAATCCTTATATAAAAGGAATGAATCTGGCACGGAACGTAGGACATCAGTATGCAATCATGGCCGGTATGATGACCGCTAAAGACTGGAGTGATGCCGTTATTACCATTGATGCCGATTTGCAGGATGATCTGAATGCGATTGAGGAAATGATCGATGCCTATACGGAAGGATATGATGTAGTATACGGGGTGAAAGTATCCCGCCAGGCAGACCCGATGCTGAAGCGTCTTTCCGCAACTGCTTTTTATAAACTACAGCACCGGATGGGAGTAGAGACTATCTACAATCATGCGGATTTTCGTTTTCTAAGCCGGAGAGTGCTGGAACAGTTGTCTCATTATCAGGAACGCAATGTTTATCTGCGTGGTATTATTCCGTTGCTGGGTTTCCCTTCTACTACGGTAGATGATGTGATTCGGGAGCGGACAGCCGGAACTTCCAAATATACAGTGAGAAAGATGTTCAGTCTGGCTTTGGACGGGATAACCTCTTTCTCGGTAAAGCCCATTTACGGAATTGTTTATCTGGGAGGTATCTTTGTTTTTATCAGTATTTTGATTGGAATCTATGTTCTTTACGCATTGATTTCGGGTACTGCGGAACATGGCTGGGCCTCTTTGATGTTGTCTATCTGGTTTGTTGGCGGGGTTGTTTTATTATCCATAGGAGCTGTCGGACTGTATATTGGCAAGATTTATAAAGAGGTAAAACGTCGTCCGCTCTATAATGTGGAAGAAGTGTTGTACGATGATCAGAATAAGTAAGGCTATACTTGAGAAGCACCCGGATTGGCGGGATAAGTTCTGGCAATTTGTTCGTTTTGGAGTTGTCGGCACTATATCTTCAGCCATTCATTACGGCGTATATTGCCTGGTCTTGTTGGTTGCGAATGCCAATATCTCCTTTACGGCCGGTTATGCTGTAGGATTTGTCTGCAACTACTTCCTGACTACTTTCTTCACCTTTCGTTCCAGACCATCCTCGCATAATGCGATCGGCTTTGGTTTTAGTCATCTGATTAATTACCTGCTTGAGATCGGCTTACTGAATCTCTTCCTCTGGATAGGGGCGGGTGAACTGCTTGCACCGATACTGGTAATGATTATCGTGGTGCCTATCAATTTCCTGATTCTTCATTTCGTTTATATCTATAAAGGGAGGAAATAACACTATTCAATCCCTTTCATTTAATTCATAAAAAGAAAAGGCTATTATGAAACGTTTTCTAAATCTTGTTGTATATATTCTTACCATACATGTTTCGGCTTTACTGATCGCAGGACTGTTTCGCCTGGTGCTTTTTATCTCATCTTATCATCAGTTGACCTCTGAAGCCTTGTCGGATAAGACACTTCCGATGCTTGCTTTTGCGCATGGTGTCTGGTTTGACAATGTGATAGGCTGTTACATCCTTCTGTTGCCTCTGGTGGTTGCGGTAGTGTGTGGAGTTTGCAACTATTATGGGAAAGCGTTGTTTCGTTTCTTTACGATCTTTTTCAGTGTCTTTTATGGATTGGTTTATTTAATCAGTGCGTCGGACATTCCTTATTTTGCCTATTTCTTTAAACATATCAACTCTTCCATATTCGAATGGTTCGGTTATGCGGGAACTACCGCCGGAATGATATTGGGGGAAAGTGCCTATTATCTGTCCATCGGATTATTCCTTCTCTTTCTGGCCGGATTCGTAGTTTGGCTTATCTATCTGGCGCGTTATTTCCATCATCGTAGCCTTGCCATTTCCGCTCCGTTTCCTTATTGGAAGCGAGGAGGGGCGGTTCTGATCGGTGCTTGCTTAATCGGACTCTGCATCTTTGGAATCCGGGGGCGTACAGGCTATAACCCGATCAAAGTAAGTGCGGCATATTTCTGTCAGGATGCTTTTCTCAATCAACTGGGAGTAAGTCCTACTTTTAACCTGCTGACGAGTGTGATGGATGATATGAGGCCTGAAAATAAATACTTGCATCTGATGGATGAACAGGAAGCCATCACCAAGGCGCAAGCTCTGCTCAACCGTCCGGGAGATGCGAATGTTTCCCCGTTGGCTGTTTACAGGCGTGCTGCAAAAGCGGATAGCGTGCAACAACGCCGTCCTAATGTCGTCTTGATTATGATGGAGTCTATGTCCGCCGAGTTTATGAAGCATTTCGGGCAATCGGAGACTTTGACTCCTTTCCTGGATAGCCTGTATACCCGTTCGATCAGTTTCCGGAATTTCTATTCGGCAGGAATCCATACGAACCATGGTTTGTATGCCACCTTGTATTCTTTTCCGGCTATGATGAAACGGAACCTGATGAAAGGCTCTGTCATTCCCCGCTTTTTTTGCTACTTTACTGTCCATCAGTAATCATCCGCCGTATGTGATACCTCCTTTCTTCCATCCGAAAACAAGTGAACCGGAGACGCAGATCGTTGAGTATGCGGATTGGGCTTTGCGTCAGTTCTTTGAAGAGGCGCGTAAACAACCCTGGTTTGATAATACGATATTCGTATTGGAAGGGGATCATGGCAAACTGGTGGGAGACGCCGAATGTGAACTGCCGGAATCTTATAATCATATTCCACTGATGATTTACTCCAGCCGTATTCAGCCGGAAGAGAAAACTACATTTGGCGGTCAGGTAGATATACAGCCAACAATATTAGGGCTGTTGAATATTGATTATCTACAGAATAATTTTGGAGTGGACTTGCTGAAGGAAGAACGTCCCTGTATGTTCTATACTGCTGACAATATGGTGGTGGGACGCAATGACACGTTACTCTACCTTTATAATTACGAGACTCAGCAGGAACTTACTTATGATATCGGTAACGGCAAATTGAATGCTGTTCCGATGGATGATAGCTTTTTGCCTTTAAAAGAATATAGTTTTTCCATGCTCCAATCGGCGGAGTTCCTTGTGAAGCATGGAAAAACGCTTAATTCTATACCTTTTACTCAACAATAGGAGTCGTTTCGGTATTTTCAGGCTGTTGGTTTTTAACGAACTTGTATATCTTGGCTATTTGCCGGAGTACTCGTTTAGGGGATTCATATACCTCCTCAAACTGATACCCTTCTTTCTCGAATTCGGGAAGATATTTCTCTGCATCATTCGTGCCGATTAACAAGAAACCTTCCGAAGGACGTTTCTCATAGAAGTTGTCGAGACGATTGTGCAGATAGAAATTGAGTTCGAAATAATGTACGGGGTCACCTGCTGCATGCAGACTTTCTTCAATGAATTCGTACATCGTTCCTTCGCTTTCCGGCGCAACCTTTTCTATTTCTGTAGCGATGAATTTGACCGACTTCGAATTTAATGCTGCCGGCTGATAAGCACCGTCCAATGCAAGGTATAATCCCATTGTAAGCACAACGAGAGCGTATAGGAAACGGTTGTTCAATGCATTTTTCCGTTGATAGAACCACCAGTAGATACCGAGAATGGTAGGAATGGCAATCAGGAATAAGGCCCCTGCTCCGCTGATATTCTGTATTGCACGCATGAAATTAATATTGTCCTGCGCGTGACGACCCTGGAAGATAGTTTCAGGGATGAGTCCGCATTTTAATACGATGAAGCAGGTGAACAGTAGCAGGCTGATTACTGCAAGAATACTTCCGTATACCTTGATGACTTTAGATTGCTTCTTGACCAGATAGAATAGATATTTGGCAAGGAAATAAGCAATGAAAGGATAGATCGGCATCAGATATACACTACGTTTGCTCTGCGGAATACAGTAGAAGACGAAGATTACAACGATACTGGTGAAAGAGAATAAATCCACCGGGTCCATATTCTTTATCCATGTGGTGAAGCGTTTCCACCAGGCTGCCGGTTGGATGCTGAATTTATGGTAAGTCAGGCTGAACAGGGAGAGCACGACTAACAGTGTCCAGGGAACGTATCCGGCAAATAGGGTCACAAAATTATAATGCCAGGGGTTCACGCATGAATTGTAACTCATGGTATTAGTCATACGACCGAAGTTTTCTTCCATAACTAATGCCAGGAACTCTTCTCCACCTTGTTGGTAAGCAGCGACATACCAGCAGAAAGGCAGGATGAGTGAAAGAATGGCCCAGGCGGAAAGTAACAGGAATGCTTTGAAGAAGTTGACACCCCGGAGTAACAAGAAGATGCCTACCACTAAACATGGAATGATAGTACCTACCGGTCCTTTAGTCAGTGTGCCGCAGCTCATCAGGAGAATGGCCAGCCAGGGAATACCTTTGAGTCCCTTCTCATACCATTTGTAGAGACAATACAGAGCGCCAACGGTGAGTGCTGTCAATACCATATCCACCCGGCAGTTTGCTCCGGCCCGGTGCAGCTCAAAATTAGTCAGGGTAATAAAGGCGGCCAACAACGCCAGTTCCACTCCTTTTCTTTTGGCAAAGAACAGAAAGCCGCAGAGGGTCATGGCGATCAGGGCGATGGCAGACGGCAAGCGGGAGGTCATTTCTGTGACTTGCCCTCCGTTTACTGCTGCCGAAACAGCGGCTATGCTCCAGTGGAAGAAAGGCGGTTTGTAAGCCATTTCTCCTCCGTTGTTTCTGGGTAAAATCCAGTTTCCGCTATCCAGCATGGAGTAGGAGACAATAGATTCGCGAGGCTCCCCTTTGGTGTGGTACTCCGATAAACCGAGGAAAGGCAGGATAGTAACTACGCAAATGACTAGTAACAGCCAGAAAGCTTTGTTTGAAGTCAATGTTTTCATCTTTATCTTATATTGAAATTTATGTTCTTTTATTTTCTGCCGAAGTCGGCCGGAATTTCTCCCCATTCTTTCGTTTCCCATTTCAGAATAGGGGTGGTATAGGTGTTTCCCTGCAACCATTTTTCTGCCCGTTCAATCAACAGAAAGAGTTCTTCTGTTTCCGGGGTCCGGGGGAGCTTGGTCTTGCACTTCTTCTGTCGTACCCAGCTGATGGCATTCGCGCTGTCACTGTAAATGGGCATATCGAAACCTTTCTTTTTCAACAACGCCAACCCGTGTACGATGGCTAGAAACTCGCCGATATTATTCGTGCCTTTCATCGGGCCGAAATGAAAAATACCTCCTGATTTAGCCTTTGCATTCTTGCCGATATAAGCATAGGGAGACATTGTCAACGCGCGTTCCGCTTCTTCGCGCGTGTCAAATGATTTGTATTTGGCAGCTTCATATCCTTTGATTTGAAGCTGGCAGTCTGTCCAGGAAGTATAAACTCCGGGGGTGACGCCTTCCCATACTACATAAAATTTCTGTTTAGCCATTTTTTCTGACGATAATTTTAGATAGTCAATGAATTGACGCTGCGAAGGTACAAATATATTCTCTAACTGAACAAGTTAGGGGGGCTACTTGTTATAAAAAAAAGAGAGTTTTAAGAATATAAAATAAGAAAGGAACTATGATGGAAAGATCTTTTAGTGAAGCTTTGAAACAACGTCGGAAGAGAAGATAGATCATTCCTTTGCCTGTGGTTATGGAACTGTACTGTTCTTTGAGGATCAAAAAGTGGTGAAAGGACTTCAGGAGGCTTTCCCGTCTTATCAGGAGAATTTCCCGGGATGGTCATTGCAGACTTCTGCCATGCACCAGTTAGCTATCTGGGTAATGCTCGAAGATGTAGGTTTCGGAGCATCGCTGCAACACTATAACCCGTTGATTGATGAAGAAGTGCGCCGTGCATGGGATTTGCCGGAACATTGGCATTTGATTGCGGAAATGCCGTTCGGACTTCCTGTCGGCAAACCGGGTGAAAAAGAATTCCAGCCGCTTGAAGAACGGGTGAGAATCTTTAAATAAATCGGGAATGAAGAATGAATAATGAAGAATTGGATGGCATAAT
>PPYE01414086.1_pt1 | contig 11706 bp, 6 predicted proteins | sample 1559881 | NCBI WGS metagenome assembly PPYE01 (sample SAMN08240022, study PRJNA423297) | Human gut metagenome, whole genome shotgun sequencing project.
AGCCGGAACAGAAGGTAAAAACGCAATCGTACTGGCATTAGGCACGGAGAACGAAAATCCGGAATCCTACCAGATGAAAGTTACCGGTGACGGAATCACGATTACCGGTCCTACGGAAGCCGGCGTATTCTATGGCATCCAGTCCCTGCGCAAATCATTGCCTGTGGCTGTCGGCGCAGACATTTCCATGCCCGCTGTAGAAATCAATGACGCTCCCCGCTTTGGCTATCGTGGTGCACACTTCGATACCAGCCGTCATTTCTTTACAGTAGATGAAGTGAAAACTTATATCGATATGATGGCTTTGCACAATATGAACCGTTTTCACTGGCATATTACCGAAGACCAGGGCTGGCGTCTGGAAATCAAGAAATATCCGAAGCTGACAGAAATCGGTTCCAAGAGGACAGAAACAGTCATCGGACGTAACTCCGGTGAATACGACGGCAAACCTTACGGTGGCTTCTATACCCAGGAACAGGCGAAAGAAATAGTAGCTTATGCTGCCGAACGTTATATCACAGTTATTCCCGAAATCGATCTTCCGGGACACATGCAAGCTGCCCTTGCCGCTTATCCCGAATTGGGATGTACCGGTGGCCCGTACGAAGTATGGAGACAATGGGGTGTATCAGAAGATGTGCTTTGTGCCGGAAACGATCAAGTCTTGAAATTCCTCGAAGATGTGTTTACTGAATTAATAGCAATCTTCCCTTCAGAATATATTCATGTAGGTGGTGACGAATGTCCGAAAGTACGTTGGGAAAAATGTCCGAAATGTCAGGCACGTATCAAGGCGCTGGGCTTGAAATCGGATGATAAGCATAGCAAGGAAGAACGTCTGCAGAGTTTCGTAATCAACCATATCGAGAAATTCCTCAACGACCACGGACGTCAGATCATCGGTTGGGATGAAATCCTTGAAGGCGGACTTGCTCCTAACGCTACTGTTATGTCATGGCGTGGTGAAAAGGGCGGTATCGAAGCTGCGAAACAGAAACACGATGTCATCATGACGCCGAACACATACCTGTATTTCGACTATTACCAAGCTAAAGACGTAGATAACGAACCGTTTGGTATCGGTGGTTACCTGCCGTTAGAAAGAGTGTACAGCTACGAGCCGATGCCGGCTTCCCTCACTCCGGAAGAACAGAAATATATCAAGGGTGTGCAAGCCAACCTCTGGACAGAATACATCGCTACTTTCCCTCACGCGCAGTACATGGTATTGCCTCGTTGGGCTGCATTGTGTGAAATTCAGTGGTCCAGCCCTGAAAAGAAAAACTATGCCGACTTCCTGTCTCGTCTTCCTCAACTGATTAAGTGGTATGATGCCGAAGGATACAACTACGCTAAACACGCGTTCGGCGTACAAGCCGAGTTTGAACCGAATCCGGCAGAAGGAACGATGGACGTTACTTTGTCTACTATCGACAATGCCCCTGTCCACTACACTTTGGACGGCACAGAACCCACTACTGCTTCTCCCGTTTACGAAGGAGTGTTGAAAATTAAAGAAAATGCCACTCTGTCCGCCAAAGCCATTCGTCCTACCGGCGAGAGCCAGACACTGACAGAGAAGATTGACTTCAGCAAATCCAGCATGAAGCCGATTGTAGCCAATCAACCTATCAATGAACAATACCTCTTCAAAGGAGCTTCCACGTTAACCGATGGTTTGAAAGGAAATAGTAGTTACCGGTCAGGCCGCTGGATTGCTTTCAACGGAAACGACATGGACATGACGATCGACCTTCAGCAACCTACTGAAATTTCGAGTGTGGCCATCTCTGTCAATATTGCAAAGGGCGACTGGGTGTTTGACGCCAGAAACCTGTCCGTAGAAGTTTCAGATGACGGAAAGACTTTCAAAAAGATTGCTTCCGAAGAATATCCGGCAATGAAAGAGACGGACAAAGACGGAGTTGTTGACCATCAACTTACATTTGCTCCTGTGACTACCCAATACGTGAGAGTTATTGCTTCACCGGAGAAAACGCTTCCGGAATGGCATGGTGGAAAAGGCAAAAACGCATTTTTATTTGTAGACGAAATCAAAATTGATTAATGAATATAAGAAAAGAATACACTAAAGTTTGTCTTTTCTTATGTATACTGGGGATGTGCTTTCATGCACATCCCATTCTGGCACAGTCCGTCATACCTGTCCCATTAAAAATGGAGAAGGGGACGGGCTCTTTTTTACTGTCAGAAAAGACAAGACTTTATACAAACCTACAAGGTGGAGAAGCGAAGCTCTGGGAGAAATACCTGAAGGCATTACCCGTCCAATTAAAGGAAGCGAGAAAGAAAGACAGGAAACAGATGCTTTTCTTATTGATAACCCCCAAGACTACCCAGTTGCCGTCACCGGAAAGCTATACACTCTCCGTCACCTCTCAACGAATCGAGATCCGGGCAACTTCGGGAGCCGGATTATTCTATGGAATGCAAACCCTGTTACAGCTGATGCAACCGGCAAGCACAGGCAGCTATTCCGTACCCTCTGTCGAGATAGAAGACACCCCTCGTTTTGCTTATCGCGGACTGATGCTGGACGTATCCCGTCATTTCTCTACCAAAGAGTTTATAAAGAAGCAGATAGACGCATTGGCATATTACAAAATCAACCGTTTGCACCTGCACCTGACCGATGCGGCAGGCTGGCGGCTTGAAATCAAGAAATACCCTTTACTGACCGATTTTGCAGCCTGGCGTACAGACCCCACCTGGAAGAAATGGTGGAACGGCGGACGTAAATACCTCCGTTACGATGAACCCGGAGCTTCCGGCGGCTATTACACCCAGGACGATATTCGTGAAATACTGGAATATGCCCGTCAGCATTACATCACGGTGATTCCGGAGATTGAAATGCCTTCCCATTCGGAAGAAGTGCTGGCTGCCTACCCGCAGCTATCCTGTTCGGGAGAACCTTACAAGAACTCCGATTTCTGTGTCGGTAATGAAGAAACTTTCACCTTTCTGGAGAATGTACTGACGGAAGTCATGGAACTTTTCCCTTCCGAATACATTCATGTAGGAGGTGATGAGGCCGGCAAATCGGCTTGGAAGACCTGTCCGAAATGTCAGAAGAGAATGAAAGACGAGCATCTGGCCAATGTAGACGAGCTGCAAAGCTATCTGATACACCGTATCGAAAAGTTCCTCAACAATCACGGACGCCGTCTCTTGGGATGGGACGAGATTCTGCAAGGAGGTATCGCGCCCAATGCAACCGTTATGTCGTGGCGTGGAGAAGAGGGTGGTATTGCTGCCGTCACCTCCGGCCATCATGCCATCATGACACCGGGTGCATACTGTTATCTGGACAGCTATCAGGACGCCCCGTACTCCCAGCCGGAAGCTATCGGTGGCTACCTGCCATTGAAGAAAGTATATGCCTACGATCCTGTCCCCGCTTCCTTAACTGCGGAGCAGGCAAAGTTAGTCTATGGTGTGCAGGGTAACCTATGGGTGGAATATATCCCCACTCCCGAACACGTGGAATATATGATTTATCCCCGTATGCTGGCATTGGCGGAAGTAGCCTGGTCGGCTCCGGAACGTAAGTCGTGGCCCGATTTCCATACCCGCGCACTGTCAGCAGTGGCCGATTTACAGAAAAAAGGATACCATCCTTTCGATTTGAGCAAAGAAATCGGCAGCCGTCCCGAATCTCTTCAACCAGTCAGCCATTTGGCGCTCGGTAAAAAAGTGACCTATAACTCCTCCTATAGCCCCCATTATCCCGCACAAGGCAACACAGCCCTGACAGACGGCATACGTGGTGACTGGACTTACGGTGATGGTTCATGGCAAGGATTTATCTCGGACAACCGTCTCGATGTGACGATTGATATGGAAAAAGAAACCCCTATCCATTCCATCACCGCCGCTTTTATGCAAGTGGTCGGCGCGGAAGTATTCCTGCCGGAGACAGTGATTATTTCCATTTCCGATGATGGAATTAACTTCACGGAGTTGCAAAAACAACACTTTGAAGTGAGCAAAGAAACCCCTATCCGGTTTACGGATATTTCATGGCAGGGAGAAGCCAAAGGAAGATACGTACGTTACCAGGCACAGGCCGGAAGCGAATTCGGAGGGTGGATATTTACGGATGAGATAATCGTGAAATAGACATTGTCAATATCATTTATGAATAAAAGAGGGAATCTATTCAACCAGATTCTCTCTTTTTTTGTTATATTTGTATTATTACCTTAAAAACTAAGAATATGGTACAACACGCTAGACTCATTTTCTACACCCTTCTTCTTCTGGTAATCCCGTGCGAGAGCACCTTGGCGCAGAAGATTCCCGTCACGCCCATAGACTCATTGATAACTGTTGGATATGCCACCGGAAGTTTGAAAAACCTCTCCGGTTCCGTAGAGAAGATTACGGAGACACAGATGAATAAAGACCAGATAACGAACCCTTTGGAAGCAATCCGCGGACGTGTGCCGGGTTTGACCATCCAACGCGGATCAAACGGTCCGGCAGCCTTGGATGCAGTACGCCTGCGGGGAACTACCTCACTGACCAGTGGCAATGACCCTTTGATAATCGTCGACGGAGTATTTGGTGACTTGAGTATGCTCACCTCCATTTACCCTACGGATATTGAGAGCTTCACCATTCTGAAAGACGCTTCCGAAACCGCACAATACGGTTCACGAGGAGCTTCCGGTGTGATCGAGGTCACCACTAAAAAAGGAATGAGCGGCAGAACACAAGTAGCCTACAACGGTAGCTTCGGAATTTCCACCGTCTACAAGAATCTGAAAATGCTGTCCGGCGATGAGTACCGCCGTGTCGCTTCGGAACGCGGGATTTCCATTCTGGACAAAGGAAATAATACCGATTTTCAGAAAGAGATTGAACAGACAGGACTACAACAAAACCATCACATCGCCTTTTATGGCGGTTCCAGTGAGTCCAGCTATCGCGTTTCTCTTGGTTTCATGGATCGTCAGGGAGTGATTCTGAATGAAGACATGAAAAACTTCACTTCGAATATGAACATGAATCAGAAAATGTTCGACGGCTTCCTGAACTGCGAGCTGGGAATGTTCGGCTCCATTCAGAAGAATCATAATCTGGTGGATTATCAGAAAACGTTCTATTCGGCAGCCACATTCAACCCCACCTATCCCAACCATAAAGACCCCGTCACCAATTCTTGGGACGGAATAACGACCGCCAGTCAAATCACCAATCCATTGGCATGGATGGAAGTGCAGGACGATGATGCCACTTCGCACATCAGCACGCATGCCCGTCTGACTTTCAATCTACTGGAAGGGCTGAAACTTAACCTCTTCGGTGCCTATACCTATAATATCGTGGAAAATTCGCAATACCTTCCCACTTCCGTCTGGGCGAACGGCCAGGCTTACAAAGGAACCAAAAAGCGAGAATCCTTGCTGGGCAACATGATGCTGACCTATAAGAAAAACTGGAAAAAACATTTCTTTGACGTGCTGGCACTTGCCGAACTTCAAAAAGAAACCTACACGGGATATTATACAACAGTAAGCAATTTCAGCACCGACAAATTCGGGTATAATAATCTTCAGGCAGGCGCACTCCGTTTGTGGGAAGGCACTAATTCTTACTACGACCAACCCCGTCTGGCATCCTTCATGGGACGTTTCAACTATACCTACGCCGACCGCTACGTACTGACGCTGAACGCCCGTACAGATGCTTCCTCCAAATTCGGGGCGAACCACAAATGGGGATTCTTCCCCTCCGCATCTGCCGCATGGGTGATTAGTGAAGAAGAATTTATGAAGCAGTTGCCGATGGTGGATAATCTGAAATTCCGTATTGGCTACGGTCTGGCAGGTAATCAGAGTGGGATTGACTCATACACTACATTGAACCTTGTAAAGCCGAACGGTGTAGTCCCCGTCGGAAACTCCGCCGTCGTATCTTTAGGAGACTTACGGAACACGAATCCCGACCTGAAATGGGAAGTGAAACATACCTTTAATACCGGTATCGACGTAGCTCTTTTCGGCAACCGCCTGCTGCTTTCCGCCAACTATTACAACTCCCGAACCACAGACATGCTTTACCTTTACAACGTAAGCGTACCGCCTTTCACCTATAACACCTTGCTTGCCAACATCGGTTCCATGCGCAACTGGGGTACGGAAATCGCCATCGGCATCACCCCCTTGAAGACCAAGGATATGGAACTGAATATCAATGCCAATATCACTTTCCAGCGCAACAAACTGCTCTCATTAAGCGGTATGTACAACGGCGAAATGCTTTCTGCTCCCGAATATAAAAGTCTTGCTGGCCTCGACGGAGCCGGCTTTCATGGAGGATACAACCACATCGTATATCAGATGGTGGGTCAACCGTTGGGCGTGTTCTATCTTCCCCACAGTACGGGACTGGAATCCGACGGAAACGGCGGATACACCTATGGCATCGCCGATCTGAATGGCGGAGGTGTCAGCCTTGAAGATGGTGAAGACCGCTACGTGGCAGGACAAGCCGTACCTAAAACGATTCTTGGCTCCAACATCAGTTTCCGCTACAAGCGTTTCGACCTGTCTTTGCAGGTTAACGGAGCTTTCGGACATAAAATTTACAACGGAACCTCCCTGACCTATATGAACATGAATATATTTCCCGACTATAACGTAATGAAGAAAGCCCCGAAACAGAACATCAAGGATCAAACCGCCACCGACTATTGGTTGGAAAAGGGAGATTATGTCAACTTCGACTATGTGACGCTGGGTTGGAACGTGCCGATTGAGAAAGTGCAGAAACTGAAGAAATATGTCCGCTCCCTGCGTCTGGCATTTACAGTCAACAACCTGGCAACCATTTCCGGTTATTCGGGACTTTCACCCATGATTAACAGTTCAACGGTGAACTCCACTTTAGGCGTGGATGATAAACGGGGATATCCGTTGGCGCGGACGTACACACTGGGATTGAGTATTAACTTTTAATGGAGGAGGAGATGATGAAACAATATATGAAAAATAAAAGTCTTTTTTTGCAGAAAGAAGAACTGCTTTCAAGGATAGCGGAACTGTTTTCAAAGAAGATCTTACGTCCTTCGGGAGTGCTGGTATTCCTTCTTATAACGTGCCTGGGTTTATTCTCATGTAGTAAGTTTTTGGAGGAAAATCCGAAAGATAAGTTACCCGAAGATGACGTTTACAATACAATCTCGGAAGTATATCTCAATGCAGTAGCTTCGCTTTATACATACGTAGGCGGTTATAGTGATAGTCAGGGATTGCAGGGAACGGGTAGGGGAGTCTACGACCTGAACACCTTTACCTCCGACGAAGCCATTATCCCCACCCGTGGAGGTGACTGGTATGACGGTGGTTTTTGGCAAGGACTTTACCTGCACGATTGGGGAATAGAGAATGATGCCATTCAGGCTACATGGGAATATCTCTATAAAGTCGTCATGTTAAGTAACAAATCACTGGAACGGATAGACAAATTCGCCGAAACTCATTCCGCTACGGAACTGCCGGCATACCGTGCCGAAGTACGTGCCATGCGGGCTATGTATTATTATTACCTGATGGATTTGTTCGGACGCATCCCGCTAGTTCAATCCTCTTCCGTAGCAATGAAAGATGTAGTGCAAAGTGAACGGAAAACGGTCTTTGACTTTGTTGTCAAGGAATTGCAAGAGGCGGCTCCTTTGTTGAGCGATGCACATAGCAACCAGTCCGGCCCTTACTATGGCCGTATCACTCGCCCCGTGGTAACTTTCCTACTGGCCAAACTGGCTTTGAACTCCGAAGTTTATACAGACAATGATTGGACGGACGGACAACGCCCGGATGGAAAAAATATAAAGTTCACAGTGAACGGCAGCGAACTCAATGCCTGGGAAACAGTCATCTACTATTGTGACCAACTCAAGACTATGGGCTACAAACTGGAACCGGAATACGAAACGAATTTCTCTATATTCAACGAACCGTCCGTAGAGAATGTCTTCACTATCCCGATGAACAAAACTCTGTACACCAACCAGATGCAATATCTCTTCCGTTCCCGCCACTATAATCACGCCAAGGCTTACGGACTAAGCGGTGAGAACGGTCCCAGCGCCACCATTGAAGCCCTCGAAGCTTTCGGTTATGAAACCGCGGAACAAGATCCCCGTTTTGATATTTGCTATTTTGCAGGAATTGTCCACGACCTGAAAGGAAACATAATCAAACTGGATAATGGAACGGTACTGGAATATCTGCCCTGGAAAGTATCTCTGGATATAACAGACACCCCATACGAACAAACCGCAGGAGCCCGCATGAAAAAGTATGAAGTCGACCCGACTGCCACAAAAGACGGTAAGTTGATGGAGAATGACATTGTATTGTTCCGCTATGCAGACGCTTTGTTGATGAAGAGTGAAGCGAAAGTCCGGAACGGAGCAAACGGAGATGAAGAACTCAATGAAGTTCGTAGCCGTGTCAACGCTTCTCCCCGCACTGCCACTTTAGAGAATATCCTTGCCGAACGTCAGCTGGAACTGGCTTGGGAAGGATGGAGACGTCAGGACCTAGTCCGCTTCGGGAAGTTTACAAGAGCTTACAGCAGCCGTCCGCAACTGCCGGATGAGGCAAGTGGATATACAACTGTATTCCCTATACCGGAGAAAATACGGGTGATGAATGAGAGATTGAAACAGAATCCGGGGTATTAGGAAGAAATCATAGTGAAAATATGAATACTTTTTTGGTAGTGTTCATATAATTACTATATTTGTGCAGTAATTAAGTCCAAAGCGTTATGAGTTACAAATCAGTTAAAGACGTTGTAACTATGTTGCTGGAAAACGGTTTTGTTCTAAAAGGTCAGAAAGGTAGCCACATGAAGTTTGAGAAGAACGGTAGGGTAGTTATTGTACCGAATCATAATAGCAAAGGCGTTGAGAAAGGCACTTATTACAGCATTTTGAAACAAGCGGGGCTAAAGTAGCCCCCTTGTTTTCTGTAATTTAATATAGGAGGAGATATGAAAACAGTAGAAGTAATTGTGGAACACGCAGGAAAGAACTTGAGTGCTTATATTGAAGATGCTCCGGTTATCACTGTTGGCAATGACATGAGAGAGATTGAGGACAACATGCGAGAGGCGATTGAATTGTATTTGGAAGATAATTCCAATCCCTGTGAAGTATTGTCCGGAGAGTTTGAATTAAAATTCAAGATTGATGCTGCTACATTTATAAACTATTATAGCAACATCTTCACTAAAGCTGCATTGAGTCGGATTACGGGTATTAATGAACGGCAATTATGGCATTATGCTGCCGGAGTGCATAAGCCTCGCAGGCAACAACTTGAAAAAATACAAAAAGGTATTCAGGCTTTATCAAAGGAATTATCGGCAATCAATTTATTGTAATACATAGAGTGCTATATATTCAACTTCCAGCTAGTGTGAGATAAAGACGAACCCAAATAAAAAATCCTCGATTTTCATCCGGAGAATCGAGGATTTATATTATTTGTTGCAGCAATCGAATTACTCAATCAAATCGAAATCATATTTTTCAAATTCACTCCCATTGATTATTATAGCAATTTGATGAAGCCCGAGATGGAATTTTCTCGTCGTAACCACGCGGAAAGAGTGCTTTCGCGTTATTCGTGTGGTAGAATTCCCGGTATATTCTTTTTCGCTGATTTTATGAACTTTCTTCGTCAGCGTTCCATTTGCTTTTTGGTAATAAATACCATATTCAAGCCGTATTTTGATTGTCTTATTGCTATGATTCAACAAGTTAAAACCAAACTCCAACGAATCCCCGACTTTAACCTTAGGACTTGAAATCTGAAAATCCTCCACACTAATATTATTTCTGATAGAATCAAAACCAAACAACTCCATCACCTCCGGAATCCCTTGCTTTAAGAGCGTCCGGCAACCGTGTTTAATAATCCAGTCTACCTCTTTCGATTCACCCTTCCATTTCTTTGCTAAATCAATGACAATTTCCGGATTATCTTTCGCAATATCATTCAAATTATTGGCAACGCTCAACCGTACAAATCTTGCCGGATCATTTTTAAGATTCTCCAAAATAGGAATAATAGGTGTCGGATCTTTCTTCAGATTCGGCAAAGCCATCGCCCAAGGCAAACGCGGACGGCAACCTTCTGACGCAAGCCGCCTTACTCCCCAATGCTCATGTTTCGACCAAACCAACATCTGCTTCATCATTTTATCCGGATATTTTATAATAAAAGGATGAGTCACAAACTCGCAACTTGTGAACTGTGTGATTTTCTCTATCGCCTTGACAGACGTTTCATAATCATCCAACCCATATTGCTCGACATAATTATCCAGAATCGCCCCATACTCCAGCATCAATCCAAACTTCGTATCATCTATCACCGAAAAATCAGGCCGCGTACTTTTTACATGATCCAACAACTCAAGAATCTTAGCGATTGCCTCTTTGTAATCTGCCGGCAAAAACTTTTTCAGAATGGTAGTGATATGTATGCAGCGCTGTTTAAGTTCCCTGCCTTCCCATTCATCATCCATAACTTGAGAAACAAACCCGTGAGCATCAAAATCATCGATAACAAGTTTTAAATCTTTCGTAAATAGGTCGAAAAATTGCTTGTTGTATATATTCTTAAAAGGTTCTGCCATACTTGATTTATATATTTTAGTTAGAGCCCCGACTTATTGGATATATTGTTCAATAATACTATATCTTTCCTTAAAAGAATCAATATGCTTCACCTCTCCCTCGGTCATTCCTTTCATATTAACTCCACATTTCTCGCAAAAGGACGAATCAACAGGATTTTTATGTCCATTTTCGCATATATACTTCTCGCCATTATCTCTTGTAAACACACCGCCTTTTACAACTTCTATTTTTCCCGTATCCGGCAGACTGTTTAAACACTCTAATATTGTTTTCATCCATTTTAAATCCTTGGCATCATAAGAATTCTTTGTTGCTGACAACAATCTCACCCCTTCGTGGATTTTTCCTTTCACTATTGTTTCATATATAGACTCACCATCAAAAAGACAGCACTCCTTTATTAGAATTCTTATCTTTTTGTGTTCAATATGCTGATAGATAACGGGAATGACGAAATCAGGAGGAGTGGCAGATAAAACCTGTTTGATGTTAGCCGCCTCTTCCGCATAATAATCGAGATCTATGGAGATATATCTTTTTATAAGACTTTCTATTATCTCTGTTTGCGGATATTCCAGTAAAAACTCTACCCATTCGGAAGTCAAAGGTACCGCATCTTTTATTTGAGAAATAATATACCGCCTGTCTATTTCCTTTTGCAAATCAGATTGACTGATGGATGTACGAATGATCTCCTCTTCAGATAATTCTTTATTATTCATTTCAATGATACAGGCCGTTCCGGAAACAGAAACCATAAACATTGATTTATCCTTACCGGAAATTTCATCAAAATCGACTCTGAAACCAACAATCGCATTTGCACCCAAGTTTAATGCTTTTTGTTTCAATGCCTTTGATGCTTCGCCGTATATAATTTCCAATTTTCTTCTATACGAGTCAGAACGTCCACCAAAAAAGTCAGTGAATGATGCAGCAAAATCGGAGAATATATTGGTACCTATCACGATATTGGAACAGATGGTATCTATATATTTTTTTATAGGACAACCCTCTAT
>PPYE01001127.1_pt1 | contig 11703 bp, 9 predicted proteins | sample 1559881 | NCBI WGS metagenome assembly PPYE01 (sample SAMN08240022, study PRJNA423297) | Human gut metagenome, whole genome shotgun sequencing project.
ATCATAATATGAACTGACACAATAAAGCAGATACTAAAATTTAAAACAGCAGATATGTCAATCAAATGTCATCTGTCGCAAACTTTGAAAATCAGTAAATTAAAAATATGATTTATAACAAAAAATTTGAAATAATTATAGGATATAGTTGGATATTTGATATACCATGATAAGATTGTAAAGATTCAGATATACAGATACAAAAGCAATTATATATAAAGAAGTTAATAAAAAAATTACCGCCTATAAAAACGGTAATCTTGAAAACACGGCAAAGCACAAAATATTATTGATAAAATTGCAATTCTAAACAATTTAAATATCTTGCATTTCATTCGGCAATTTCAGGGCTCCTGCAAAACCGCAGGTTTTGTAAAAAAATGAGAAGCGGCGGAACGGACAATTGTTTTTTTGCATAAAAAAATCGGAGCAAGCAAACTTACCCCGATAATATTGGAGGCGCCACCCAGATTTGAACTGGGGAATAAAGCTGTTGCAGAGCTCTGCCTTACCACTTGGCTATGGCGCCTTATTTAATTATATTTTTGTATTCTATAATTATGCACACATTTTAAAATTTTTATCCTGCTTTAATAATTATGATAAAAGACGCAAAAATATGCGTCTTTTATCAGTTGGAGCGGAAGACGAGATTCGAACTCGCGACGTTCACCTTGGCAAGGTGACGCTCTACCACTGAGCCACTCCCGCAAAAAATGGTGCCTCCGGGCGGAATCGAACCACCGACACGGGGATTTTCAGTCCCCTGCTCTACCGACTGAGCTACAGAGGCAAATAGGGCTCGAACCTATGACCCTCTGCTTGTAAGGCAGATGCTCTCCCAGCTGAGCTATGCTCCCATATGTTAAAAAGATAGTGGTGGGAACAATAGGGCTCGAACCTATGACCCTCTGCTTGTAAGGCAGATGCTCTCCCAGCTGAGCTATGCTCCCGTATCTTTTCGTGTGCCGCACTTAACAGCAACATCGATTATTATACTAGTTGAAAGACCAAAAGTCAACGCATATATTTCCGATTATTTTCGATTAAATTAGTAATGATTGATATTTTCTCTTTTTTTCTCGCTGTTTTATTAAAATACTTTTATTTTCATGAAATTTACATTTTTATCATTTTAACTATATGCGGTGATTTTAATTTAATTCTGTTAATTTATATATTTTATAATTTTGTTTATGTGTATATCTGCTGTCAGCCGCCTGGATAAAACAAATTTATTTCTTTAACGAAAAAATTTGTAATAAAAAGGATTATGACAAACCACAATAAGTGAATATTCACGCCCTACCGATGTTCACCATAAACACCGCATTAGATAATAATTTATATAAATATGTGGTTTTACATACTTCGGAAGTAGGGACGCAATACGTCACAACTAAGTAATTTATTATAGGACAACTAAGTTAATTATTGGCGCTTAAAGTATATATAACATTATATGGTTTGTATGACATACACTTTTATTTAAAAGTGTAGCCACAATTGACGTTGAAGGCTATAATAAGACAAGCCGCTTTGTATCACACCCACCAAAGTTGGGGAATATCACAACTAAGTGATTTATTGACATTTTAGATTTAATGGTAAAGAGATATTGTGGCGCACACGCACCTTTCAGGTGCGGTCGCAGTCACACCTACCGATATTCACTATATACACCGCATTAGATAATAAATATATAATTGTTCTATGATAATTTATATAAAAATGTGGTTTCGCAAGCTTCGGTAGGGCTGTGACCACACTTTTTAAGAAAAGTGTGTGTTATACTTACATACTCATTTCTTTACAACCTACAAAGTCTGTGACCCCACCAGTATGGTGGGTGTGATACAAAGTGACTTGTTTTTGTCAGCCTACAATGTCAATAATATGAATACGCAAATATTAATATGTATACTCAATGAAGATGAAATCTGCCTCGTAAGGCGCGCAGTCATGGATGAATTTGCAATTAAAAAGGATTATAACAACTTTCCATAAGTAATTCACGCTACGCGTGAGATGACGGCTCACCTAACGCGGCGCATAAATGCGCCCTACCGATGTTCACCATATACACCGCATTAGAGAATAAATATATAATTGTTCTATAATAATTTATATAAAAAAGCAGTTTTGCAAGCTTCGGCAGAACTGTGACCACACTTTTTAAGAAAAGTGTGTGTTATACATACTCATTTCTTTACAACCTACAAGGTCTGTGACCCCACCTTTGGTGGGTGTGAGCCATAGAAACTTGTTTTGATTAACCTTCAATGTCTGCGACTACACCTGTAGTGCAGGTGTGATACAAAGTAACTCGTTTTGATTAACCTACAAGGTCTGTGACCCAGCCTGAAAGACTGTCTATAAATCTTATTTTATTATTTATATTGTACGCAGGCGCTTTTATACGTTCTAGTATAGGATAGACGCACATATAATCAACTGAGGTGATTTATGTGTTTTTTGCTGTTAAAAAGAATAGTTTAATTTTAATAGGATTAGGTACGCTTATGGTGATTGCCGCCATTTGTATAATGATTTTCGGCTTAAATGACGACCCTGCTGTTACTACTAATGCGGAAGTAAGCGGAAAAGTTATTGTTATAGACGCAGGACACGGCGGTGTTGACGGCGGCGCGTCCGCAAGCGGAATTCTGGAAAAAGACATAAATCTGGCTGTGGCGCTGAAACTCCGCGATGTTATCAACTCTGACGGAAACACCGCGGTTTTAACCCGTGACAGTGACGAAGTTAAACTGCTCAATAACACCAGCGGCAAATATGTCAAAAAAGACGACCTGTTATATAGGTTATCGCTGATTGAAGATTCCGGCGCTGATTTATTTATAAGCATACATATGAACAAATTTGAAAATCCAAAATACAGCGGCGCTCAGGTTTTTTATTCACAGAACAGTGAAGACAGCAAAAAACTCGGAGAGCTTATACAAGCGTCTTTAATAAATAATCTTGACAACAACAATAACCGGGTCGCCAAAAAGAACGAAACCGGGATATATATTCTGAAAAACGCTAAAGTTCCGGCAGCGTTGGTTGAATGCGGGTTTTTATCAAATCCTGAAGAATTAAAAAATCTGACAGATGAAGAATATCAAAAAAAACTTGCAGAAGCAATTTATACCGGAATATGTGAATACTTTAAATAGAATTATCAAAAATATCCGCCGAATACATCACCTTATTTCTCCGGCGGATATTTTTTGTCTTTCCAATACCACCACTTGAGTTTTTCCATATCCCGCTCCTCATTTTCAGCATAATACACTGCCAACCTAAACACATACAGAAGGCACGGATCGGATTTGACCCCTTTTACAGCCGCGTCTCTTAGATATAAATCCTCAGGGTCTCTGCCCTTTAAATCATTAACACAATTTATACCTATATCTATTAAATCCTGCTCTATTGATTTCCCGACGCCGGGAATATTTCTTAAATCAGTTTTCATACTTCTCATTCCAATCCTCGCCGCCTGTTATTTTGTTATGTCTAAAAATTCGGCTCCTATCAGCTCCGCCAGCTTTCCTGGAGCCATTTTAATCTGTACTCCCAGTCGGCCGCCGCTGAATATTATCTCTTCCCGCTCCTCTGCCGTCAAGTCTATCACTGTTTTAAACTGCTTTTTCATACCGATTGGACTGCATCCGCCCCTTATGTAGCCGGTAACCTTCGTTATATCCTTAACATGTATCATCTCAAGCGATTTTTGCCCCACAGCAGCCGCACATTTCTTTAAATCCAGTTCTTCTGCCACCGGAATGACAAACACAAAATACTCGTGATTTTTGCTCTCTGTCACTAACGTCTTATATACGTCCCTTAAATCCTGACCCAGCTTTTCAGCTACCGAAACCCCATCCATAAATCCATCGCTGTCATAGAATACAGCCTCAAAATTTATTCCCGATTTCTCCAATATCCTCATAGCGTTTGTTTTAACTTGCTTTTTCATCCAAAGTGCCTCCCAACAATTCGTTTTTTGATGCCTCAGCAGCATAATCTTTTATCAAAAATGGCGGCAGGATATACCCTGCCGCCATAAATAACATTACTTTAACGCCTGATAATACTTAACCAGCTCTTCCACAGCACTGTCGGTTATATGGTCGCGGTTATTTTGTATATCCTTTAAAAGCTCCTTATTATCCTCATACTCCGCCTGAGCCTTAGAATCGAAACTTTCGTCCGGGCTGACCCCTTGGCTAACGGCTTTTCCAATTCCAAATCGGACTATATTCAATATCCATTTATAAACTCCGCTCAGCCTTTCCGTATTAACTCCGCCCTGAACATAATAAAACGGCTTATCAATATCATTTCTCTCAATCAAGCTTTGTATAATGCTGTCCGTGCCTTTGCACATACCAACGCCGCATATCAGCTTGATATCAAAAAATCCTTTAGCTTTTTTATAGCCCATTATTTTATTAGCCCTTATCCAGCCAAAGAATACAATATTGCTGTTCCTGCCAAGCCCTTTTATATTCTTAATGTCATAACACGGCACTCCCAAACGATTTGAGAACAATTCCGCACATTTTTTGGCATGACCGGTATGAGAACAATATACAACTGCCTTCAAACCGCCGCCCATCGATACATTATCCATATTAGCCCCCTAAGCGCTGACATATACTGCAATAAATTTTATTTCAACTTTTCTAAGCTTTCAATAACGGTCTTTAACATTTCACTGTACTTTTCACCTTTCAGGCGTTCTTCCTCCACTACCGCGGCAGGCGCCTTTTCGGTAAATCCCTTATTGTTCAGCTTGCCCTCGACACGCTTTATCTCTGATTCAAGATGTTTCTTTTCCTTTTCAAGTCTCTCTATCTCTTTTGCACGGTCAACCAGCTCGTCAAGCGGCATCAGAATCTCAGCTCCGGGAACTACAACAGACACGACGTTCTCAGGAACGCTGCCGCCGTCTTTTATAACATTAACTTCAGACGCGTACGCCAGCTTCTTAAAAAACGGTATACCGTTTTCAAATATCTCCGGCTCCTCAGTGATTATAAAGATTCCGGCTTTCTTGGACGGCGGAACATTCATCTCATTTCTGATATTTCTGATTCCTTTTATTGCGTCCATTATCATCTGCATTTCTTTTTCAGCGTTTTCGTCTTTATACTCGCTATTATATACCGGGAAGCTGGAAATCATTATGCTCTTGCCCTCATGAGGCAAAGCCTGCCATATCTCCTCGGTTATAAACGGCATGAACGGGTGCAAAAGTTTCAGCGTGTTAGACAGTACATAAACAAGCACCTGCTGGGCGGTTATATTGCTCTCGCCCTCTTCAAAGAATCTAGGCTTTACAAGTTCAATATACCAATCGCAGAACTTATCCCAAATGAAATCATACAGCTTTGAAACCGCTATCCCTAACTCATACTTATCAAGATTATCTGTAACTTCCTTTACCAAATCATTGTATTCCGACAGAATCCACCTGTCTGAAATCTCCAGCTTATCTCTGTCTGACAGTTCGCATTTATCTATAGAAAGATTCATCAAAACAAATCGTGACGCATTCCATATCTTGTTGGCAAAATTACGGCTCGCCTCAACTCTTTCAGTATAGAATCTCATATCGTTGCCCGGAGAGTTTCCGGTAGCCAAAGTAAATCTTAAAGCGTCTGCGCCGTACTCGTCTATTATCTCCAGAGGGTCAATACCGTTACCCAGCGACTTTGACATCTTTCTGCCCTGAGAATCTCTCACAAGACCGTGGATATACACGTCTTTAAAAGGAACCTGACCCATATGCTCTATTCCTGAGAAAATCATTCTCGCAACCCAGAAAAATATAATATCATAACCCGTTACCAAAACCGAGGTAGGGTAGAAATATTTCAGTTCCTCAGTATCATCCGGCCAGCCCAGGGTTGAAAACGGCCACAAAGCGCTGCTGAACCAGGTGTCAAGCACATCGTCGTCCTGCTTAACTTTTCCGCCGCACTTAGGGCAGACCTCAATGTCCTCTTTAGAAACAATTGTCTCACCGCAGTCCTGGCAATAAAACGCCGGGATTCTATGCCCCCACCAAAGCTGACGTGAAATACACCAGTCATGAACGTTTTCCATCCAGTGCATATAAGTCTTAGTAAACCTTTCGGGGATAAACTTTGTCTCGCCGTTCTCAACAGCTTTTGCCGCCGGCTCAGCCAAAGGCTTCATTTTAACAAACCATTGCTTTGAGGTGATAGGTTCAACAGTTGTGCCGCAGCGGTAACAGCCCCCCACATTGTGGACATGCGGCTCAACCTTAACCAAAAGTCCCTGGCTGTCCAAATCTTCAACTATGGCTTTTCTTGCTTCATACCTGTCCATACCCTGGTATTTGCCGCCGTATTGATTGATAGTTGCGTCATCGTTTAAGACTTTGATTTCCTCAAGACCATGTCTCTTTCCAACTTCAAAATCGTTCGGGTCATGAGCCGGCGTTATTTTAACACAGCCGGTACCAAACTCCTTATCAACGTATTCGTCAGCAATAACCGGTATCTCTCTTCCAACCAGCGGAAGAATCAGCATCTTGCCCACCAAATCCTTATATCTTTCATCATCAGGATTTACGGCAACCGCAGTATCTCCGAGAAGCGTTTCAGGTCTTGTGGTGGCTATCTCAACATAGCCGTCACTGTCCTTTATCGGATATTTAATATGCCAAAAATGGCCTTCCTGCTCCGAATATTCAACCTCTGCGTCGGACAGGGCGGTCTTGCATGACGGGCACCAGTTGATTATCCTTGTACCCTGATAAATAAGGCCTTTTTCGTATAAGTTAACAAAAACTTCTCTGACCGCCTTGCTGCACCCCTCGTCCATGGTGAAGCGTTCCCTGTCCCAATCACAGGAACAGCCTATTTTTTTCAATTGGTCTATAATTCTGTTTCCAAACTTCTTCTTCCAAGCCCAAACTCTTTCCAAAAACTTTTCTCTGCCTAAATCATATCTGGTGAGCCCGTTTTCATTGACTCTCATATCCTCTTCAACTTTTATCTGAGTAGCAATACCTGCATGGTCAGTCCCCGGAATCCAGAGCGCATTATATCCCTGCATTCTCTTTGTTCTGATTATAATATCCTGAAAAGTTTCATCCAGCGCATGTCCCATATGAAGCTGACCTGTCACGTTAGGCGGCGGAATGACGACAGTAAACGGTTTTTTCGTTTCATCAACCTCCGCATGAAAATACCCGCCGTCTATCCATTCCTGATATACTTTTTCCTCAACCGCCTTAGGGTCATAGGTTTTTGACAGCTCTTTAGCCACAAAAATCGCTCCTTTCAATATATAGCTTTTGACATTATAACATTTGGAATATTATAAATCAAGTAGTTTCCGCATTTTTTGTTTTGGCTTTACCATATATTAACATGCGTATAATGTCGAATGTAACACTATTGTAATTGCTGATTAATTGATATTAAATATTTGAATGTTATAATTAATTCTATGCTTAATGTTTTACACAATTTTTCTTGTATATCAGGAGGTTAGTTATGAAGAATAAAAAACTGAACAATCTAGTCTGCGGTCTTGTTTCCGCCGCTGTGTTAACTACCGCAGTTTCAGCTCCTGCAGTCTTTGCTGCCGGAGAGAATAATAATGAAACAATCACAACAACAGACACTGTGCTCACTGATGAAACTACTAAAGCTACGGCTTCACCTGAACCGTCAGCCACCGCTGAACCCGAGGAGCCTACGGTATCTCCTGAACCCACAGCCACGCCCGGCGCTCAGGAAATGGATATGAAAGTCACCGCAACAGTTTATACAACCGATGAAGACGACGTATATAAGGTAGTTTTCAAAACTGCGTCATCACTGCCTGAAATTTTAGGCTTTGAGCTTACAGCCACTTTTGATATTGCGGAAATTAACTCCGTATCCTTTGGTGAAAGCTTTGCCGGTAACGGTGAAACTTCAAAATCCATAACGGACGATAAAACTATAACTTACGTTTGGAAGAACGGCTCAACCGCCCTGAGCGGCGCGGTTGTCCTGTCAAACGCGTCTGTTACATCAAAGAATAAAATCACCTCGCATAACATGTCTATTGACAAATTTACAGCGACTTTAAAAGACGGCTCCGAGCTTGTTATTAACCCAACGCTGTCAGTGGTTGAAGGCACAAATATGCCTGACCTTACTGAAAAGGAACAGTCATCCTATGATGCTCTAATGGCTCTGCCTGAAATATCAGCACTGACATTTTATAAGGATGAAGAAAAGGACGATTTATATGATATCTCAAGCTACTATTCTGCACGAATAGACACCGCTGTTGAGCTTTATGATTCTATGATGGAAACAAGCAAAAAAAGAATCGATACCGCTCTCTCAATCAGCAATAAATCAATTACTGACTTTTATACCCTGCAAAAAGCCGCTAAAGCTATGCAGGAAGTTTCAGGGATTATGCAGATGCCGGAATGTTATGACGGAATAACTGACGACAGCTCGGCTTTAAACTATGAATACTTAAAGACCACATTTGACAATCTTTCAACCTCTGTTCCAAGCGCACTCAAAAGAGCCGCAAAAGCAACAGAAGAATACAATGAAGTGGTATCAAAGCTAACAGATTATAATAAATATATTGAAACAGCGCTGAAAAATCTTGAAGACAAAACGGCTGAGAATTATAACACAAAAATAGCTTCTCTTGAAGTTCAATACTCAAAAGCCAACAGTTACAGTCTTCATATATTATATAAAACATATCTGTCATCGCTGAAGACTATAGCGCAAAGTTTATATGATGATGTTAATAAGAATTACAGCGGCACTTATAAAGAATATATGCTGTCTTCAATAGAAAAGATTATCAATAAAATTGAGGACGGAAACGTTGTGAGCGACAATCTGCCCACGTTCTCAATCACTAACGGTATAAACATAGGATACAGCTGGTCTGTTTCCGTCAAAAGAAGAAAGGCTATAATAGACCAGGACGCAACCGTCCAGGTATACGCATACAACTCAAAAGGCGAAGTTATCCAAAACAGCAGTGAAAAGGCTTTTAAAGCCGGAGACGATTCAGTTTCCGTAAGTTTGCCTTCTACCACAAAGATGTATAAAGCCGGGGACGTTGTTCATGTAAAATGCTATTACAAATATAATGACATCTCATATTATTTAGGTGAAGATACAGTAACAGCTTATAAAACTGTTAACCCGAACAAAAATCAGGGCGGAAGTACCGGCGGCAATACCGGCGGAGATACTAACGGTTCCGGAACCGTTTATCCATCATCCGCACCGACTGAACCGAATCCCACCAAAGCGCCTAACTTTGCAGACGAAAATCCATATACTGATTTGGACGGATATGACTGGGCTTTAGAATCTATTATCGGTCTTACAAATGCCGGTATAGTAAACGGTATGGGCGACAATAAGTTTGACCCAAGCGGAAACGTCACAAGAGAGCAGTTCTGCAAAATGGTAGTTCAGATGTTTGGCCTTGACGCCACAGACACAACCTCACATTTTAATGATGTGGACGAAACTAAATGGTATGCTCCATATGTTACAGCAGCAGTCAACGCCGGATATGTACAGGGTCAGTCAGATGAATACTTCGGTATCGGAGAAGTTATCATGAGACAAGACATGGCTACTATTTTATACAGAGCAATAAACAAGAGCGGTGACGGCGTGATACTGGAATTCACTGACAATTCAGATATTGCCGCATATGCTAAAGACGCGGTTGCAGAACTTGTAGGTCTCGGTGTTATGAACGGATATGAGGACGGAAGTTTCAAACCCCGCGGTTCTGCCACGAGAGCGGAAGCTTCAAAAGTTATATACGGAACATATAAAATAGTTAAATAAGTTCGGACTGTTTTCATCACAAGATTGTTAAATTACTAATAGCCGCTAATCTGTACGTCTGATTGGCGGCTAAATTTACAAAAAGAAACATTCAATGAGAATCATAATCTTGATATACTGCGAATATGTGGATAATTTAAAACATACTAAAAATTTCCACACGTATATGGATAAAAATAGGTACTAAACAAAACTTATTGTTGCTTAACCACATTCGATACGTAAAGAAACACAGCCGTGCACGAAAGAATGTTCAAGCAAACAGAAAGTTTCATCTAAAGCTGATACGGCTGCATTCAGCGAAAAATACTGAATTATTTAATTTCATAAATAAATGGCTGTAATAAAAATATAAAACAGTTCGGCAGATTTTTCCATATGAAAACAACGTTTAATTCAGAGAATAAAATAGTTTATATATTTAGCCGACTTTGTTGCTTTTTGGTTCAATTCAGACTGCAAAACTACACCGCATAGTATCAAACAAAATTTAATGACTGAAAATTTTTAAGCTCAAAATCAAAATATTAAATAATGATAGAAAATCAATAAATATGTCTGACTTGTTTGTATATATGATTTTAACCGACTGTTATTTACAAACAAAATACAACATGTTATAATATAAAACAAATTGGATAATAGATTGGGCGGATAATCCCAAATATTGTCCGGAACAGCAGGAGAATTATAATGAAACACGATTACACCTATAACGAATTAATAAGTGAAATAAAAATCCTCCGAAATACCTTCGACATAGTCAGAGTTGTCGACCCTATTATCTGCAAAGTTATCTCTGAGGAAATACTGAAAGAATCGGATACTGTGGATAAACTGATGCCTGAATTATTATCGGCCGGCCTGACCGGAAAAGACGGATTTTGTTTTAACGTTTGGTCAAATGAAAGCCGGTGCTCCAACTGTATTTCTGCAAGAACCTTGATAGACAAGGATTTTTATGTTAAATTTGAGAATATAAATAAGAATTTATATTATAATAATATCCAAATATATCAATGTAGACGGCCGCAGTTTTGCACTTGAAATGGTTAAGGATATCAGCCGGAACTTTATATTCAGCGAAGACGAAATGTTTAACACCATACTCGACCTAAAACATAAAAACAAACAGCTTATCACCGATCCGCTGACAAATGTCTACAACCGCAGATATGTTGAAGAGCATTTTATAAACAGCTACAGCAGAATGAAAAAGTTAAACCGTTCAGTCTGTTTGGCTATTTTAGACATTGATAACTTTAAAGAAGTCAATGACAATTATGGTCACAGAACCGGGGATCAGATTTTAAATTATTTAGCTGAATCCTGGAATAATTCACTTAAAGATTATAAAAACACGTTTATCGCAAGATATGGCGGAGACGAGTTCATTATAGTATACGAAAGTGAAAATTATGACGAATTCCAAAAAATGATTTTTGATATTTTTACACCGGCATGCAGCTATTCAACCGACGAAAACGGCAATAATATAAAACTGACTGTCAGTGTTGGATGCGCCGGTTCCGACGAAATAGAATCCGATGAGTTTTATGATTTATTTAATCTTGCCGATAACAGGCTTTACCAGGCGAAAGCCTCAGGCAAATCCGCAATAATAAGCAAATAAAAACAAAGGGCAGAAAATTTTGAAGCACAAATACTTCAAAATTTTCTGCTTATTTTATATCTTATTTGACTTATATATCTTATATTACTCGTCTAATTTTTTATAAATTATATAGCTTGTATATATTATATGATTTGTAAGTCTCATGTGATTTATATACATCATATAATTTTATATGTCTCGTAT
>PPYE01187430.1_pt1 | contig 11702 bp, 7 predicted proteins | sample 1559881 | NCBI WGS metagenome assembly PPYE01 (sample SAMN08240022, study PRJNA423297) | Human gut metagenome, whole genome shotgun sequencing project.
TATTAGGTGTTGATAATGACGAAATAATATGCAATCTGTCTGATCCTCCCCTATCCAGTATCAGTCAAAATATTGTGAGAGGTGGATTCGAAGCTGCCGAACTTATAGAACATTTACTGAACGACGAAGAATGTTCTTACCAAGACGTGGTACTCCAACCGGTAAATATAGTAAATAGGCTTTCAACAGACTTTTACTCTACCACCAACACACATATTCACACAGCTTTGAAATATATCCACCGAAACTTAGCCAATGACATCACTGTATCGGACATTGTCAAGCAAGTGCCTTTATCACGCCGTCTGTTGGAGATACGTTTCAAAGAGGTCACCAAGCAATCCATTCACAAATATATCTTAAATCTCAGGATCGAGCGTTTTGCACAATTACTTCTGGCAAGCGACGCCCCGATTGCAGATGTGGCGGAACAAGTAGGAATAAATAATCTCAAAAACCTGTCCCGCCAATTTAAAACTTTAAAGAACGTCTCTCCCTATGAATACAGGAAAGAACACCGGATGATGTCCAATGATAACTATTGAAAGAATCGCTCTCTTAATTCGGTAAGAACAGCATTTCATCCTGCAGAGGAACTTCCGGAAAATCCAGTCCGGAGAATCCTACTTCCAATTCCTGCCCCATGTAATCCTCAAAATACAATAAATGCAACTCATGAAAACCTTTTTCAAGAGCAATTTTTCCTTCGGCGCGGCGGGCACTATGTCCACCGTCGTTATCAACAACCAATTTACCGTCAATATAAAGCATTGAACCGTCATCCGAGAATGTATAGAAACGGTATATTCCTTTTTCGGGAATCTGTATCAACGTATGGAAATCATAGGCAAAGTGATCTGCAACGGCAGCCTCTTTGATCGAAATATTCTTCATAACCCCTTCTTTTACTTTAAGACAAGAAGCGATGCCGGCAACCCGCTTGCACTTTCCTTCATAATAGGTATATGCCACCCCTTGTTTGGGTGAAGATACATTCTTTACTGCCGGCAGGTAGTCCGCGGTCCGTTCTTCCTCTGAATTCAAGCCGGAAGGATAATAATAGGTCGCTTCACGTCCCGAAGGTGTAGTGATCCATGTATCAAACCTGAATTTGCCTTCGTACAGTTCGATGATGCGTGCTCCCCTCGTCAGTTCACCATAAGCATCCGCACCGGTTACACGTCCGTACCCAAGTACAATGCCTTTGTTAATTCCAAGGTAATCATTATCATGATCGTGACCCGCAAATACACCCATCACATCCTTCATATCAATAAATGAAGCGAACATGCCGGAATTGATATTCGCAGAAGCGACTTCACCTTCCCTGTTATTACCGAAAGTCTTTCCATCACCTGCTATCTCGTTGTATTCAAGCAAAGGGATATGGAAGAAAGCCAATGCGGGCACAGGGTTTCCATTGTTTTCTTTGGTAAAACGGGCACTTTGCTTGCGATACCATGCTATCTGGTCAAAGTGAATCCAGTCGTAAGGACCGTAAAGCTTGTCCGGCTGATAGTCATTAGAGTCCATACAATACAGCAATGCTTCTACTTTCTCTCTGTTTCTCGAGCCATAAACCGGTATCACACAATTGCCACATCCCATGATGCCTTCCGGTCCTTTTGCTCCCGCATAATAAGGAGACTCCAGAAGAAGATCATAGATATCGTCCTTTGCCATGTGTTCCGCATCGTGGTTTCCCATAGTAACGACAAAAGGAACCTTAGCTTCATCGAAGATACGAATCACAGACTTCCAACCATCAATGGCAGGATCCTCAGTTACTACATCTCCACTCAATATGGCAATATCAGGATGTTCCGCTTTCAAGACGGCGCAGATGGTCGCTTCTGTTTCAGTACACGCCAGAGATCGGGGTGTCCAATGCAAATCCGTAAATTGGGCAATTTTAAACTTCCCATCTTTAAAAGAGAATTGTTGCTGCGCAAAAACCACAGCCGGGACACAACCCGACAACACGAATAAAAAAATAATTAATTTTTTCATGATTCTTTGATATTAGTATATTTCTACTTCATCTCCATACTGAAAAAGGGCAAATGATACAGTAAGCAACCAATAAGCCATTTTCATAATGCTTGGGATAAAAGGCCGGGATACTCCCGGATTATCTTAAGGATAAGTTCACCGAACAATGTATTCGTCCAGGCAAACCAAGAGCGCGTGAAATCAGCGGCATTCTCCGAGTTGAAGGATTCGTGCATAAAACCTGTTCCGCCATCCGTATCACGCAATTGTTTCAGGCAACTGCGTATTTCCTCAGGGACATCCGTCGTAAAAGCTTTCATAATGATACTCATCGGCCAAATGTAGTTCAACCCCACATGGGGGCCTCCCACACCTTCACCAGCTTTGCCTTTAAAAAAATAAGGATTGTTTTCACTCTATATCATTTTACGGGTATTCCGGTAGACGGCATCCTTAAACGAACAGTAGCCCAAATAAGGAGCCGCCAGTAAACAAGGAACATTGGCATCGTCCATACAAAGGGCATTACCGAAACCATCCACTTCGAAAGCATATATCCGCCCGCATACAGGATGATTGAATGTTCCATATCTACGGATAGCGGCATCCACTTCATCCGCCAATGCAGTACATTCTTCCGCAAAGGGAAGATTATCATAAACCTCACGTTCTATCTCTGCCAACTGCCGTAATGACACCACTGCAAACATATTGGAAGGAATAAGGAAGCCGTATTGAGTAGCATCGTCCGAAGGGCGGAAAGAGGAAACGATCAAACCCACCGGTTTTACCGGCGCACCCCATCCGTTATTAATTTGTGAATCAGTCGGGCGGTCACAATCACGCGTAAAACTGTATGGCCCCAAACCTTGTTTGCGTTGTTGCTCTTTAAAGGTCTGCACTACCAGCTTCATAGTCTCGTGCCAATCTGCATCAAATGCGGAAATATCTTTCGTCAACAACCAGTAGTGATAAGCCAGACGTATGGGGTAACATAAAGAATCTATTTCCCATTTGCGCTCATGCAGTTCTTTCACCATATGCTGTGTATGGTCAGTCTCCCAATAACTGCCCAACGGACCGTCATTGAATGCATTGGCATAAGGATCAATCCGAATACATTCCGCCTGCCTGTTAATAAGCCCCGCTATTAAAAGTTGCAGTTCCTTATCATCTTTCATCAATGGCAAATAAGGCCATACCTGCGCAGATGAATCACGGAGCCACATAGCGTCAATATCACCTGTTATGACGAATGTATCCGGCCGGCCGGCCTTCATTTTATACCTGACGGTGGTATCGAGCGTATTAGGGAAACAGTTCTCAAACATCCAACGCAACTTCTCATCTTTTATTTTTGGCCTGGTCTGCTCAATAGTTGCCTCTACCGCCTTCGATACAAAATGTCTTTTGCCCACAGGAGGACGCAGAGAAATGTACTTCTGCACCGGCATTTCGGAGGAGGCAAACGACAAAGGTGGGCACATAGCCATAGCAGCCAAAGCGAGTCCTCCTGTTTTCAAGAAATGACGCCGCGACATATTTCTTTTCATAGACAATCTTTTTTAATAGGTATGCTTACCGGGAGTTACATTCACCTTCTTTTCCTTACCACCATAAAGCACCAGCAACTCAAAACCGATATTCGTATCAACAGCGATACGTGGTTCATCATTTGCAGAACGACGTGCCTCAGCTTTCAGGTTTATGATTCCTTCCGAACCGAAAGGATAACGCTCTATTCCATTAGTTTCAGTCAAATTCATATCCCAGATTATCTGTTGATTGACATAATCTCCCCTAATGCCGATAATAAACTCTATCAGTTCGGCAATAGGAGGAAGCCCAGTCCAGCCCACAAATTCTTTTCTCGCCATAAATCCAGGCTCCGCTTTCTCCGGAGAATAGTATTCCCAAAATGTCCCTGTATTTTTATATACCTCCAGAACCTCGGCATAATGATTCAAAGCAATCTCCCGGGCCAATTTATGATATCCCTTCTTTACAAGTCCCTGCATCACCATATAGTTGGTACCCGGCCATATGCCACCTTGCCAATAACGCCCGTTCTCTTTATACTTAGGATGATCTGCCGACAAAGAGGGAATACGAAATTTCCGGTTAAACGTTGCCGGATTATCTAATTCTTTCACCATACGGTCAAGCTGTTTATCATCCAACACATCAGTGAGCAATGTCCAATAGGCACCTATTCCTTTTGTTTTGCAGAGTGTACCATCAGCATATTGGTCATACAGAAAACCGGTCTTTTCATCCCAAAGATTATCATGGATATACTTCCCTAACATCTTAGCCTCATCTTCGAATTCCTCTATTTCCTGCCAACGTTCGAGATAGAATCCCATCTCAAGTAACAAGTTGGCCGTAAACAGTTGTTGGAGATTGGTGTCCAGCCAAATCATATGTCCATGACTGTAAATAGGACTATAACCTTCGGGCACACGGGGCATATTATCCATACCGGTTCCCCATCCGCTTGACCAATAAGTTCCGTTACGCCACGTACGGTTGAGTTTCAACCACTTGTAATACGCACAAAGTACCGGGAATATCTTATGCAGGCGTTCCGTATCACCGAACTGGTAATAATAAACCATTTCACACCAAGGCATCAAGTTAGGACCAGTGCTGACCGGATCGTAACGCTCGAAGCAATCGGCTCCGTCGGCCTTTATTTCACGGCAGATAAAACCATCGGGATGCTGCTTGGCATAGAAATTGTCCAATGTACGCTGGAAAGGGAAGAAGCGTGTACCATATCGTGCAAACATTAGGATGAAAGAAGAATCCCACATAAAGATATTACCGTTGTAAGCCGTATCCAGATAACTTGATACGAAACCTGACCCCTGTTGAGGAGCACGGATATTGCCAACAGCTATTTCCCATGCTCTCCAATACATTTCAAGTTCCTTTTCGTGTCCGGCCCAAATAGGATTAGGAAGAATCTGCCGGGCTTCTTCGAAACTCTTCGGTTCAACGGTTTCGGGTTTGGCTATGCGGTACTCGTTCTCGGCTACCAAAGGTTCTTTTACATACGTGTTTTTATAAGGCAAATGATATTTTTCATCATTGCCACAGCCCTGAGCTTTCAGCAACGGAATTGCCGTAAAGAAAAAGAAGCATGTAAACAAAATGTGTTTCAGCATGGGAAATATTGTTTTAGTTTAAAGATCGAGTAATTTCTTTATCTTGTCAAAGATAGCAGTATTCTCATAAATTCCGGTAAATTCCTGTGCTCCGGGACCAAAAGCATATACCGGCACCATCACACCACTATGCCCGCCTGTAGAGAATTTACATACGATTTTACCCTCCTTTAAATCACCATCTACTAATGTAAGGCCACCAGTTTCATGGTCTGCAGTAACAACAACCAGTGTTTCACCATCCTTGGCTGCCCACTCATAAATAGCGCCAATAGTGCGGTCAAAGTCATGTGTCTCCTGCATCAGCAGATCAAGATCATTAAAATGCCCGTAATCATCCAATTGAGAACCTTCAATCATCATAAAGAAACCATTTTTGTTCTGATTCAGCAAATCAATTCCTTTCAATGAAGCACGTGCAAGGAGGTCACCACGTTCAGCAGGAAGCGGGGTGTCTACCGGATAAGGAACTGCGAATACTTTACCGCTCTTTATACCTGCCAGTTCATCCCAACTACGGGGAGTCCGGAAACCTTTTTCACGTAACTCCTTGAACAGATCACGTCCATCCTCGCGATTTTCAAAGAGTTTGGCACCCCCACCAAATACATAGTCCGCATTACAATTCACATAATCTGTCACAATCTCACTCTCAGCATCGCGGTCTTTATTATGGCAACAGAAATCAGCAGGAGTAGCATCCCAAAGACGGCAGGTTACTGCAATTCCCGTAGATTTGCCTTTGGCAGCAGCAAAATCAACCAATGATTTCAAAGGATGTCCCAAAGTATCTACACCTACATAGTGATAGTTTGTTTTCTGTCCGCTAGCAATAGCTGTCCCCCCCGCTCCTGAATCAGTAATCAGTTTATCTGCACAGTAAGTTTTCGACAAACCTACAGCCTGACAGTTGTCTAAGAAGAGTTTACCACGGTTGGCTGTCCATGCAGAATATACATGCATAAGACTCATGCCGTCTCCGATCATCAGAATGACATTTTTTATCTTCTTTCCTTGAGAAGGAGTTATCTTGGTTACTTCATACGGTTGTTCCAATACATACGTTTGCTCCTTGTCTCTACGATTTTGCGCCGACACATTGACGGGCAATAATGCAACTGCCCAAACTATGAATACGAAGTTTCTCAATATATTTTTCATTGTTATCATTACTTTAACTAAGTTGTCTCTTTCTTAAGTTTATACACTATTCAACCGTTACCAGTACAGGCGTATGGTCTGACAAAAAACCGTTGTTTTCCGTTTCAGCCAAAATACCATATCTCAAGACTTTAAGACCGTTGCGTACGAATACATAGTCAATCAACGGACGTTTGTTATAGGGAATCTTTCCGAAATCATGAAAGCTCCAGGAAGGCCCATAAACAATGGAAGATGCCTGGCGAGCATCCGTCAGATGTTCCGGATTGGCAGAATCTGTGACGTGTTTGATCACATCTGATTCCGGTTCTGAATTGAAATCTCCGGTCACAATTACCGGTAATCCATCACTTAACTCATTCACTCTATCCAGCATAAGGCTTATACCTTCACGACGTGCCATCCCCCCCACATGATCCAGATGGGTATTCAAGGCAAAATATTCTTTATCGGAAACCTTATCTTGCAGTTTGACCCATGAAGCGATACGCTCACAAGCACCGTCCCAACCTTTTGAACCGGCTACTTCAGGTGTTTCGCTCAACCAGAAATATCCTGAATCAAGCACGTTGAAACGATCCTTCTTATACCAAAGTGCACTGTATTCTCCTTTCTCTTTACCGTCTTCACGGCCTACTCCAACCACGCCGTATTCCGGCAAACGCAGCTTCAAGTCTTCCAACTGGTTATGAAGCACTTCTTGTGTACCCAATATATCCACGTCGTAGAAATGAATAGCATTTGCCACACGATCCTTTCTGTATCTCCAATTGTCCAGACTGTCTTCCGGATTATCATAGCGAATATTGAAAGACATGACGTTGACAGGCTCCGGTGCAGATGCCTGTTGTTTCACTAGGCCGCATGATGCAGCGAAAAATGGCAAAACTAATAAAATTATTTTTTCCATGGCATTATGTCATTAATTATTTTACAAACAAGGCTGAAGTAGGAATCGGTGCTAATTCCTTTGCAGAAGGAAGTTTCCAGAACCAGCTTAAATGCTCCCCTTCATAATCCTCAAAATAATAAAGTATATACGGATGGAATCCCTTTTCCAACGCAATATATCCTGTAGCAGGAATAGCGGCATGTGACCCATCGTTGTTCACCACCAATTCATTGCCTATATACAAAACGCTACCATCATCCGAACGAGTCTGGAAAATATAAACTCCATCTTCGGGAACATTAATCAGACCAGAGAATATATAACCGAAATGATCTTTCTGTTTTGCTTCCTTTATAGAGGGTTCCGGCAATACACCTACCTCTAACAATGGAGTTTTTTCAATATCAGCCACTTTTTGATAAGTTCCTTCAAAATATTTATAGGATGTACCGTTCCGTGAAGGATGTACCGGAAGCGACGCTTTCAATTCAGCTTTAGTAGCTGTAATAGACAAAGTTCTACTCGGGCGGAACCCCTCTTTAAATCCTTTTGCTTTAATCTGTGTAGTCATATCTACTTTAAATGGTTTATCGTAGAGCAAAGACTTTTCTGTAGGTTCGGTCCCATCCAGAGTGTATCTAAGCTCCGCGCCCTCGGTCGTTGTGGCAAGAGCTACTGTCACCTTATCCATAAACAAGTTCAGATCTCTATCTACATAAGGAATGGAAACCACTTTTTCTTTGGTATAAGAATAAGGAGAAGCCTCTTCCGAAATACCTCTGCTTTTGTCCGGCTTGTCTGATAGAGTAAAGCGAAGCTCTCCTCCTTCCATCAATTGAGCGTAAGTAATAAAGTTAGTATCTATCTGTTTTCCATTCAACTCTACTTTATGGATATAGATATTCTTCTTCGGATCATTGGCAAGCAAAGTCAGTCTCTTTCCATTTGCCAACTTAAGCACCGCTTTCTCGAACAGAGGGGTGGTCAATGCAAATTCATTGCTTCCCGGACAAACGGAATAAATGCCCAGACCGGACAAGATATACCATGCGGACATCTGTCCACAATCTTCATTGCCGCTGATACCTCCCGGAGTAGGTTGGTACATCTCATCAAGTAAGTGGCGTGTCATTTCCTGTGTCTTCCAGGGCTGCCCTACATAATCATACAAATAGGCGATATGATGACTGGGTTCATTACCATGAGCATACTGTCCTATCAACCCTGTAATATCCGCAAGATCACCATGCACATTTGGGTCTGCGATAAATATAGAATCGAGTGCAGTGATAAATTTTTCCTTGCCCCCAAACAATTGCACCATTCCGTTCACATCATAGGGTACGGAAAAGCGATACTGCCAGGCAGTAGCTTCCGTATAGGAACGTCCTACCTCGAATGGATTGAAAGAAGTCTCCCAATTGCCATCCATCCGCTTTCCACGGAAGAATTTGGTAGAACCGTCAAACACATTGATATAGTTCTGGGAACGTTCAATATATTTCCGATAAACATCTTCTTTTCCCATTTCTTGAGCCATACGCGCTATGCACCAATCATCATAAGCAAATTCCAGCAAGCAAGATATAGATTCTTTCTTTATGTTCGAAGGGATAAATCCATATTTTATATAGTAATCCGCTCCTTTTTTATTCTTTTCAGAGGAAACCTTCATTGCATCCAATGCCTTTTCCGCATCAAATCCTCTAATCCCCTTCAAATAAGCGTCAGCAATAACAGACACCGAATGGTATCCTATCATTGTTCCCGTCTCTGCGGCAGAAAGCGGCCAAATAGGAAGTTCTCCGGAAGCATCGTAAATATCCAGATAAGAGTTCACCATATTATTGACTAATGCAGTATCAATCAACGTCATCAAAGGATTCCATGCACGGAAAGTGTCCCAAAGAGAGAAAGTGGAGTATTGCATTTTCCCTTTTGGCAATTGTCCTATCTGCATATTATGCCGCCGATATTCACCTTTGACATCACTCACTACATTAGGAACAACCATAGCATGATAAATGGCAGTATAGAAATTTTTCAAATCGTCTGTACCGCCTCCCTCGACAGTAATAGATGAAAGCGCTTGTTCCCAGTCATTCCGGGCGGCAGCACACACAGCATCAAAATTGAAGTCTTTCACTTCCTCCGCCAAATTTTTACGCGCATTGTCCACGCTTACCAATGACAATCCTACTTTGGCGATTATAGGTTCTCCATCTTTGTCAGCGAATGTCAGAATCGCTTGCAAGTCAGTACCCACCTGTTTGGTTTCGGCGGAAACTATCTTCTTATCCTGTACAAACTCAACAGTTTGAAAAGGTTCTGAGAACTGGGCTGCAAAATAAACATATTGATTATCTGTCCAACCTCTGGTTCTACGCATTCCCACAATCTCATTAGATGTTGTCCGTTCCAATTCCGCTTCATAGATATATTCATTGTCAAGTAAATGAGCCAAATCGACAATAATAGTAACGGGTTTTCCGGAAGGGAATGTATAACGGTGCATTCCGGTATGAGTTGTTGCGGTCAATTCCGCTTTTATCCCTTCATCTTTCAATATCACCGAATAATACCCCGCCGACGCCCTTTCATCTTTATGTGAGAAATTAGCCGGTCGGCAAATGCTTTCGGCGGTCAGATCCGGTTTTAGAGTTGTAGGACGAAACAAAATGTCACCCAAATCAATACATCCGGTTCCGCTTAGATGTGTATGCGAAAAGCCTTTTAGAGTTGTATCATCATAGTGATATCCCGCACAGGCATCCCAATTTCCCGCACGGGTATCAGGACTCAATTGTACCGCACCGAAAGGAACAGTTGCCCCCGGATACGTATGACCGTGAAAACCTGTACCAATAAAGGGATCTACATAGTCAACAGGAGAATATTTACCGGATGTACAAGAGCTACAAACAAAAAACGCAATAGCTGCATATATAAAAGTATTCTGTTTCATCAAGTTAGATGTTTCAAATTAGCTAATAACCGTCATTTTGTATCAACTTACCGTTTGATTTAGTAATTTGTTCAGCCGGATAAGGAAATACCATCATATAATCTTGATAAGGAGTCTTATTCAGATAGTCGGCATATGGCTCTATTGTAAAAGTTGACTCCGGATTAGAACGGTCCGCATACTTACGGATACGAGGATGGGCATTCAATTCTTTTGCAGCCAATTCTTTGATTACAACATTTGACGAGCGATGCCAACGTTTCAAATCAAACAGATGGTCAGTATATTCAAAAGCCAACTCACAACGTCGTTCATGATATAAATCCGCCATAGTAGGCATATCTATTAACTCTTTCAAATTAGAGCGTCTGCGGATACGATTCAAATCTTCTTTCGCTTTACCAGGTTGATCTGTCATTAAATAGGCTTCGGCACGGAACAGCAGCATTTCCGCAAAACGAATCAATGGGAAATTTACACGAGCAGTGGGCCAGTTGCCATTTGTGTTAACGTATCCTTTAGTATCGGCATCCTTATGTTTGAACGGGTCCATATATTTATTAATCTGGAAACCTACATCCAAGTTTGTATCAGTATAGAATTTACGTTTCTCACCAAAAAATTCGAACTCTTGATTATATTCCAAAATAGAACGCACCAGACGATCATTACCAGCACCGTCTTTTGCCATTTCTTCATAAATATCGTAAGAAGGCTTTATGTGGCCCCAGCCATTATACACACCCCAAGCTTTATCTTCCAAAATCACTCCGGGGAATTCAACACCGCCGCCTGTAGAGCCACCATTGGAAGGAATAGACCAAATATATTCCTTATTCCAAAAATCCGTAAACTCCGAAGAGAACACTTCGGCAAAAGTATCAGCCAAACCACGTCCATAATCAGTTTCCAGAGAATTAACCATAGCAATTACATTGTTCCATTGAGTTTCATCCCATGTAGCCCAATAGGCATATACCTTAGCTTTATAGGCTACAGCGGCAGCTTTGTGAGCACGTCCCTTATCATCATCTGAATATTCTTCGAATTTCGGCAAATAAGAAATGGCATTATCCATATCCTCTATAATAAACTTATAATTGTCTATTACAGAAGCCTGCTGTGGAGGTATGGAATTATCATAATCGCCCTCAAAATCTTCGTAGCGCACAAAAGGTACACCTTGGTCTTTCGTTCCATAACGGTAAGCAATCCAAAAATGCGCCATGCCACGCATAAAGAAAGCTTCACCCAAACTCCGATGTTCTACATCGCTTAGTCCACCTTTTTTCTCTTTGGCAAGCAACTGCTTGATAATCCAGTTGGAACGAGCCATATTTTGGTAGAATAAGTCAAATCCACCACTGATGGGACTTTCATCACCGTTATAGTTAAAGGTAGCTAACGAGTTGAAACCACGTGATTTAGCCCATACTATATCACAAGCAGCACCTTGTTCCCAAAACAACTCACGTCCAAAGCCTTTTTCCTGATGAATAGGAGCATAAAGTCCGTCAATGGC
>PPYE01385631.1_pt1 | contig 11702 bp, 8 predicted proteins | sample 1559881 | NCBI WGS metagenome assembly PPYE01 (sample SAMN08240022, study PRJNA423297) | Human gut metagenome, whole genome shotgun sequencing project.
CTGCTTGCGCCGGATGGAGCGGCCGCATTCCGGGCAGTACTTCTGCCGGTTGCTGCCGGGAGCAAAGGGCTTTCCGCATCGGTCGCAGAGCCGTGTGCGCTGCCGGTAAATATCGGCGCAGAGTACCTTGTCGGCGGGCAGAACCGCCCGCCGGAAGTACTTGCACAGCAGCGAATAGGAAATCGTCTGCACGCACACGCAGCCCTCGCCATCGTCCAACGGCAGGCAGTTGCCGCCATCATAGTTGGCGCACAGCCTCCGGATCAGCCGGTTGCAGCGTGCCCTTTGGGCGGGAGTCAGGCGCTTGATCTCATCCAACCTTTTTCACCTCTTTCTCCATCACATAGTTGATAACGCTGATTTTCGGGATCTTCAGCGTCGTGCCGATCTTCACGGCGTGGATGTACCCATAGTCGATCAGCTTGTAGGCCAGCTTGCGGCTGATGCCCAGCATCTCCCGAAGCTCTTTAACGGTCACAATGTCCGGGTATTCCGGAAACATCATCTGATAAAGCTCTCTGAGCTCACTTTTCTTCATAGGTTTGAACCTCCTTTGCCTGTTCTTGATGCCGCATTTCTGCGGTGATTTTTGTCTGCTGCCGCTCATCCGCATCGTTCCTGCCCCGGAGTCTCACCACGGCGTATCGCTTCTTTGGTGCGCTCTCGTCGCAGCAAGTTCCATATCATTCGCTTCCGCACTCGTGCGAAAGCTCATTCGTTTCACTGCTGCTCCTCTTCCCACAAAATCTTCGATTTTGCGGGAGCCCTGAATTATCGGGAAGTCGTGGCGTCACTTGCCGGAAGCATATCCTTTGGAGGCGGCGATTCAATTTTCAAGGTACACAGAGAGAATCCCCTCAACAGGTAGGCAGCGAGAAGGCCTGTTTTTTAACCCCCTCACTAATCAACTGGGAAAATTTTTTTGATTTGTACGAAGGAACTTTGAAAATTTCTTTGAAATCCTCTCTACTAACCAACTGGGAAATTTTTTCGGATTTGAACGAAAAAACTTTTGAGAATTTTTCTGCGAACCCCTCTACTACTTAATTGGGAATTTTTCCGGCAACAATAAAAAGAATTTTGAAGAAAATTTTTAAGCGCCCCTCCCACTAATCAACTGGGAACTTTTCTGGCAAATAACAAATAGGATTTTGAAGGAAATTTTCCAGGGCCTTCCTACTAACCAATTGGGAACTTTTTCGAGATTTTGGCAAAGTAATTTGAAAAATCCCCTCAACTTTTCAAAAGTCCCTTCTACTTACTCTGAATAAGGGGTGCCGTTTGGCAGGGTGCTTTTCAAAATTCCCCGCAAAAATATTTCTCCCTTCACTTACTCTGAATAAGGGGCGCCGTTTGTGGGGGTGTTTTCGGGAAATTTCTCAAATATTTTTTATCTGAACGCAAAAAGCCGCCCTCCCGGTGATAGGAGGACGGCTGATAATCACTATTGACTTATAGGTGACTCATATAGAAATAGAGCACCGGCCAAGCGGTCGGTGCCCTATTCCTACATACATTACTGAATAATATGCTGTTTAGAATTTCCATTGTTCCATTTCACACAAAGAAGTAATGTTTACGGATGTAATCCCATACTTCTTACTAATCTGCGGAATCTTCATTTGTTTGTCTTTGTTTTCTTCGGTGATAATTATTAATCCGTATTTCATAGCCGTTGCAATTAGAAATGCGTCTCCAGAAGATGTACCGCTTTTTCCTGTAAATTCAATCATCTTCGGATTTTCAGTGACGATCTTTCTAACATTGTTTTGGATGTCGTCGTCAATTTCAAGGACAGTACATTGTTGGGAAAAAATCCACTCTTTAATTTCTTTATCCTTTATTTCTTCGAATATCTCAGAGCAAGTTACTATCGAATGGGAACGCATATATTCTTCGATTCGTTCCCACTGACTTTTATAAACAAGCCGTGTATGAGTTTCCCCTGGTTTCTGAGACAGTATAGACGATGTGTCCATTATGTACTTATAAGGTCTTTCGCTATCGAATAGTGTCATCTGTTCCACTTGGATACCTCCCGCAAAAACTTGTCTATATGGTTTTGGCCTACATTCAAATGGCGGGCAATATCTAGTTTGCTATACACATCGTTCACATATCCCTGATATAAAATCTTGCTTACAGAAGGACTTGTACGGTCGATTGCTTCTCTACTCATATTCCGCGGAATAGAGGATTTTATTCCATTTTCCCTCTGAATTTTTCTCTTTTCCCGATCTTCTTCGATTTCTCTCCTAAACAAATCTGCATAAGTTTCATATTCACTTTGGTCAATCTTACGAAGTTCAAGTAATCTGCGCACTATTACTTCTCGACTTACAGAAAAGCGATCCGCAACTCGCTTAATATCATCAATTGAATATGGTGCAAAATAGTGACCGTGTTCAAGTACAATTCTAAGAGCTCTCTTGGGAACAAGTAATTCGCCCGCTACAGCATTGCAAAACACTTCTTCTGACAAAGTCGATGCGGAACCGCTCATATCATTGCACAAGGAGGATTCCCTTTTGAATAGGTGAACTAGTTCGTGAATAATTGTAAATGTCTTTGCCGGCGGACGATCTTCATCATTAATGCCGATAATAGGCAATAGCGTATTATAAATCGAAAAGCCTCGAGCTGTATCAATCGTTACATCCGTGAAGCAATGCACAAAAACGCCTTTTGTCTCGATTTTATCACGAACATATAGGTAAAATTGGCGTGTAGAACTACACTTATACTGTTCACCAAGATCGATAGCGAATTGTTTACGGATCGCATTTGCCCATTCATCAACAGAATCGCTGTCAGGAATAAGCGGCTCAAAATCTGGTGGAGTTATTCCAAATTCATCGTCGGCACTTAACAGAAAATCGCGTTCAAGAAGAACATCTATCATAGCGATATTTAATGAGCTGTCATCAATACTAACTGCCCCAGACATCGTTCGCATATTCCGAATATTTGGAATACGCTTCAATGGTATATCGCAAGGATTCATATAGAGACCTGCAAAGGGTATATGCAAACAGGCTGCAATTTTCTTCGCTTGGTTGATGGTTGGCAAGTTTATATCAGTAGGAGTAAGCCACTGATTTAGCCTAGACATATTTAATTTTGTCTTACTGGCGAGGAATTCACTAGATACGCCCTTTTCTTTGCAGATATGAGCCAAAGTATCTTTATTAATAGTCGCATATACATAGCCCACTATATTTCACCTCCACATAAGCAATCAATTTTAGCCCATCCTCATCTCCCGATACACCACATCGGCCAATGCGCTCATTATGGCATTATACTTGTGCTGATCCTCAAAAAGCGAGGTATAGGTATCCTGCGATTCCAGATAGCTGTCCTGAGCCGCTGCTCCGAAGGCCTTAGGGAAAATGCTTTCCACAAAAATCTGCGGATCTGAGGTCTGCGCCATCTTGGTCAGCTTCTTGTCGGCCATCAGACGGCTGCGCAGAGCCGTCAGCAGCACTTTGTCTCCCTCGGTGAATTCACCCTTGTACTTTTCGTTGATCTTGGCGATGATCTCATCCAGCGGCGACTTTGTGTCCAGTCCCATTGCACCCTTTTGCTTGGCCGGTTCGTACACGCCCTTCACCTGTTCCAGCTCAATGCTTCCGGCGAAGGTCTTTTGCAGCTTGTAGTATTCCAGCTTCAACTTACCCTCAAGGTCCACCATATCCGTGGTTTCCGCAGGCAGCAAATTGATCAGATAACAACAGAATATATATTCCTTGTGCAGTTCCTTATCGAACATCCGCAGGATCTGCGAAATATAGCCGTACCACTTAATGAGATTGCGCACCTGACGGCGGAACTGATACCGCTCGTTGGGCGTTTTTTGATTATAACGGTCTGCCACAGGCTTCAATACGCTGGTCATTCGCCCCATCGCCCGGGCATCCTGCCGGCCTGTGCTGAAATACTCCTTGGCGAATGCCTCAATGTCTGCATCGTTATAGACCGCAAATCCCCGCAGCTCCTTCTGCGTCTGATAGATCAGGTCAGCGTTGACCTCCTGCGAAAGCGAGGTTTCTTGATAGAACGGCTGAAACGCCTCCAAAATGTCCTCTTTCTTGTTGGCAAAATCGAGAACGAAAGTGTCCACCTTGCCGGTGCAGGTGCGATTCAATCTGGACAGAGTCTGCACCGCTTTGACGCCCTTCAGCTTCTTGTCCACAATCATCGTGTGCAGCAGCGGCTCGTCAAACCCGGTTTGGTACTTCTCGGCAACGATCAGCACATTGAAATGGTCGTGGAATTCCGCCTTGGTCTGCGTTTCGGCGATGTGCGTCCCATCCGCACGAACATTCAGTTTCGGCTCGGTGTATTCTGTATCACCGTCCTGCACAGCACCCGAAAAGGCCACCAGCACCTGCACATCGTTGTACTTCTGCTCCTCTATGTAGCGTTTGACCTCGTGGTAGTAGCGCACTGCCGCAAGGCGGGACGAGGTGATGACCATCATTTTACCCCTGCCGCCGATCTTGTTTCGGGTGGTTTCCCGGAAGGTCTCCACGATGATCTGCGCCTTCTGCGAGATGTTATATGGATGCAGCTCCTGATATTTGCGGATCACCTTAGCCGCACGGCTGGCGGGCACATCCGGATTATCTTCCGAGGTTTTGACGATTTTGAAGCAGGTGTCATAGGTCATATAGTTCTGGAGCACATCCAGAATAAAGCCTTCCTCAATGGCCTGCCGCATACTGTAAATGTGGAACGGATGAAAACTGCCGTCCTCATATTCCGTGCCGAACAATTCCAGCGTCTTGTCCTTGGGCGTTGCAGTAAAGGCAAAGAAGGATAGGTTCTTATGCCGCCCCTGAACGGTCATTTCCCGCATCAGGCGGTCGTCCGGGTCCAGCTCTTCTTCGGCCTTGCCCTCGATCTCAGCGTATTCCCGCAGAGCATCCTCGGTATCCGCAAGGGCGGCTTTCAGTTTCAGAGCCGAGCTGCCGGTCTGGGAGGAATGGGCCTCGTCTACGATAATTGCAAAGTTCCGTCCCGCCACCTTGTCCACTTCCTGATAGATGACCGGGAACTTTTGCAAGGTGGTGACGATAATGCGCACGCCGCCGTTGATGGCGTCCCGCAGATCCTTGGAGGTCTTATCTTCCCCGATGGTCTCAATGGCGCCGAGGGTGTGGTCAAAGCCGGAGATGGTCTCCTGCAGCTGCGCATCCAGCACGGTGCGGTCGGTAACGACGACTACGCTGGAGAACACCGGCTTGTTCTCCTCATTGAACAGCGAGGCCAGCCGGTAAGCCGTCCACGCAATGGAGTTGGACTTGCCGCTTCCGGCGCTGTGCTGGATCAGGTAATTATGCCCGGCTCCGTTCTGCCGGACATCGGCCAGCAGCTTGCGCACCACATCCAGCTGATGATAGCGCGGAAAAATCAGCGTTTTACCGTCCTTCAGGTTCATAAACTTCTGGACAATGTCCATCATACTGTCTTTCTGAAAGACATTCTCCCACAGATACGCCGTCGGGTAGCCGTTTGGGTTTGCCGGATTCCCCTTGCCGCCGTCGTTTCCGGCTCCGTTGGAGCCCTGGTTAAAGGGCAGGAAATAGGTGTTCTTTCCGGCGAGCTTTGTGGTCATCCACACCTCGGTGTGATCCACGCAGAAATAGGCCAGAATGCGCTTGTTGAATTGGAAGCAAAGCTCCCGCGGGTCACGGTCATACATCCACTGCCGCTTGGCGTCATCCACCGTTTGTCCGGTGTACTGGTTTTTTAATTCAAAAGCGAATACCGGGATGCCGTTGAGCACCAATACCATATCCACGCTCTTTTTTGTATCGGCGGAGAAGTACCACTGGCGATAGCACTCGATGGTGTTTGCCGCCCACTGCGCAGCCGCCGCTTGATTCAGGGCAGACTCCGGCTTAAAATAGCACACCCGAAAACGCAGTCCACGGTGCTTGAAGCCGTGGCGCAGGACAGAGAGCAGTCCCTCCGTCTCGCAAGCCGTGTTGAACGCTGTGCAGAACTTCCGTACCGGGTCCACCTGATTGGCGTTTTCAAATCGTGCCCACTCCTTGGGTTGAGTGCGCTGAACGAAGTCGATCAGGGTATTCACATAGAGTCCCTGTTTGGCGTCATAGGTGTCTGCGCCCTTGGTATATCCGCCCGCCGGGGAGAGAAAGAAGGATTCTATATCCGCTTCAAAACGCTTTTCGGTGGTGATCATAGTTCGTTCCCCTTATGTAAAGTTATCCTCTGTTGTGCTTGTTGAAATACGCAGCGATAACTGCACAAAACTCTGCCATTGCCTGCTGCTGATAGGCAGGCTCGATTTTGTCGCAGCCGTCCAGAAAATCAGACAGTGCCTTCGCTGTGTCCTGTACCTGCTTGACCTGCGAAAAATGGTGCTGCATTTGCGCCTGCTGCTGAATATAGTCATAGTTCCAAATGTTGTAGAATGGATTCATTTATACGACCTCCTTCTTGCCAGTCACATACTCATAAATCAGAGATTTCTTGTAGTTTTCGATTTCGGTGAGGTATTGCTGTTTCTTTGCTATTAGTGCATCTACGGATCTGCACTTTTCGTCCAAATAATTTGATATTTCGATTTGTTCATCCGCAGATGGAATGGGAAGCCATAATTGCTTGATTGTTTCTTGACTAATATTAGGTTGCCCACCACCAACCGCTTTTCGGGCCAAATAGTCCTTAACTGCTTTAAAAATATAAAACGAAAACTTGAGATTTATAGTTGGCTTTTTTAGGACACAGCAAGCCTGATTAACGCACGCATCTATCATTGATAGGGATAGGTTTCCCACAGATGCACCATACATTGCAACTACTAGGTATGGTGCCTGATAGACTCTCAATGCGCTGTAAGACTCTATTGCGCTGTTAGATACGCAGTTTTTTGTAACAAGCAGATTCTCTCCGTTTATATCACCGCTCTGTATCCAAGGCGTATTACCGTCAAACAGATTTTCGTCAGAAGATTTTGGAGTTGTTCCACTACCGATAACAGAAAACACTCGAATTACTTTGTCTTTATTCCACTCCGCCGGAATGTCTCCAATCCATTCAATGCCGCTGTCCTTCATCGGCCTGTCGCCACGGATGCCCTTGGTGACCGCCTGCGTAATGACCGCCTGTTTCAGCTTTTTGTATTCTTCAATGGATGCACGGGTCTTTTCCAATACCGCGTCAATTACGGCACACTCTGCATCCAAAAATGCCGCAATGCGCTCCTGCTCGGCAAGTGGAGGGACAACGATTGGCTTATTCCTTAATTCGCTATAACTTAAGATTTTTCGCAATCCTCTACCCATACTATGAAATGCTCGGCACGCATCATATGACTTTAATAAATAGCAAATGTACTCAGCATTTATATCGTCTCTAGGGGACAACGCAATATATGCAGAAGTAATAATTCCATTGCATTCAACTCGAGCAACTCGCTGCGTCACAAAATCAAATTCCAGATTTAGTCCGTTTATCATAATGGTATTGGGGTGCACAACCGTATACGCAGAATATGTCTCGTTAGTCTCGTCTTCGTCCCATTTTTGAGGCTTTGCAATAATTTTCCCCATCTTAAATTGTAATGCATTACTGTACGCATTAGCCGTGTTTTTCTCTTTTATCTCTTGAAAATGAGACGCTATTCTATGAACTCCCCAAGCGGCAGGTATAGCCCCAACCCACTCAATCCCGCTATCTTTCATTTCACGCATTGACGCTCACCTCAACGATCTGAGCGACAGCAAAAAATGCATAGCACAACACGGGGGTCGTCATATTGCGGATGATAGGGTTAGCTTTTCCCTTGATAAACCAGGAATTAATAACCAACAAAACAGCCGTCACTCCGACAACGATCCATACCGATACGATATTGATAATCGCAGGGAAGGAAGTATGTATCAAAGTCAAAAGTGCAGAAATAGAAACCCCAAGCCCAAAACTGTTCCATATTTCCACAAACTTGCTATCTGCCTCAACCTTGCTTTCATCTGCCGCTGGCGTGTATATTTTCATACAACGCAGCTCTCCGAAAATATAATAAAGGATATTCAAGATTGCCGCCGTAAGCGCAGAGAGAAATCCGCAATATAACGGCAAAGCACTTTTCTCTGTCGTTGTATAGGAAACAAACAGTGCTGCCCACAGTGCTACTCCGACATACAGAATTTTATAAACCAGCTTCAGCCGCTTTTCCCGCAGTTCAAACTCAGCCTTAATGTCATCTATCCGCTTTTCTTTCTCCAACACTTTTAGCCCTCCTTATGGAACAGCGTGTTCAGGCTGTCGGCAATTTCACGCTCCAACCTTTGAATCCGCTCCACAATGTCGTCCACCGGCTCCGGCGGCTGATACTCATAGAAATAGCGGGTCATCGGTATCTCATAGCCCACCTTGGTCTTGCTCTTGTCGATCCACGCATCCGGGGCGTAGGGCAGGACTTCCCGGGCAAAATAAGCGTCAACGTCCTGCACCAACGGCACATTTTCGGTATCCCGCAGGGCAGTGTCCGCCACCGGCTTGCCCCGTTTCATCACGATTTCGCCGTTCTCATCCCGCAGTGGCCGTTCCACCACGATCTTGTTGTAGCCGAACTCCTCACTGCCGAAAATCTTGCTCTCACAGTACACGCCGGACTTGTTCCCATACACGGCGTTGTTCCGGTATTCGCCGTAGGCCTGCACGATCAGCTCCCGGCAATGGTCGCTGATGTCGTTGCGCTTGGTGCCGATGGCTTTGCGGCGCTGTTCATAGCAGTGGGACGCGTCAATGAGCTGCACCTTGCCGCAGCGGTAGGCGGGCTTGTCCTTGCACAGCACCCAGATATAGGTGGAGATGCCGGTGTTCATAAACTGGTCGGTGGAAAGCTGAACAATGGCGTCCAGCCAATCGTTTTCCAGGATATACTGGCGGATGTTGCTGGGGCCGCTTCCGGCATCACCGGCAAACAGCGGCGAGCCGTTCTGAATGATCGCCATTTTGCCGCCCGGCGCCAGCTTGGACAGGCCGTTGAGCACAAAAAGCTGCTGTCCGTCGCTGATTTTCGGCAGACCGGGCGCAAAGCGCCCCAGCTCGCCCTTGGTGGCTTCGGCCTCCACCGCCTTCTGTTCCCGCTTCCAGTCGATGCCGAAGGGCGGATTGGAAATGCAGTACCGGAAGGTGAAGCCCGGAAACTGATCATCGGAGAGCGTATCACCGAACCGCATATTATTGGGATCGCCGCCTCGGATCATCATATCCGCCTTTGCAATGGCGAAGGTGGAGGGGTTGAACTCCTGCCCGAAGCAGGTCACTTCCACATCGCTGTTCAGCTCGTGGATGCGCTCCTCCATACAGGAAAGCATCTGCGAGGTGCCCATCGTCATGTCGTACACGGTCACATTGCCGTCATCCAGCTTGGCATCGCACAGCAGCAGATCTGTCATCAGGTAGATGATGTCCCGGCTGGTGAAGTGCGCTCCGGCCTCCTCGCCGAAGGACTCGGAGAAACGCTTGACGAGATCCTCAAAGATATAGCCGCAGTCCACGGCGCTGATCTTATCCGGACCGAGGTAGCCCTTGGGGGAGTTGAACTCCTTGATGACCAGATACAGGCTGTTGCACTCCACCATACGGCGAATGATGTTGTCAAAATCGAACTTGGCCAGCACATCCTGCACATTGCCGGAGAACCCGGCCAGATAGTCCCGGAAATTCGCTTCGATGTTGTCCGGGTCGGCCAGCAGGCTCTCAAAAGTGAAACGGCTGGTGTTATAAAACTGATAGCCGGAAGCACGGGTCAGAAAACCGTCAATAACCGCCAGCTTCTTAACCTTTTCATATTGCTCGATCACCGCATCGTGGGTGGGCAGCAGGCAGTCGTGAAACCGCTTGACCACCGTCATCGGCAGGATCACAAGGCCATATTCGTGGGGCTTGAAGTATCCGAACAATGCGTTCGCAATGTTCCAAATCACAGTTGCCTTTTCCTGTATATTTACGCCCACTGTGCTGCTTTTCTCGTTAACCATTGCTTTCTCTCCTCACCCAACCGCCACTTCGACCTTTTTACCGCTGAAGGCCACGCCGTATTTATAAATCGTCCTGACCCCGGCGATCGTCAGCTCGGTTTCGTATTTCTTATCGCTAATCTGCTGCAAGGCCGTCTCGGACAGCTTTTTCAGCTTTTCGTCGCTGCAATTTTTCTCCGCTTTCAGTTCGATCAGGATGCCCGGAAGTCCCTTTTGCGTGGGCTTCAGCTGAATGTCATAGCGCCCGTCGCCCGATTCCCGGTTGGAGGTCACGAAAGCGCCGCCCAGCAGGGCGCACAGTCCCAGCATAAAGCCGTGGTAGAAGTTCTCCCCGGCGGTATCGAAGGAGCTGACTGACTGGGTCAGCAGCGTCTGAATCTGCGCTTTCAGCCGTGCGTTATCGCCGGAGAAGATGGCCTCCTGAACGGAAATCGCCGTGGACGGCGGGATCAGATTCTCCAGCCGCTGCAAGATCTCCTTGTTATACACCAAAGAAATCTCCCGGTTTGGCAGGGAAACCTCGCACATAAAATCGCCGCTGAAGGAGGGCGTGGTTTTCAGCGCCTTCAGATAGCCGGTCACCAGCAGGAAGCTGTAAATGGTGGAGGGATTGCTCTTGATCTGCGGATAGATCACGCCGGTGTCGATGAAGGTGGTGAAGGTCTCGCCGTTGACCAGGGAGGTCAGCCGTTTATAAATCTCCTCGTCTGCTTGGGCAAGCACTTCCCCGATAATATCGTTGCTGCCGGTGGAGACCCAGAAGGGCCTCGGCTCGCACTCGTTGCTGAAGTAGTTGACCACCGACCACGGGTTGAAAATCTCCGTCTTGCCGAAGCGGTAGCCATCGTACCATTGGCAAATCTCGTCATACTTATCGGCAGCGCCGTAGTATTCCGCCATCTCCATCACCTCGTCGGCGGTGAAGCCGAAGTAGGCGCTGTATTTGTTGTCCAGCACGGAGTTGATGGACAGGTTGTTCATCCCGCTGAAAATGCTCTCCTTGGCCACCCGCAGAATGCCGGTGAGGAAGCCGAAGGACAGGTGCTGATTATCCTTGAACCCGCCGGAAAACAGGTTCCGCATAAACCGGATGACCTTGTCGTAATAGTCCTTCTGATAGCCCTGCTGGATGGGGGTGTCGTACTCGTCGATGATGATAATGGGCGCAACGGCATAGTGCTTGTGCAGCATAGCGGACAGGTCCAGCAGTGCAGAAGCCAACTCTACCTCGCTGACCTTGCCGTCTGCCAGCTTTTCATAGGTCTTTTTGCTGTACTCGTCGCATTTATCGCTGGTCAGAAGTTCTTTGTGCCGCCGGGTCTCCTTTGCAAAAATGTCCCGGATGGCCGCAAAGGTCTCCTCCCAAGTGTCGAACTTCACATCCTTGAAGGTCAGGAAGATCACAGGGTACTTGCCCTGATAATCCCGGTACTTCTGGCCGCAGGCCCAGATCTTCTTGTCCCGGAAATAAACAGAGGTATCCTTGTCGCTCTTTTCAAAATAAGTGCGCAGCATATCCATATTCAGCGTCTTGCCGAAGCGGCGGGGACGAGTGAACAGCGTCACCATCGGACGCTCGTCGATGAAATCCTTGATCATCATCGTCTTGTCGATGTAGTAGTATTCCGACGATGCAAGGCAGTAGTTGGACACGCCGATGGGCAGGGGCAGCTTCGGCGC
>PPYE01358414.1_pt1 | contig 11700 bp, 10 predicted proteins | sample 1559881 | NCBI WGS metagenome assembly PPYE01 (sample SAMN08240022, study PRJNA423297) | Human gut metagenome, whole genome shotgun sequencing project.
GGAGCAACATCATGGTAACAGGTGCCGTAGAGCCAACAGAGGAGAATCTTACTCCTTGGATCAAGGCTGGCGTTCTCTGTGTAGGTATGGGCTCTAAGCTCTTCCCTAAGGAGACTGTTGCTGCTGGCGACTGGGCTGCTATCACAGCTAAGTGCCAGGAAGCTCTTGGCTATATTGCCAAGGCTCGCGCTTAATTTTAAAAATCGTTTTTAAATAAAAGTTGTTTGGTTTTTATGCTTATGCATAAAAAAAAATGTCATCTTTATAGCGTCGTCATCAACCTTGTGGTGGTGGCGGCGCTTTTCTTTTCAGCTTGTTCGCCTGCCCATCAGTATGAGGTGGATAAGTTGAACAGCCAATCCTATGCTCTTCACTATCGCAACCTCGACTCTACCAAAGTGCTGGCAAAGAGAGCCTTAGCTCTTTCCGGCGATTATCCTACCGGTTATGCAGAGGCTTGCAACAACCTTGCCTTCGTGGCTATTGCCAAGATGGATTACAAGCTTGCCAAACAGTGGCTCAACAGGGTGGAAGAACGCAGCGACAACCAGATAGAACTCCTTATTGCCGACGTCCAGAATATGCGACTCTGTCAGCGGGAAGCCCGCAACAAGGATTTCTACGCCTATCGTGAGAAAGCGATGCGCCGACTGCGCCGAATAGGCGAGGAGACTGATAACCTTCCTCCTCGTGAATATCAGCGTGCGGTCTATGCCCAGTCAGAGTTTGCGGTTGTGGCTTCCACCTATTTCTATTATGTGCAGTTGGAGAAGCCGATGATGCAAGCCCTGAACCAGATAGACCCTGACGCCTTGGAGCAGGACACAGCCCAGTATCTGAACTATCTTTACAATTACGGTTCGGGTGGAGCGATTACCCACGGTACTCAGCACGAGATTCTGCAGGCAGAATTCGATATGCTCATCAGATGCTACATGCTGGCGAGCGGTCCTAATCCTTATCCTTACTGGCAGGCGAATGCCCTTCAAGCTATCAGCGAACATATCCAGGATGGAGACAACCGTGAGTTTCTCATCAGGAACAACCTGCCTGCCTTCCAGTATCTCAACATCGAGCAGATGCCAGCCAACCTGCTTGCCGGCAACTTTGCCCAGCGGGCGCTCAATCTCTTCAGCAGCTATGGCGATGTTTATCAGACGGCAGGAGCCCATCGTACCCTTGCCGAGTGCTATTGGCAAATCAGGGATTACCAGACGTCGCTCGACTGTCTGAACCATGCGCTCTATGACAACAAGGCTATCTTCCAGGCGCCCGACCTCGTGGCTTCCATCCGCGAGCAGATGAGTCTGGCTTATTCCGCACTCGACGACAAGGTGAAGAGCGACTACAACCGCAACGCCTATCTCGACCTGCAGGAGTCTTCCCGCCAGGACCGCCAGCTCGAAGCCCGTGCAGCCCAGCTCGACGATATCGCCACGATTCTCAATGTCATGATCATCGCCGTGATAGCCATGATTGTCATTGCCGTCATCCTGCTCTATGTCTTCGACTATATGAAGCGCAAGAAAGCCAAGGAGGAATCCACGGAAGAACTGCTTAAACCTCTGCATGAACGAATGGAGCTTAATGCTCAGAAACATAAAGAATTCCTTGAGAAGTTTGAAGAGGAAACAGAACGCCGTATGGAATTGACGATGAGAGTATCTGCCAACAAGGAACGCAACGTGGAGCAGCGCACCAAAGTGGAGTTTGCCAACTCAAATCTTTCGTATATAAACCGTATGCTGAACGAGGTGACCCGACTCTGCAAGGGTGGTGAAACTGAGGAGGTAAGAAAACAGCGCTACCAATATATATTGGAACTGGTAGATGTCATTGAAGATTATAACAGTACCCTGACACGCTGGATTCAGATGAAGCAGGGAATGCTGAACCTCCGCATTGAGAGTTTCTCCCTGCAGCAGCTCTTCGACATTGTGGAGAAAGGAAAGACGAGCTTCCAGATGAAGGGCATCAGGCTCGTGGTGAAGCCGACCGATGCTGTTTTGAAAGCCGACCGTGCCCTGACGCTCTTCATGATCAATACGATAGCCGACAACGCCAGGAAGTTTACTCCTGCCGGTGGCGAGGTGGTCGTCGAGGCTCAGGTCAAGGCTGAGGATAAGTATGTGGAGATTTCCATCACGGACAACGGAAAGGGTATGGACGAGGAACAGCTGGCTCATGTCTTCGACCGCGCCTACACCGGCGGACATGGCTTCGGACTGATCAACTGCAAGGGAATCATCGAGAAATACAAGAAGACGAGCCGCATGTTTGACAAGTGCGATATTTCTGTACAAAGCAAGGTGGGCAAGGGGAGCCGTTTTGCCTTCCGCCTTCCTGCGGGTCGTATGCTCCTGCTGTCGTTGCTGATAGCCCTGTTCTCATGTCTTCCTTCAGGCAGCGCCTGGGCGAAAATGCAGAAATCTCATGGCTCTCATCATCAGCACAAGCGTACAGCCGTTCAGAAGCCGCTCAATCTGCAGCGAGCCGACCAGTATGCCGACAGCGCCTATTTCAGCAATGTCAACGGTCATTACGAGCGCACGCTTGCCTTCGCCGATTCGGCAAGAGAGTATCTCAATCGCCATTATCTCTCGCTCCGACCTAAGGGAACCTTCCTGATGGTAAAGTATCCGAAGTCGGGAGCCATAGCCGAACTGCAGTGGCTCAGAGACAGTCTGCCAACCGACTACAACGTGATTCTCGATATCCGCAACGAGAGTGCTGTGGCAGCCCTGGCGCTCCACCAGTGGGACCTGTATGCCAGCAACAACAAGGTCTACACCCAGCTCTTCAGGGAGATGAGCGCCGACAATACGCTCGATGAATACGTGCGCACGATGGAGGTTTCCAAGAACTCCAAGAATGTGGCGGTGGTTCTCCTGATACTCCTCCTGCTGCAGCTGCCGCTGGCTTACTATCTGCTGTATTATCGCCACATCCTGCGCTATCGCTTCGCCGTAGACAAGGTGAATACCATCAACCAGATTCTGCTCAGCAGCAGCTCTGACAAGGAAAAGCTGCAGCGAATCAGCGAGATATGGGATGAGAAAACCAGCCGTAGAGCCAACAGCGAACAGCTCAACGAGGTGGTGGTGCGCATCGAGAAAGCGCTGAACGACGGCATTGCAGATGTCCGGAAGGACTACAGCAGACTGGAACTGCTGGAAGATGAAATCCATCGAACGGAATACGAGGGCGACAAGCTGTATGTTGCCAATCAGGTGCTCGACAACTGTCTCTCTGCCCTGAAACACGAAACGATGTATTATCCGTCGCGCATCCGACAGCTCATCGAAACCAATCCCGATGATGTGGAATCGCTGCGCGAGCTGATAGAGTATTACAAATCGGTATATACCATGCTGAGTACGCAGGCGATGGAGCAGGCGAAGGGCATGGTAAGGCTGGATTACCACCTGCTGGAGCTTCTTTTCGAAATCCTGATAGCCAATACGAAGAAGTGCGACATCAGAATCGAGACTACGGACGGAAATCCTTATGCCGAGGTGCATGTGAAGCAGCATGAGTCGGCTTACGTTTCCCGCCAGATTACCGATTTCTTTTCTTCAACTACCGTGGATGTCAATTATCTCGTGGCGAGACAGATAGCCAGAGAGGTAGGTGATATTACCAACTTGCGCGGCTGCGGTCTCAGTTCCACTGGCGGATCTGACGGCAGTGCAATCATCAAGGCTGTCCTGCCTGTAGCGGTCGTTAAGAGAATCGACTTCGAGGGCTTGAAGGAAAGATGGAAACATAAGGTTGAATTAGAAATAACAGAAGTTCAGCATGAGAAACCTCAAGCTGGAGTTGAATGGAAATACTAAAAATAGAATTGAGATATGGAGAATTTTAAAGTGATTATAGTAGAAGATGTGCCACTGGAGCTGAAAGGTACCGAGGGCATCTTCAAGACCGACATTCCTGAGGCAGAAATCATTGGAACTGCCGAAAACGAACCGGCTTACTGGCGACTTATCAAGGCGCAGAAGCCCGACCTCGTGCTGCTCGATCTGGGATTGGGCGGTTCTACCACCATTGGCGTGGAAATCTGCCGCAGCACCAAGCAGCAGTATCCCGACGTGAAGATGCTCATCTTTACAGGCGAGATTCTCAACGAGAAGCTGTGGGTGGATGCGCTGGATGCCGGATGCGACGGAATCATCCTGAAGAGCGGCGAACTGCTCACCCGTGGTGATGTGGCGAGCTGCATGGGCGGCAAGAAGATGGTCTTCAACCAGCCTATCCTGAAGAAGATTATCGAGCGATTCAAGAAGAGCGTGAACAGCGAGCTGATGCGCCAGGAGGCTCTCATCAATTACGAGATTGATGAATATGACGAGCGTTTCCTGCGCCATCTTGCCCTGGGCTACACCAAGGAGCAGATTACCGGTCTGCGAGGAATGCCTTTCGGTGTGAAGAGTCTGGAGAAGCGCCAGAACGAGCTGGTGCAGAAGCTGTTTCCTGACGGCAACAACGGCAATAGCGTGAATGCCACCCGACTGGTGGTAAGGGCCTGCGAACTGCGCATCCTGGATATTGATAATCTTGTGGCTGACGAGGAGTAGGTCATAGGGAGATAAGTCATGGGGAATAGGACTATGAGGAATAGGATATCGATTTATCGGAAGTTGACCCGTTTGGGGGCATGGCTGGCTAGCGGATTGCTGGTTGGCCAGTGCGTCCTGGTGCTGGTATCGTGGCTGCAGACGGCTGCGATGCCGGAAACCTTCCCGCGCACTTTGCTCAATGCAGAGGGCATCCGATGGTTCTTCGGACGCTTTACGGAGAATCTGATGCAGCCGATGCTGGTCTGGCTCCTGCTGCTCTGCATCTCGCTGGGGGCACTCTACAGGAGCGGTCTGCTTCATTTCAACGGCAGGGAATATCGCCAGCGGGTAGCCATGCGGGTGGTGTTTTTCGAGTTTCTGCTGTTCGTCTTCGTGATGGTTTGTCTCACGATGGTTCCCCATGCTATATTGCTGAACGTGATGGGTGGCATCTGGGGCAGTAGTTTTACGAAGAGTCTCCTTCCGTACATTTGTTTTGCAGTCATGGTGATGAGTCTCACCTTCGGTGTTGCGAGCAACCGCTTCCGTTCGCTCACGGAAGCTTATGAGGCGTCGTATTTCGGCATCCGCGTCTTTGCTCCTCTCTATCTCCTCTACGTTCTCTCCGTCCAGCTCTACAGTTCCCTGGTTTATCTTTATTTCTAAAAGGACGGGGCTAATATCTCTGTGAAATATGAAAATATCTCTGAGAGATAAAAAAATATCTCAGTGGAATATAATATTATTTCTGAGAGATAAAATAATATCTCGGTGGAATATAATATTATTTCTGAGAGATAAAATAATATATCCGTGGAATATGAAAATACAGTATTTTCTCATGTTGTTCAAGAACGGGCTGAAGGCCCAAAAGCTCCTAGCCCAGGGCAGCGCCCTGGGTATAATAACATTTTCAGCAAGGCGCCCTGTAAGGGCAAAAGCTTTACTAATCACCTAGTTTTAAAGCTTTTGCCCTTACAGGGCGACAAGTTTGCGGCAATATAAACCCAGGGCGATGCCCTGGGCTAGGAGCTTCTGCCCTTTCAGGGCGTATGGGGAAAACGGGCTTCTTAAACTATGGGTAAAATGGGTAGGGATATAAAAAAGCCCTGCAAGAGGTAGCTTGTTGCTTTTCTCTTGCAGGGGATTTTTATCTATCATTGGGCTTACTTGTGAAGCTTTTGCCTAATTCTCTGTTATTGCTGGATATTAACATCGTTGTCTGTTGTTTTATTGCCACCATCATCATTCCAATTATCTGCAGATGCAGTGAAGTTAATTGGAGTCAAGATTGCATGGCCTTCTTTATCATAACCGCCACCGAATATCAAGGTGTAGACATAACGCTTGCCTGGCTCCCAAGTAGCACTAAATGGTACATAGAGAGTCTTAAAGTCGTCCTTGCCGAATAGATATGTATCATTCTGCTTGATTCTGCAACTGATTTCAAGATATGTAAGCTTGGCTATGTCAGCATCCGCTATGCTTTTTTTAGAAGGTACCCATGGGCTTAAGACTTGTGGAACAAATAGCATTGGCTTTGTGAAAACATCTATACCAGTATTTGTGAATTTTACTGTTCCATCCATTCCAACCGTAAAAGTGTTTTGTGCAGAACCTGGTTGAGACCAGTCTGTTCTTTGAGGATCCCCTGTAGGAATAGTGAAAGTACCTCCTAGTTGGAAATTGTGGAATTTGATTCCGTTAATCTCTACTTCCAATTTGTCATCATTGGTTTTTGCCTTAAACAAAACCTGAGACAAAATATGCTTGAAAGCCAGGTTTACCTTACCGTTAGCTTTTGTCTGTTCCTTGGTAACAGCATACATTACATCAAGGTTTTGATTACCACCTGCTGTGTTATACTCGTCAAAACTCGAGTATGTAATCTGCTGTATCTCTTTATTGATTTTCCAGGTGTAATGCGCTTTTAAGTCATATTCATTATGTTCTGTGACTACAGGACCTGGATTGACTGCATAAAAATCCAGAGGAGTATTTTCAGGCCAATAACGAATATCGGCTTCATTCGCATATTTCCAAGTATTATTTGTCTGGTCATACATGATGCGAACTCCATTATGAGCATAAGCATCTTCCTCTGTTTTATCATTATTACCCATAAAAGCGTGACCGGCATCATCAAAGGCGTAAACCTTGAAGTCCGTCTTTGTGATATCCGAAGAATTAATAATGTTTGCTCTAGATCCCATCTGGCTGCCAACGGTATGGAAGCCGATTGGGGTCTTTCCCTGAGCGGTATCAATGCTTGCGAGCTCGGTGTCCGAGCATCCTGACAGCGATGCCATTACGGCAAAGGCTGCGGTAAATAAATAAATTTTGTTCATAAGATAATTAAATTTACTGAAACATTAAATATATATTTGGCTTATTTTTCTCTGAAACGCCTCTAGCATAGAGAACGACCCTTTTCTGCTGGATACGACCCTTATCTGCCGAAGACGCCCTTATTATCTGAATATCTTTATTAAATTTGATGACTTCATTTTCTGAAAGTCTATTTATCTGAAAGCCTTTATAACTTAAACTTTATCTGAAAGTTATTTGATTGAAAAGCTATTTTATCTGAAACATTCTGAATCGCATATTTTCTAACACTGGATATCCGTGTTTACGTCTGCCCAGTCATCGGCTCCGACGTCAAATCCGGCATCGTCCTTGCTGCCTCCGGAATCCTCCGGAATGTCGAAATCAAAGTTCAATACCAGATGAACATTGCCTATATGGCCCTTTACGGGGAAGGAACGGACCTGCTGGGTTACGTCCTGCTCCAGAACATGCAACTTGCCCGTGCGACTCTTGATGTAGAGCTTGAACACATGGGGCTCGGTGCTCTTCTGGCGATAGCCGAAGGTGTAGAAGCCGCCCTTGATCTGACCGTCCTTTACCTCGCCGCCAAACAGCAGGCGCTCGGATAGAACATTATCGGGCAACTCATCGTTTGCCAACAGCAGCGAACCCGACATTCCTGAAAGACTCGCCCTGATGTCAGCCACTCTCTCAAGATGGCGGATGCCATGCACCTCATAGGTGTATCGGCTCACTTTGTTCTCGGGATGGAGCGTGATGACCAGCTCGTCTTCCTTGCCATTGTCCTTGACCGAAACCGTTTCCAGATGGTAGCCGCACATCCACGGAGGAGTGATGCAGGCTTGCTCGCCATCAGGCGTCTGGACGGAGCGGGTATAGGCGGTAAAATGCCAGAAACTGTCAGTATTCTTCCATAGAATGCCGTCGGCGTCATAGTTGTAGCTCGCCACGGCATAGTCGTTGGCTGGCAACTCTATCGTCCGGTCTTCGCCAAGCGGGAAGTCGAATATCCAGGGATCACCTTTGCCTTGGAGAGGGAAGAAGATGACTCGCATTCCTTCCGGCTTCTCGAAGTCTGCAAGCTGTTCCCATTTCAGCACCACTCTGAGGGAACGGAACTTGACGGTTTCGGGGAATTTGAGTTCCTTATGCTCGCAGGAAGTCAGGATAAGGGTGAGCAGGAGGATGAAAAATGTAAGGATTCTTTTAATCATCGCCACCTCCTTTCCTGTCTGTGGAATCCATCAGAAGATAATTTTTCTTTCTGGATTTTCCCTGATTACAGTTCCCTTTGCCCAGGAGCCAGACGAGGGATATTTCAGCCTTTGTAGGACCTATCCATTGCCGCTTCTTCGTGGCTTGCCATACGTATTCACCGTCCTGTGGGAGATATTCGTGGTAGATTCCGCCCCAGTATCCGGCTCCGATGGTGAAATCGATGTTCCATCTTCGGGCGATGGGGAGGGAGTAGCCATATTCGGCTCCCACCACGTAGTTCATCTTGTCCCAGAGCGTGCCACCCGGCTTGCCGCCCATGTAGCCCCTTCCACCGGTTTCGAAATCGTAGGTGAAAATCTGACCGTACACCCCGACATGATGCCCCGTGAGGGCTTTCCTTCGGGCTGCCTTTCCCAGCCATTTGCGGAAGGCAACATCTCCGCCATAAGCTCGCCAGTACCAATGGCTGCGGTCGTTGTTCCACCAGCCATACATGGCGTTGGCGGCAACCGTCCATCTCTTGCCGAGGTCGAATTCCACTCCTACGTTGGGAATCAGCAATGCGTCATATATCATGTTCGTCCGTATAGCCATATAGAATGGCTTGTTCATCGTCACGGAGTCGATCTCCTGCTTAACATTTTGTGCTGGCGCTCTGCTGCCATATATTAATAATGTGATGAGGAGAATATAATTGGTTATTCCGTTCATCTGTTATCTGAGAATTGTATATTTTCTGCTAATTTTATTCATTTTCGGCTGCAAAGATAAGAAGAGTTTGTAATATTACCAAATTAAAATAGTTAAAAAATTGTAGGGGGGGGGGATTAGTATTATTTGTCAAGAATGTTGCCTTTTTGGGAACAAAATCATAAGAAAAAGAGGGTGTGTCATAAGCTTCTTAGGATATAGATAAAAAATGTAAAGGACTGACTTTATGACACACCCTCCTTGAATATTATTTCTTCTCCAGCTCCTGAAGGCTTTCCATTTTCTTGGATTCCAGGAACTCGTAGATGCCGCAGAGATGCTCACGGACGCGGCCGTGGCCGAATTCGTAGACCTTGCTGACAAGGCCATCAAGGAAATCACGGTCGTGGCTCACCACGATGAGCGTACCGTCGAAATCCAGAAGTGCCTGCTTCAATACATCCTTCGTCTTCAGGTCGAGATGGTTGGTAGGCTCATCGAGAATCAGCAGGTTCACCGGCTCCAGCAGCAGCTTGAGGATGGCAAGACGGGTGCGCTCGCCACCCGACAACACCTTCACCTTCTTGGTAGAATCCTCGCCGCCAAACATGAAGGCACCGAGCAGATCACGAATCTTGTTGCGGATTTCTCCCTTTGTAACATCGTCGATGGTCTGGAATACCGTAAGCTCGCCATCTAGCAGAGAAGCCTGATTCTGAGCGAAATAGCCAATCTGGACATTATGTCCCAGCTCCAGTCTGCCTTCGTTCTGAAGCTGGCCCATGATGCATTTCACGAGCGTAGACTTACCCTCTCCGTTTCTTCCCACGAAGGCAATCTTGTCGCCTCGCTCCACGGTGAGGTTCACGCCGCTGAAAATCTGCTTGCCGTCGAACGACATCGCCACATCGCTCATCTGCACCGGATAGTTGCCGCTGCGTGGACTAGGCGGGAACTTGAGACGCAGACGGCTGGTGTCCTCCTCATCCACCTCGATGAGTTCCAGTTTCTCCAGCATCTTCACGCGGCTCTGCACCTGGAAGGTCTTGGAATAGGTTCCCTTGAAGCGTTCGATGAAGTCCTTGGTCTCGGCAATCATCTTCTGCTGTTCCTCATATTTCTTCATCTGCTGCTCGCGGCGCTCCTTTCTGAGTTCCAGATACTGGCTGTAGGTAGCCTTGTAGTCGTAGATTCTGCCCATGGTCACCTCGATGGTTCTAGTCGTGATATCGTCAACGAATTTGCGGTCGTGGCTGATGACAACCACCGCCTTCGAACTGTTGATGATGAAGTCTTCCAGCCATCCGATAGATTCGATGTCGAGGTGGTTGGTCGGCTCATCGAGGAGCAGCACGTCGGGCGATTTCAGGAGCAGTTTGGCCAGTTCTATACGCATGCGCCATCCACCGGAGAACTCGCTGGTAGGGCGGTTGAAGTCGGAGCGTTCGAAGCCCAGTCCGAGCAGCGTCTTCTCCACGTCTTCCTCGAAATGGGTCATATCGATGGCATAGAATTTTTCTGACAGAGAAGATACCTTTTCGATGAGCTGCATGTAGTCATCGCTGTCGTAGTCGGTACGTGTGGTGAGTTCGTTGTTGATGCGGTCGATTTCCGCCTGCATCTCGTGCAGATGGGCGAACGCCTGGCAAGTTTCCTCGAATACGGTGCGTCCGTCTTCGGTCATGAGGTGCTGAGGCAGATAGGCGATGACACAGTCTTTCGGGGCGGATACGGTGCCACGTGTGGCAGTTCTCACGCCTGCGATGATCTTGAGCAGGGTACTCTTTCCTGCGCCATTCTTTCCCATCAGGGCTATACGGTCCTTCTCATTGATCTGGAAGGAAATGTCTTTGAATAGGGTGGTGCCGCCAAATTCTACGGTCAATCCATCAACTGTAATCATATCTTTTTTCTTGTTCTAATGTTTATTTCTTCCGTTGATGCAAGCCATCAATCGATGATGTGATTGATGACCATTCCTGCGATTGCCATGCCGAAAGTGGCGGTGATGTGGCAGAGCGAACCGTTGATCTGCGCCTTTGTTGAGCACCATTCGTGTTCCACGAGTCGCTGGTCGCCCCTGTTCTGCATCGGCTTTTCCTCGCTGAAAACGCATTGGAATTTGCGACGGGGAAACGTCTTGTTCTTCTTGAATTTCTTGCGCAGGGCCCTTGCCAGCGGATCGCCATCCACCTTCCAGAACTCAGCCTTCCTCACCATGAACGGGTCGCTGCGGAGGGCTGCACCCATCGAAGAAATGAAGGTGATTTCCTTCGGAAGGGCAGTAGCACGGAGAATCAGATCTGCCTTGTCCTTCAGCGAGTCGATGGCATCGATGATGAAGTCGTATTCCTCCATGTGGAATTCGTCGGCTGTTTCCGCCTGATATATTTTCTGATAGGCGGTGATGTTGGCGTCAGGGTTGATATCCAGCAAGCGCTGGCGCAGTGCATCCACCTTCACCTCGCCGATGGTGCGGCTGGTTGCCATCAGCTGGCGGTTGCAGTTGGTCACGCAGACGCGGTCGCTGTCCACGATGGTAATGTTCCTCACGCCGCTTCTCAGCAGTCCCTCAGCGCACCATGACCCCACGCCTCCGATACCGAAGATGAGTACTCGTGCCGACTGTAATTTCTCTAGATTATCCTTTCCCAGGAGCAGTTCCGTTCGTCGCTGCATTCCCCGCTCCATTGCTGTTATTTTATTTCCCATTCAATTATCTTTTTATTATCTTTCAACCTTGCTTTGCGCAATTCCGGTGCAAAGATATAAAGATTTTCTGTATCTACCAAATTTTTGCATGTGATAAGGAGCGATTTTCAACAACTTACGATTTGAAACTTAGTTAAAGAAATCAAACTCTATGTTTTGTGGGGCGCATCTCTATGTTTTGCGGTATAGA
>PPYE01433580.1_pt1 | contig 11699 bp, 14 predicted proteins | sample 1559881 | NCBI WGS metagenome assembly PPYE01 (sample SAMN08240022, study PRJNA423297) | Human gut metagenome, whole genome shotgun sequencing project.
GGGCAGGATTTGTGGTAGCTCTGACAGGAGAGATCATGACCATGCCAGGTCTGCCGAAAGTACCGGCTGCAGAGAGGATCGATGTAGACGATACAGGCAAGATTTCCGGTCTGTTCTAAGTCATAGAAAAATTAAATCCATATATTTAATCATTGGTGATAAATGACTAATGAAAAAAAGGGTTTAGGAGGATACATAGAAATGGGATTTTCAACTACACCATGTAATGAATTTGTAGAGGTTTTGGCTTCAAAAGCCCCGGTACCTGGCGGTGGAGGAGCTTCAGCTTTAGTAGGCGCTGTGGGAACAGCTTTAGGAAATATGGTAGGAAGCCTTACTGTAGGCAAGAAAAAATATGCTGACGTAGAAGATGAAATGTGGGAGTTAAAGAAAAAATGTGATGAACTTCAGAAAGAGTTTCTCCGTCTGATCGAAAGAGATGCTGAGGTTTTTGAGCCGCTTTCCAAAGCTTATGGAATGCCGAGAGAGACTGAGGAAGAAAAAGCGGAAAAAGCACGAGTTATGGAAATTGTTTTAAAAGACGCATGTTCTGTTCCTATGGAAATCATGGAAAAATGCTGTGAAGCTATTGAAGTAATCGTAGAGTTTGCTGCAAAGGGTTCCAAATTGGCGATCAGCGATGCAGGTGTAGGCGCTGCATTCTGCAAGGCGGCATTAAAAGGTGCCAGTCTGAATGTCTATATCAATACAAAATCTATGGCAGACAGAGAATATGCAGAAGAACTGAACAAAAAGGCAGACGCTATGCTGGAAAAATATACGAAAATTGCGGATGAGACCTTTGAAAGTGTATTATCCAGATTAAAATAGCAGAACCGTCTCCGAAAACGGCGGCAAAGAGAAACAGGAGGATAAGCAAAAATGGCAAAGAGATTACTTGGAAAAGAAGTAACAGCAGCATTAAATGAAAGAATTAAAGCGGATGTTGCAGCATTAGAAGCAAAGGGAGTGAAACCTACACTGGGAATCATCCGTGTAGGCGAGAATGAAAGTGATATCTCCTACGAAAGAGGGGCGACGAAACGCTGCGAAACGCTGGGAGTTGCGTGTGAAAAGATCCTTCTTCCTGCAGATGTATCTCAGGAAGAACTGCTTGCAACTATTGATAAAGTAAATAAAGACGACAACATTCACGGAGTTTTATTATTCCGCCCTCTTCCAAAACATCTGGATCAGTCTGTGATCGAAAATGCATTAGATCCAGCAAAAGATGTTGACTGTATGACAGACGGATCCATGTCTGGCGTATTCACAGGAAAGAATGTAGGATTCCCGCCTTGTACACCACAGGCTTGTATGGAAATTCTGGATCATTATGGAATTGACTGTACAGGCAAGAAAGCAGTAGTAGTAGGAAGAAGTCTTGTAGTAGGAAAACCTGCTGCCATGATGCTGATCAAGAAAAATGCAACGGTTACCGTATGTCATACAAGAACTGTTGATATGCCTTCTGTCGTTAAGGAAGCAGATATTGTTATCGTTGCGGCAGGACGTGCCGGTGTAGTAGACGATACTTATTTGAGAGAAGGACAGATTGTCATTGATGTAGGTATCAATGTAAACGCAGAAGGAAAACTCTGCGGAGATGTTGATTTTGAAAAAGCAGAGCCTATTGTTGAGGCAATTACTCCTGTACCGGGCGGTGTTGGAAGTGTAACGACTTCTGTACTGGTTGGTCACGTTGTAGAGGCTGCAAAGAGAAAATACGCATAAGAAATGGATATAGAAAATAGATAAAGACTCTGTTTTGTATCGGGTAATAATTTGAAAAGCCTGCATCCGTAGTGTAAAAGTGCTGCGGATGCAGGCTTTTTCCTGTGCATAAACTGCTTTGAATGTTTAAGAAGTCTGTTAGTTTGAAAAGTAATGACTACGGTTGAAATTCTGTCATATTTTTTCTGAATTTCAAAGGCAGAAAGTTTCTCTGGCACCGATAGTTGGTCCTGGCTTCCACTGCAATAGAATGAAAAAAGGTTTTCCAAAGAGAGACATAAGGATCCTGACAGTCTTTTGTACCTTCTATGAAAGAGAGTTCCTTCTGGGAAAGGGAGGTAAGAAAATAGTTCTGATCTGCCGGGTGAACAGCGGCCAGATTCCGGTTCCTGTCTAAAACCATCCAGTTTTCCGAGGGCATTCGGTCGGAAAAATAAGGTGCAATGAGGGTAAGGACATTGTTTTGCGGCTCTATAACAGAGTAAAGTACCTGAGTTTCCAAGCGTGAGAAACGGATAAATTCTTTGAAATGGTGAGCTTCATTAGTAATACGCCTGTTTAGCTCAAAGACTGAAGAAACTGCAGGGATGCCATGCATAGAAGTTACTCTGCTTCCAGCAGAGAAACCTGTGACTACAAAGCGATAGATTTTATCCAGTTTGTCAGTATCACAGGACATGGCAGCTGTGTAGATAAATTTATAGGCCTCCATGGAAATTTTCTTCTGGATAGATCGGATTACCTTTTGTGTCTTTTCACTGTCAGCTTCAACGTAGCAGTATTGACAGAATAGTTCCGGCATTTCAATAGGTTCTGTCTGGAGCCGGATATTGGAATGCCCCAGACGTGCAGACCATGCATCATAGATGCAGGTCATCATGGACTCAAAATCGTCCTTGCATGTAAAAACAACCATAGATAAGTTCTCCTTTTTAACTGTATTTTAAATAACAGGCATTTGCCCCTGTTTTCTGCTATATGCTTTTAAAGCTGACCAGACAGGCTTTTCCTGGTGTCTTCGATTGTTGGGGATGCTGTAAGAAAATGATCATCAAAAAGAGAAAGCTGGCGGTAGGTCTGAGGATGTTCCAACTCCCAGGCTGTCTTTCGGTCTTCTCCTGTCAGCTGGCGGGTGATGAAATCTTCTTCAATAGGAGTCCGGTAAAGCATTTTTCCGCTGCAAGTAATAAAATATTGCGCTCTTTTCAGTACAACCCCTATACGCTTTAAATCAGGGAAATCCAATTTTTGACTTTTTCGCGCCTGGATAATGCGGTAGGCAGATTTATTTCCTATTCCTGGTACTTTCAAAAGATCCTGATAACATGCCCGGTTGATTTCAATAGGAAATAGCTCCAGGTGGCGCAGAGCCCAGTCACATTTAGGGTCCAGAAGAAGATTAAAATTAGGACGGTCTGGGCTTAAAAGTTCCTCTGCGTGAAAGCCATAATAGCGAAGCAGCCAGTCTGCCTGGTAAAGCCGGTGTTCCCTTAAGAGAGGCGGAGGTGTATCAGGAGCAGGGAGAGCGCTGTCCTCATTGAGAGGAATATAGGCGGAGAAAAAGACTCTTTTTAAATCAAAGTTCTGGTACATTGCCTGTGTGACTTTTAAAAGCTCGAAGTCATTTTCTGCAGTGGCTCCGATGATCATCTGAGTACTTTGACCGGCGGGTACAAAGGGGCGAGGTGCCCCGTTGGAGCGTAAAGGAGCAGAAGGTGTTGAAGAGGACACAGGTGTTGTCTCTGCAAAATATGCTTTTGCGGGGGAAATGCCATGGAGGAATTCTTTTTCAGTTTCAGGAGAAGAAAGGTAAGGAGGATTCTTTTCATTTAAATCATGAAGATTATGCTGTGAAAAGATATTCCCGGCAAGATATTGATTTCCAAAATGGCGTTCCATAAAGGCAGATTTTCCTATGGATAAACGATAGTCCGCAATCTTATGCTGAATTTGTGTCATGGGTTTTAAAATGGCAGAGTGGCTTTTTCCGGGAGCAAGAGAATGCAGCCCCTCCCTGGTGGGAAGTTCTATATTAACGCTCATCCGGTCTGCCAGGTATCCGGTGAGTTCAATAATATCAGGAGATGCGCCCGGGACAGCCTTGGCATGTATATATCCACGGAATTTATATTTGTTCCGGAGGAGAAAAAGAGTCTGATACATCAGTTCCATAGTATAAGTAGGATTTTTAATCACACCGGAACTTAAAAACAGTCCCTCAATATAATTGCGTTTATAGAATTCTATAGTAAGACTGCATAGCTCTTCCGGAGTAAAAGCAGTCCGGGGTTTGTCATTGGAACGGCGGTTCAGACAATATTTACAGTCATAGGCGCATTCATTGGACAATAAGACTTTTAAGAGAGAAATACAGCGTCCGTCTGCGGCAAAACTATGGCAGATGCCGGCTGCACAGGAATTACCCAGGCTTCCGCTTTTACCTCTGCGGTCCACGCCACTGGAGGTACATGCCACATCATATTTGGCGGCATCGGAAAGGATTTGAAGTTTTTCTTCTAAAGTAAAGGATGATAGTTGCTTCATAATAGACTCCCTGTTTTTGTTTATATACTGAAAGATTAGTGGGGCAGAATGCAAATCATTTTGTAAGACTGCCTAATCGGTAATTCATTTATTAAGTATTCGAATATATGTTCTGTTTTTCTTATTATAAAATGATTTAGATCAAATGTCAAGAACAAATGTTCGATTAAAAGAAAATGTTCTAGAGAAATCCTGATGTTCATATAATATATCAATATGATTAAGGGGGAAATTTTATGGATACATATAATATTTATAAAGACATACAGGCACGCACCAACGGGGAAATTTACATAGGTGTGGTGGGACCGGTCCGTACAGGGAAATCTACCTTTGTCCGCAGATTTATGGAGCTGGCAGCTCTGCCGAATATGGAGGAGACAGAGAGAAATGAGGTAAGAGACCAGCTTCCTTTAAGTGGTTCGGGAAAACTGATTACTACTGTGGAGCCTAAGTTTATTCCAAAAGAAGCAGCCAGAATACATATAGGTGAAGATGTGGATGCGAAAATAAGGCTGATTGACTGTGTGGGATTTGTCGTTCCTGATGCAGCCGGAAATACGGAAAATGGAAAAGAGCGCATGGTAAAAACTCCGTGGTACGGCTATGAAATTCCTTTTCACCAGGCTGCAGAAACAGGTACCAGAAAAGTAATCGAAGAACATTCAAGTATCGGTCTGATTATTACCTGCGATGGTTCTTTTGGAGAGATTCCAAGAGAAAATTACATAGAAAGTGAAGAAAAAACGGTTGCGGAATTAAAGAAAACAGGAAAACCATTCCTGATTCTTATTAATTCTCAGAAACCATATAAGGAAGAAACCTTAAATCTGGCGGAAGAGCTGAAAAAGAAATATCAGGCAGGCGTGCTAAGTGTCAACTGTGAGCAGCTGAGAAAAGAAGATGTTTCCCGTATCCTGGAAAAGATTTTGTATGAATTTCCTGTTGTGCAGATGGAATTTTATGTACCAAAGTGGGTGGAAATGCTGTCCAGGGATCATTATCTGAAAGAAGAACTTCTCAACGGAGCAAAGGAGCTGATGGGAAAGATAAAGTATGTCAAAGATGCTTCAAAAGAAAATCTTTCCATTTCCTCAGAATATGTAAAAAAAATGGTTCCTGAGCTGGTGGATCTGTCAAGCGGACGAGTGAAAATCCGGGTGGAAATGGAGGAACACTGGTATTATGAGGTCCTCAGCGAAATGACAGGTGTTTCCATTGCTGATGAGTATGCGCTGATTCATACTATGAGGGAAATGGCGAAGATGCGGGAAGAATATGTAAAGGTACAGGGCGCAATTGAGGCTGTAAGGGGAAAAGGATACGGTGTTGTAACCCCGGATAAAGAAGAAATCCGGCTGGAGGAGCCTGTGGTAATCAAACAGGGAAATAAATATGGGGTAAAAATAAAATCGGTCAGTCCTTCTATCCACATGATCCGCGCAAACATAGAGACCGAGATTGCGCCAATTGTTGGAAACGAAGAACAGGCAAAAGATCTGATCTCTTATATCAAGGCGAGTGACGAGCGGAAAGAAAGTATCTGGCAGACGAATATTTTCGGAAAATCGATTGGCCAGCTGGTAGAAGACGGTATACACACAAAATTAGTTCAGATTGGAGATGAAAGCCAGGTAAAACTCCAGGACACGATGCAGAAAATTGTCAATGACAGCAAGGGGGGCTTAGTCTGCATTATCATTTAGCAATTTAGAAAGAGGCTGCTGTAAGGGCGGACACTTCCATATAGTTTCACACTTTCAGACAGAAGAAAGGTGTGGAAAAAAGGAAACAAGAAAACTCTATGTGAATGGACGAACCATTTGCATAGAGTTTTTCTTTTGCCTATTTCAAATTTTAGCGTCCGCAGGATGTGCAGCCGTCACCGAAAGGGACGATCTTGGGGGCTTGGGGGTTATCCCTCAACAAGCGTTTTGGTGGGTAGAAAACCCGCCAAAATCGCAAACATGTACATGTTTGCATTGCTTGCCGCCGATTTTATCCCAAATATTGATAAATAAATTTCAAATATTTTTTAGCGATAGTAACCGCAACAGCGTGACGAACTCCGCTGCCAGCCAAATGATGCCTTCTCCCATCAACCCCCGGAAAATGCGCACTGTCTTGACCATTATATCCCAGCTGACAGTATTCACGTCTGTTATGTTTCCACGGAAATGCGCCGTTATTTATCATAACAAAGTGCATGTCATGAAAAATGGGGAGCGGATGGTTTGAAAAAATCCAGTCATTTTGAAAGGGCAAATACCCGATGATCCCCACGAGAATAGATTGGGTTTGAATCATGGTGTGGTTTCCTACAATAAACAAGAATTATACTTCTGTTTCAAGCAACTCCCGCAGGTACTGCAAAAAGATATTTGCAGCCTTGGAAAACACCTGATATTTTTTCCAAACAATAAACCCGCGCGCCTCTAAGCGAGGAGAAAATGGACGAAAACAAAGATTGCTGCCTTTAGTGTTAATGAGCTTGTCATAGCACAGAGCGTATCCAAGTCCTTCATCCACCAATAGAGAAGCGTTAAAAAGCAGGTTGTAAGTGGCCACGATATGCAGTTCTGACTCTTCCCGCTGAAGCCATTGATTCAGATATACATCATCTCCCTTTTGGTGGGAAACGATTAACGGTTTATCCCATAAATCTTCCGGGCAGATCGTTTCTTTTTCGGCCAAGGGAGAATCCTTCCGCATTAAAACACCCCAAGTATCTTTGATGGGAACCGGGATGGCCTCATATTTCTGCGAATCGATCTCCGTAAAGAGCAGCCCAAAATCAATAAGCCCCTTATCCAGATATTCAAGAACGTGCTCCGCATTGCCGCTGGAGATGTTATACCGAATATCTGGATATTTCTGCTGCAATTTTTTTGTAACTTTAGCAAAGAGACGAACAGTTTCCGTCTCACCAGTACCTATAAACACGTTGCCTGCGATGGTTTCATTAGAGCCGGTTATTTCTTCTTCCGTCCGCCGCATCAGCAAGAGCATTTCTTCTGCGCGTTTGCGTAGGATCATGCCTTCCTCTGTCAAAATGACCTTGCGTGAACCTTTGACTCCACGGATCAAAAGCTGTTTTCCTAACTCGTCCTCCATATTTTTAAGCTGTGTGGACAAGGCTGGTTGAGAGATATGCAGGGATTCAGCGGCAGCGGTAATATTCTGCTCCCTAGCCACCGCTAAGAAGTATTCCAGTAAACGCAGTTCCATTTAGATCGCCTCCTATCCTTTAGTATAGCGGAAGAATAAAACAATTCCATTTGATTTAGTTATGGAAAATGATAAAACATAAGTATTTGATATTTAATCTTTTTGGAAGTAAACTGAGGATGTAAGGAAAAGTAATGATGAAAAGAGGTCGAATTAAATGGAACAGCAAATGTTGAAAGATAAAGTCGCTATTATCACTGGAGCCAGCTATGGCATGGGCCAGACGATGGCGGAACTGTTTGCCGAAGAAGGCGCGGCGGTGGTACTCACTGCCAGACATCAAGATAAGCTGGATGCTGTTGTGGAAGGCATCCGCAGGAAAGGCGGAAAGGATGTCGGCGCGGTAGCCGACGTCTGCTCCACCGAGGATACCAAGCGGGTGTTTGAAACTGCGCTGAAAGAATTTGGTGATGTGGACATCCTCATCAATAACGCCGGTATCGGAGAACAGAAAATGATTGATGAAACCGATGATGACTGGATGATGTATGTGATGAACACCAATTTGGGAGGACCTATGCGGTATATCCGGGAGGCTCTGAAGATTTTCTTGCCTAAGAATGACGGGTTATTATCAACGTTTCTTCCGTCAATGGCACTCGCCCCTTCTGTGGCGCTACCTATACTTCCACCAAGGGTGCTTTGAACACACTGACCAAAAATGTGGCGATTCGCCTCATCGACACCAACATCCGCTGCAATGCGGTGGCCCCCGGCGCTACAGTTACACCGGCACACTTGGCCAATAAGGCTGGAGAGCAGCCTGGTGGAGCGAAAATGGTGGGATACAGCGGCCATTTCGTTTACTTCCCCGGCCCGGAATGCGATCCCTTAGATCAGGCGTATGCCTGTCTGTATCTGGCCAGCAAGATGGGCCGCCATGTGAAAGGTCAGGTATTGCAGGTATGCAATGGAGCGTTCCTATAATCAACGGGACATCTTGAATCTAAAATAAAAAGAAGGAGCTGAAATACCATGAAAAAACAGTTAATAGGCATAGTTGTCTTGCTTTTGACATTCAGTATTGCAATGACGGGGTGCAGCAGTTCATCCGGCTCAACCGAATCCAGTTCTTCTGAGGATAGCAATCGTGTCTCTTCTTCTCAGACGGCCAGCCAGTCCAGTGAAGAGGACGACAATATTCCAAGTTCAAATGCCACAGAGTTGACAGTCCAGTTTGGCGACAGCGGAGATTCTTTTGTTATGCACTTGGAGGATAACAGTACCGCAGCAGCCATTGCCGGATATGTAGGCACTACGGATTGGCGATTGCCGGTTTACAGCTATGATGAATCTGATGTGATGGAATATTATGATATTCCCAGCCGGTATGAGATTCCCGACAACAGTGAAACCGTAACCGAAGCCCATGCAGGCGATGTGTTCTACTCTGACCCGAACCGCATTGTGCTCTACTATCATGATGCAGAGATCAACGAGCAGTACACCAGAATTGGTACATTTGATGCCACAGAGGAATTTGTGGACGCCGTAGAAAATAACCCTGTTTTGGAAGACTGGGGTAACCAGATCGTGGTTATCAGTGATGGAGAATAAAAATGCGAAAACACAACACATCAAAGCGTGAGACTGCCGGCAACCCTTATGCTTATACCGTTTTGCAGAATCTAAAGGATGCCGGCTGTACCGATGAAATGGTAGAGAAATTTATGGCTCTTCAGGACAGTGAGGATGAGGAACAGCAAATCCGGCTCCTTTCTGGTCACAGAAAGCATTTATTAGAAAAGCTTCACCGGGAGGAAAAACGGATCGACTGTCTTGACTATCTCCTCTATCAAATGCAGAACAAGAAATAAAAAACGATGACAAATAGGAGGTTTCCATATGAGAACGATTCAGAATCAGACCTTTGATGCAGAACGTGCCCTTTACGGCAGCAACGATATTTTGGTAAAGGACTGTTCCTTTGACGGCCCCGCCGATGGAGAGAGCGCTTTCAAAGAATGCCAAAACGTGCAGGTAGAACATAACTTTTTTAACCTACGATATCCTTTCTGGCACGACCACGGCCTTTCTATTCGTGATTCGGAGATGACGGAACTTTGCCGGGCGGCCTTGTGGTATTCCGATCACATTACCATTGAAAACACCAAACTTCACGGCATCAAAGCCCTGCGGGAATGCGCCGATGTAAAGATGGTAGGCTGCGACATCGTTTCTCCGGAGTTCGGCTGGTCTGTCCACAATATCGAGATGGAGGACTGCGACGCCGAGAGCGAATACTTCATGATGCGTTCTACCAACCTGCACTTTACGAATGTACGCATGAAAGGAAAATATTCTTTCCAGTACATTGAAGATTCTGTTTTTGAAAACTGCACCTTCGATACCAAGGATGCTTTCTGGCATGCGAAAAACATTACCGTCCGCAACAGTGTTGTGAAAGGCGAATACTTAGCTTGGTACTGCGAGAATGTTACCTTTGAAAACTGTAAAATCATCGGTACACAGCCCCTGTGCTACTGCAAGGGATTGAAGCTCATCAATTGTGAGATGATTGATTGCGATCTGGCATTTGAACGCAGCGAGGTAGAAGCTACGATTATAACACCGGTTCTCAGCATCAAAAATCCTCTTGCGGGCAGCCGCATTATGGTTCCGGCTGTTGGAGAAATTATCCGTGATATTAAAGAGGGAACCGGAACCGTGCAGGTGCAGGAACAAGAGGCTAAAAGCGTCTGCACTTGTGCATGAGAGAGTAAAAGGGAGGCCTCGTGGTCTCCCTTTTCTGCATAAAGGAGGTGTGGTATGGAATATTTGCTGCGGGGAATTTTGATTGGCATTTTATTTGGACTTCCAGTTGGAGCGATTGGTGCGCTGACTGTACAAAGAACTTGGAGCTTAGGCGCTAAAGCTGGTCTTTTGACAGGACTCGGTTCCTCCGTGGCAGATTGTTTCTATGCCTGTGTTGGGGCCTTTGGGCTGACACTTATCTCGGATTTTCTGCTCCGCTTTCAAGGAATTATCACAGCTTTGGGTGGGATATTGATTTTGGTGATGGGCCTTAAATCACTGATTCATCCCCAAGGTGAACTTCCCCCTGATGAGGAAACACTGGGCGGGGCAAAACTTTTTCTCACTTCGTTTGCCATTGGAATTACCAATCCGGCGGCCATTTTAACTTTTCTCTTTGCGTTCTCTTACTTCGGGATCTCGGAAGTGAGTGGATGGATCGATGGTATTTACCTGGTGGCCGGGGTGTTTCTGGGAACCTACTTTTGGTGGGGAACCCTTGCTACCTTAACGCAGCTTATCAAAAGAAGAGCGGCCAAATTTCAGCTTCGTACTATGAACCGCATTTTTGGCGGAATCCTTTGTGCCTTTGGAATCCTTATTTTTGTTAGGCTGTTTATATAAGTCATTATATTAAGAAAGTGGTGATTGAACTATGAAAAAAGGTTTGTCCTTGGCATTTGTTATTATTATGTCTTTGGCGATGCTGCTTACGGGCTGTGGTAAGAGTGAGCAGGTAGAGAGCAATTCAGAGTGCAGTTCTACTGCCCAGATGGAAGATACATCTTCTTCTGAAGCGGAATCATCTTCCGAGCCGGAAACATCAGAACCGAATATCGTGCCGGAAGAACCTGAAGAATCCGATTCCAGCACAGCGCCGGAACCGGGGGATGCAGAAAGCCAACAGGTTGAGGAGGAAAACAGCGAAATGCAGATGAATGTGCAGGTTGGCGGTAGTACCTTTGCCGCTACTTTAGAAGAAAACGAAGCGGTGGATGCGCTGGTGGATATGATGGAACAAGGGCCCGTCACCATCCAGATGAGCGACTATTCCGGTTTTGAAAAGGTCGGGCCTCTGGGAACGAACCTTCCTGCCAGCAACCAGCAAACCACCACGCAGGCCGGGGACATTGTGCTGTATCAGGGCAATCAGATTGTGATGTTCTATGGCTCTAATTCCTGGAGCTATACCCGGTTGGGCCACATTGACGATCTTACTGGCTGGGAAGAGGCTTTGGGCAGCGGCGATGTAACCGTCACCTTTTCTTTGGAAGATTAAGTGATGAAAATACTTGTCTTAAACGGCAGCCCCCGGCCGCACGGAAACACCGCAGCTATGGTAGCGGCTTTCGCAAAAGGTGCGCAGGAAAATGGTCATCAGGTAGATGTGGTGAATGTCTGCCAGAAGAAAATTGCCGGGTGTCTTGCCTGCGAATACT
>PPYE01433581.1_pt1 | contig 11699 bp, 15 predicted proteins | sample 1559881 | NCBI WGS metagenome assembly PPYE01 (sample SAMN08240022, study PRJNA423297) | Human gut metagenome, whole genome shotgun sequencing project.
ATCTTATTTTACTCTGAGGTATCTTTTTATCAACCACCTTTCTTGGAATCCCCTATGTTTGTATTATACAGGAAGCTCCTTAGTCAACATAGCAAAGATTGCTTTTGGCGCACTTTCATACAGTCGATAATACAAACGATGCCAGTCAAGTTCAAACAATCCGATAAACTCCTTCTCAAGCTGTTCCGCATCGGCTTTTAAAACTGCCATATTTTCCTTATTTTCTTCCATATGCAGAATCAATGCATCATATCCCCTATGGTAATCTTCAATAATTTGCTTTTTTTCATAACCGGTTTTTTCATAAAATGCGTTCTTTTCTTTTTGCTCTTCTAAATATTTTAGAATGGTTATCGCCTCTTCTATTTTTGCATTTTCTATTTCTACGCCAAACACTTTTATCAATTCTGAAATAAGAAACTTATCACCTTTATCCGTATCCAACATTTTTACCATTTCATATTCTTTTTTGTACCCTCTGACATCAAGCCACCGCAATAATAAACCATTTTTAAAGTATTTGAGCATATCTTCAATCGAAAAATGTTCTCTTAACCCTTCTAAGTTTCTTACCGGATATTCATCTAAGATCAGATTAAATTTAATTGTCTTTGCCATATTTTCTCCTTTGTCATCTCTTTTTGCTTCATATCGTTTTACCATGGTATCCAGCTAGTGACTGTATCCCAAACTTTGCTTGCCACACTTTTAATGCCTTCAACTGCCCTTTTCACTACTTTGACAGCTGTACTGGCAACCTTCTTTGCTCCGTTAAATACCTTTTCTCCAAATTTGCTTCCAGCTGCATAGCCTACCATTCCCCCTGCGACACCGCCGATGATAGGACCAACAACAGGCACCCAACTAAGCGCTGCTGCGCCGATGCCAGCCCCAATAGCTCCCGCACTTAATCCGGCATACATGGATACGCTGGTACGACCCATATGTTCCATTGCTTCACTCATAGTCAGTTCGCCTTTGGCTACTTTCCATAAAATCTTTACATTCTCAACCCCAACACAGGCGATTTTGGCAATCGTTCCTGCAGGCGTTCCTGGAGGAAGCAAAGAGATCAGATGTTTTTCAGAGGCTACTTTCAAGGCGCCTCCAGCTGCTGCTTTGATTCCTGTATCTGCGCCTGTCGTCAATGCTGTCTCAATGGTTTCGTCCGCATCTATGGGTTCTCCAGATACTGCTTTTCGTACCAGATGGATACCTGCTCCTAAAAAGGCAGCCTGGATTCCGGCTTGTCCAGCCTGTTTTCCGATATTCAGCGCCAGATCTTTTGTTTGATAGCTGTTCCAGTCTTGCTTTGGTATCACACCATCAGACTGTACTTCTTTTTGTAATTTTTTCACCTGTTCTTTTGTCAGTCCGTCAGAACTTACCGGAATATCTTCTGTCCCGCCAATATAGTCTGTAACGGTTTTCCCAGGAAATTGCCTTTGTACTTCCTCCACCTGTTCTGAAGGAACAACCAACCTCTGGTTTGGGTAATTCCCATTTTTCAGCATATTGATCGTAGCCTGGCTGTCGCTTCCATATTTAAGCTGATAACGGGCAACCCCTTTTTGACCTGTAACGATGTTGTCGATCATGACATCTACAGAATTTTTTGCATATTGACCGTCCGGTACGCATACCCTTGCCCTATAGGGAGATTGCTCCAATACAGCTTTGGCATTAAAACTGTTCACATGGTACTGCTCTGCAATAAACCCATCTAAATTCATAGATTCGTTAATGCCCCCGTCAGCACGCAGGACTGTTCTTGCCATCTGCATATTGGACATTGCAAAGTTTTTATCCACTTCTCTTAGATATTCCCCGAATTGGTCAACGGCTACCCCTTTTGCACCGTCCTGAAGCTTTTCTGCAAACCAGGATTCTTTGGTGATACCTTTTTTACAGCTTGCATTCAGGTCTTCCAGGTCTTTATCATATGCTTCAATCGCCTGAATGATTTCATCTGCGATCGCCTTTAATTCTTCCTCTTCTTTCTCTGGAAGCTCTTCTTTTAACTGCTCATACAGCCATTCTCCTGTTTCCCTATCGGTATCTTCCTCATATTTTTTGACAAATCTCTGAAAAATCTCCTGCACATTTTTGATTTCTTCTTCTGTCAGACCCTCGATCTGCAGATCCATTACCTTTTCTTCCGCTGCAACTTCTGTTGTTCTGTTCTCTTCTTTCATGATTCAATCTCCTTTCAAGAGGCACTTTTAAATTTACGGTTCTTATATTCTTTCTCCAGCTTTGATATGGAATCTCCCATGATCTCCTTCAATGGATATGTGGATTCTATGGCTGTCAGGATATCCTGGGTGGTCACACGTGCGCTTCCATGGATAAAAGCTCTTTCAATTCCTTCTTTTACTACACCTTCGATATCTGCTCCGCTGTATCCGTCTGTTCTTTGTACCAATTTAGAAATGTCTATCTCTTCTAAATCTTGCGGTCTTCTTTTCTGGATATGTATTTCAAAGATTTTCCTTCGTTCTTCTGGCTTTGGCAGCTGCACATAAAAGATTTCATCAAACCGCCCTTTTCTCATAAGTTCCGGGGGCAGCTTCATAATATCGTTGGCAGTAGCCACTACAAATACGGCGCTCTTCTTTTCCTGCATCCAGGTCAGGAACTGACCAAACAGCCTTGTGGTGACTTCTGCTCCGCCTCCGTTTCCTCCTATGCCGGCAAATGCCTTTTCCAGCTCATCTACCCATAAGACGCAAGGAGCGATCGCTTCAGCCAACGCAATGGCACGTCTCATATTACTTTCTGATTCCCCCACATATTTTCCCATCAGTCTTCCCATATCCAGTTTCAGCAAAGGGACTCCCATCAGATTCGCAGAAGCTTTGGCATTTAAGGACTTTCCGCAGCCTGGTATGCCTGCGATCAGCACACCCTTTGGCAGTTCGACCCCGAATGCTTCTGCCTCTTTCATTCTGTTTAGGATTTCGGCTTTATTCCTGATCCAGTGTTTCAGATTTTCAAGACCTCCTATGGCATCCATATTTTCATCACAGGACACCATTTCTAAGATTCCAGCCTTTTGTATCATCTGCTTTTTCTGCTCCAGAACCAATTCCAGGGCGCTTTCGTTTAATTCCCCTTCCGAACTAAAGGCAAGGGACAAGATCGTGTCAATCTCCAATACGGACAGTCCCTTAAAGGCAATGGACATTTTATCCAGTGTCTTATCATAGACATTCCCGATCGCGTTTTCTTTGATGAAATCAAGGATTTCTTTTTTGATCTCCGGCTCGTTTAAATATTCTTCCTGCAGGACCGTGATATATTTTTCCAATTCCTTTGGCACCTTCAAGCTAGAAGAGATGAAAATAAAGATGGTATCCAATTCCCCCTCTTCTATCTTTAAGCAGGCATTCTTAAAAAGTGCCACGATTTCCGGATTGTCAAGATAAGAAACAACATCGTTTATGATAACTACTTTTCTGTTAAATTCTCTTTCCCTTACCCCTTTTTTCAGAGCTTCTTCTAGGGTACAGTCCGCATTCAGGATTTCATAAATGGGAAGGATCTCTTTTTTCTGGATCTCTTTTCGATTCATCAGCCCGTTCATCTGGTTCCATTCCCAAACCATTCTGCGTCCTGTGGCTCTTAATACCTGTTCCTCTGCTTCCCTGGCGTCATAGGTATTGATGTAGATAATGGGAACGCTTGCATGAATGTATGCCTTTAATTTTTCTTTCAGCATGATCTTCTCCTCCTAAATCCTCTTTAACTGTTCTTCCATCAGGTTTAAAAATTCAAGAAACTGTGCCTTTGTCTCATCAAATGCCATAAGCGCTTCACTTTCTTTATCCTCTGGCACAACATCTTGGAACTGCAGCTCTTGGTGTAAAAACCTTTTCTTGTCTTTTTCTTCTATCTGAACCTTCGGCTCCTGAATCCCGATGAATGTGATCTTCTTCGCCTGTTTGGGAATTTTATAGGTACCGGATACCAAATAGATTTTCTCATTGCCTGCTTGGATCAGTTCTTCCATTTTTTTCTGATCGTCCGCACAAAAATCTAAAATCTCCTCTATCTTTTCTTCAGGCAGGATCCGTTTTAGCTTTTCTTTGAGACTTGCCCGGTTCATCATATCCTTTATATCGATCTGTTCCTTATCGTACGCAACACCTAATGCTTCCGTGAACCTTTCGATAAAATCGGGTTCTTCACCCGTCAATGCCTCTATCTCTTCTAAAATGTCATCATTGTAAGTATTTTCCAGCCACTTCTGTAATTTTCCATTGTTGAAATATTCCACTGCACATTCCAGATCAAAATACTCCTGCAGCTCTTCTAGTTCGCGTACCATTTTTCCTTTCGCCATTTCTAAAGGGAAATTAATCTTCTTCATCTGTATTCCTCCTGATTACTTGCTTCAGCTCTGCTTTTTGCAACTTTGAAAATTTCTCTGATAGTCTTTTATCATATTTCTGGTTTTTCATCTTAAAGGACAGGATTTCTTTGACCAGTATTGCCTGTAAAGTTTCCGATGCATCATACACAAACAAAAACATTTCCTGCTGGTAGATGTAAATCCCTACTGGAGAAATCGTCTGTCTTTTCTGATGCTGAAACTGCAATTCGATTTTATCTTGTTCCATGATGCATTGCTGTAAATCCCAATTCATCTTCAAAAGAGCGGTCGTATTCTCTGAATGATAGGATCCCATAATCTTTTTCATATCCCCTCTTCTGTTGATTTCAGTGGCATTTAAAAGACCAGCAGTAATTCCCGCATATTCGTCCTCTCTTAATACGCAAGCAGACTTTAAAAGCTCCAGCAGGAAAACTGCTTCCATAGCAGTGATCGGCTGCGTTTTATAGTAAGTTTCCAGATGATAGCTTTCATCTGTGCGGTCATAGATCAGATTGCTCCCATCAAAGGATTCGCTTAAATATAACCGTATATCCTCTATATCCCTGTCGAAGGTTCTTCGGTTGATACCTGTTTCCAGGCAAAAGCTTTTCTTATAAATCTTCTTTCCCTGAGATATCTGGGAATACATCAACAGTATGCGGGTAACCTTATCCATCTCTGCCATTTTGCTTCCTCCATTGCACCTATAGGATAGCAAGCAGAAACGTCATAATCTGACGTTCTCTAAAAATTTCTTTTTGTTTATAACTATATTTTTTATAGTTATAGATAATTATACTGTAGATATAAAAATATTACAATTAGGGCATAATAAAGCAATCTAAAATCTGTTTTCATTTGCAAGAAAGGTCCATGCCCATATGAAAAGTCTTGATTTTGAAACAATAGGGAAAAAAATAAAAGAGCTGCGTTTAGAACGGGGTTTGACACAAGAATGGGTTTCCAACGCTACTGATGTGAACACCAGCCACATCAGCAACATTGAAAACAACCGGGTGAAAGTATCACTTTCTACCCTGGTACAGATCTGCAACGCCCTGGATACCACCGTAGACTATATCCTGGCGGAAGAATATAATCAGCCTTCCGCTGCCATAGAACAGGAAATCCTTCATGAACTCCATCTTTGCTCTGACGAAACCAAAGAGCAGATCTTAAAGATCGTCAAGGCTTTACAATAGGGTTTTTATCTCCTGTAAGGCACTCTGCCATCAGCGCTACCGCATAAGTAAAGCCTTTGACAAAACCTGCCTCTTCTCCGATCGAAGCAGCCAGGAAAAATTGGTCTCGATAGGCTTCAAACGCTTTCATATCCATTTCCTGTTTTTCTTTTTTGGCAATCTTGTTGACATTTTTCTCCACTTCTCTGCTGATATCGTCCATAAATTTTGTACCACGGACTAAGTTATCGTAAATTTCTTTGATTTTTGATTCCATTTTCTCCTCCTGCATCAAGTACCTGATTTTCATTCTTTCTGGTCTTTCTCTTATCACAGTGCTATGCGGCAAAATAATTATTTTCACGCAGGCTGTAATAAGTATCCTTTTCCTCTCCAACGATCACATGGTCAAACACATCTACTCCTAGGATCTCTCCTGCTTTTCGTACTCTTTCCGTGGTGTCTAAATCAGCCTTACTGGGTTCGCAGTCTCCGGAAGGGTGGTTATGTACCAGCAGTATTCCACTGGCATTACATAAAACGGCGTGTTTAAAGATCTCCCTGGGTACTGCATAAGAGAAATCCACACTTCCTATGGAAACCACTTCTACTGCCAGGGGTTTGCATTTCGTGTTTACCGAAATCACCAACAGACATTCTCTGTCCGCCCCTTTTAATATCTGCATGGCAAATTCTGAAACTTTGTCCGGGGAATCCAGCTTGTCCACTGCGCAGGGAAGATTCTTTTCTTGTTCCACTCTTAATCGTATCCATGGTACGTACCATTGTTTTTGCATCTTCTTTCTCCTCTCATAAATAAATAAGAACCGTTTTTGTACGGTTCCCAGCTTTGTATCATTGTTATAATATATTACTAAAAGACTCTTCTTTTACAGATCTTCCCAGACGACAGCGTGAATCTCCCCTTTATTAAAACAAGAAAACACGCTTAGGCAATCCCACAGGAGAAACGATCCTCTCTCATTTCCAAAAAACAACATAATCCGACAGATTTTATTACTAATTATGTTCATTTATTAATGCATCGTTCTATTTACTGTTAAAGATTAAAATGGAACAACCATAGAGTAATCGCTGTTGCCGGGGCAACCAGATTTTGTGGTACAAAAAGATACAGCCATTTTCTAAAGCGATGCGATTGAAGCGCTTTAGAAGGCTGCAGTTTTGTATCATAATGCTTCTGGTTGCCTGCTAAATAGTAAAAATTACAAATAGAAATAAATGAATTCATTATAATAATCATTCTATATTATTATTTATATTTTTATATAATATAATCATTATTTATAATATTATATATTATTATAATTATTTTTTATAATAAGTAATCATTATTGTATTATTTTTTTAATTATGATTTCTTTTTATTTCTTGGATAAATTATTTCTTACTCTGCTTATAAACAATTAATTAAATTTACCAAAATCGAATAAGGAGTAGATGCACACATGCCAAAAAAAGAAAACAAAACAAAAACCATCAAAATAAGAGTCACGGAATCTGAATATGAGGCTATCTCAAAATTAGCTGCCCAGGGAAATGACACACTTTCCTCTATCATCAGAGATGCACTTTTTACCAAAGACAACAACGATATCAATACCGGTATCCAAAAGGAATTGTTCAAACAGCAACTATACAATCTGATGCAGCATACACCCATGCCAAAGGATTCCAGAAAAATTTTAATAAAGGAGTTAGACAAACATGATTCATGCAGGTATTAAATTCCCAGCTTCCGGAGATTATTGTAATCACGATGTCATAGAAAATACTTTAAAATACATCTTTTGTTATCCTACAGAACATCAGCCTGACCGTAAACCGATACCCATACATTTCTATGGTATCCCATACATAGGTTATCCGCCCCAGGTCACAAAGATCATCGAACAATATCAGTTCATACGCCAAAAGCAAAGCTGCACGATCCCTCAACAGGTATGGCATTTTCAGATAACGTTTCCGTTCTTATTTTCTTCTGCGTATGAGCCCTATTTTTATTTTGCTGACCAGATCGCCAGGCTGTTTTGTTATGAATATCCGATCTGCTATGCATACCATAGCCAAAATAAAAACACAGGGAACTCCCATTCTCATTTTCATTATGTGATCTCTACGTCAAGTTATAGAATGGATTATCCTGCGCTGGATCCCAAAAGAATGATGGATTATCTGGCGAAAATGCCAGCGATTGCCCAGCCATATGGTATTCAGCTTCAACATCTGCAAAACGAGGAGGAGTTAAAATGTTTGAATCTTACGACGATATTTTAAATATCCAAGAGGTGGCACAGCTTCTTAAGATCGGCTCTACACAAGTCTACAAGATCGTTCGGTCAGGGGATTTAAAAGCATACAAGGAGGGCAAAGACTGGAAAATCCCAAAAGAAGCTCTCATTTCTTATATAAGGCAGCAAAGCAACTTATAAACGTTGTGGTACCAGACGGAAGGCATTCCATCTGGTACCACCTCTAAAGTTTTAATCTTTTATGATCGGCAAATCCCTTCTGCATCTAACCGAAGTTCCAGAAATCTCCATAGCCACTGCTGTCTATGTTCTCTTTCCTGGTACAATCTAAGAAGCGTTCTTTTTCCTATTCTCCGGTCCATGACTGCAAATAGATAGAGCAAAGGGTCTGTCCCATTTAAGCACTCCTGAACGGAATATACATTTAGATACAAATGCATAGCTTTAGCCACATCAGACATCTCAAATAAGCCTGCATTTTTCTTCGCTTCTGCAGTAATCCAGCCGTCATTGATCCTGTATACTTTGTTATTTGCGATCATGACCTTGTCCTTTTTATTAATTATAATCTGAAAGAACCTATGGTATGCGCAATAAAAACAAGTGCATTTCGACGTGGCTGGCGGATCTGTCCGGTAATGGGGACGGCAATATTCCAGGTCGTATACTACTTTTCCCCGTAAGGAAGGAGCCATTCTCTCCATTAATGCCTTTTTTGTTTTGGACCACATAACTGTTCCTTTCTCAATACTGTTTTCTCATTTTTTCGTTATAAACTTTCTTTTTATTGATGCTTTTTACTTTTGCCCTGGGTTCGTATTTACTGCAGTGCTGGCAATAAGTCCTGTGGCAGGCTTCTCTGCCTTTTTCGCATTTTCCTAGAGCAATGTAATATTTGCACGGAACTTCTTTATATTTTGCCATAACCTTTTCCTTTCTTGTGAATCCTAACTGCAAATCTCAGCGATCAGTCCTGGGCTTTGTAGTTATAAACAGGTTTCAAAATTTTCTCTATAGCTGCCGTTTCTTTAATAGCTTCCAAAATCTCCTCTATCCTACGATAGGCAAATGGAGATTCTTCTAAAGTTTCCTGACCAATGCAGGAACTGTAAATTCCTTTCATCTCTTTCTTATAAGCGGCTACAGTATAATGGTTCTTAACCTCATCTCTTCTTAGGATTCGCCCGGAACCATGGGGTGCAGAATAATTCCATTTTTGATTTCCCAGTCCTTTTCCCAGTAAAATACCATCTTTCATATTCATGGGTATGAGCACCGTTTCACCCGTGTGTGCAGATATGGCTCCCTTTCTTAGAATCCCGTCTTTTTCATCTACATAATTATGGACGCAAGAAACAGTTTCCATAATCTTCCATTTCATTCCTTTTGCCAATTCATCTAAAATGGCAGCTCTGTTATAAGCTGCATAGTCTTTAACGACCTGCAGATCATGCAGATAATCCTCCATCAATTTCCCTTCCAGATAAGTCAGCTCATAAGGAACCAAGATTTCCCTGGCTTTTAGGTATCTTTGCCCTTGGTTCAGATAATATTCTGTGACTTCTTTTCCCAGGTGACGGCTTCCCGTGTGAATCACTGCATACAGATTGCCTTCTTCGTCTTTGTCAAGTTCTATAAAATGGTTGCCGCCGCCTAATGTCCCCAGTCCCAGACTGACACGTTTTGCCTGGATAAAGGGATAGCATCTTAACTTTTCTAGATCCATCTGTTCCATAAATCTGTGGGGGATTTTCCGTATTTTAGACCCGGAAGGTATACGTTCTCTGATGACAGTATCCAGTTTCTGAAACTCTACCTTTTTCTGTTTCAGCTTTGCCATAGTAATTCCACACCCAATATCAATCCCCACGATATTGGGAAGTATCCCGTCTCCTATAGTGGAAGTAAAACCAATGGTTCCCACTTTTCCAGGGTGAACGTCTGGCATGACCCGTATTTTACACTCTTTAAATGCTTCATTATCACAAAGCCTTTGAATCTGTGCCAGCGCATACTCTTCCGCCTGATCGGCAAAAATAACCGCAGTTGTATAAATACCGTTTATAATTTTCATAGTCGGATCCTCTCTCAACTGGTGCTTTTGCTAAAAAAGAGCGCAAAAAAGCACCTCCTTTTTTCAGAGGCGCAGATAAAATCTTTTATCACAAATTCCATTCAGAAATAGACAGAATCTCCCTATCTAAAAATCCTATATCCCAAATCAAAAACCTGCACTGTAAAAGGACAATCTGCGCTCCCGTATATTTACCTGTAAAAATGAAATGAATAATTTTGCTGCTGTCATGATTGTCCTCCTTTCTGTGACTGGTTAATAAGTTCTGCATAGAGTGTCAAAGACACGATTTCAGTATAGGTGAGACACCTGGTCTTGTCAAGAAAAATCTATAAATGATCTTGCGCACCTTGCGCAGACAGTTCTTTTGCATGTTGGATATCCTGGTCTGTTGCCCTAGGTATATTTCTTTATTTCTTCATTACTTAATCCGCACTGAGGGATATTTTTAATTTCTACATGAAACTGGGGGATGCAGTATGCTTATGTAAATAACTATGTCAAACGCCCTAAACGGACTTTTTTATTTCTACATCCGTAAACTTTATATAAAAAATGAAGGCAGAGTGGTTCAACGCCCTAAACGGGCTTTTTTTATTTCTACGCAATCGAGCAGCTAACGGCGGATATGCTGTATATCTTGTGTCAACGCCCTAAGTGGGCTTTTTTATTTCTACGGCAACAACTACTGTATTTGCATATTTCGTGTAACGTGTCAACGCCTTTAACGAACTTTTTTATTTCTACCCTGTCAGAGCAGATGTATGATGAGATTTTTGGCGATTTATGTCAACGCCCTGAACGGGCTTTTTTATTTTTACACAGTGGCTTATCTGCAGGAACATGGCTACGATTGGCAGTTTCAACGCCCTGAACGGGCTTTTTTTATTTCTACAAAAAATGCTACAGCTACAGGGTTAAACCAATCACATTGTGTCAACGCCCTAAGCAGACTTTTTTATTTCTACATAAAAATTCGGGAGCAAACAATGGACTGCTCTGAATTGCGTCAACGCCCTGAACAAGCTTTTTTAATTTCTACTGTTCAATACTTTGATGGATTTGCATGGCTTATTGCAGTTTCAACGCCCTGAATGGGCTTTTTTTATTTCTACGGAACAAGTATGTTGAAAAAATCAGCTATCAGAAACATGGGTGTCAACGCCCTAAACGGGCTTTTTTAATTTCTACAGTACTTTCTCAGGAGCCCCATAAACACTGGCTTTGCAGGCTCTTTTTTGCATGTAATTATCTAAATATTCTGAAACAAACAGTTTTACGACCATTTTCTGGCATGTTCACAGTTCGTTCATATTTTACACTCAGTCTCCATCATTGCTTACGTAAACATTATACTTTATCTTAAGAAAGAAAGGAACCTTTTTCCATATTTCTTTATTATTTTTTGTTTTCTGATATAAGCCAAGGATATTAATGATTAATAAAAGCTGAATCCTCTTATATTTTGAATATATGGGAATTCAGCTTTTGACGTACACCTTCTACATTTATTCAGATTCTTTTGCCTGTGCTATCTCCTGCTCTGTTGCCTTGGCATATTTCTTTATATCTTCATCACTTAAACCACTCTGGAGCATATTCCTGATAATCAGAACTTTTCCCTGTTCAATTCCCTGTTCAATTCCTTGTTCCCTTCCCTGTTCAATTCCTTGTTCCCTCCCTTGTTCCCTTCCCTGTTCCATTCCTTCTTTAAAAATTTTCTCAGCTACATCATACATTTCAGCATATCCTCCTTCCTTGCGTTTTAAATCATGCACCCGTTTTGAAAGGTC
>PPYE01722188.1_pt1 | contig 11697 bp, 9 predicted proteins | sample 1559881 | NCBI WGS metagenome assembly PPYE01 (sample SAMN08240022, study PRJNA423297) | Human gut metagenome, whole genome shotgun sequencing project.
ATCAGAATAAAACAGATATCGGACTTATCGGCTTGGCTGTGATGGGCGAGAATCTTGCTTTAAACATGGAGAGTAAGGGATGGCACGTGTCGGTTTATAACCGTACTGTTCCCGGAGTAGAAGAGGGGGTGGTAGAACGCTTCCTGAATGGTCGTGCAAAAGGTAAAAACATCGAAGGATTCACAGATATAAAGGCATTTGTAAATTCGATAGCTATTCCCCGTAAGATTATGATGATGGTTCGTGCCGGAAGTCCGGTTGACGAACTGATGGATCAGCTTTTCCCGCTGCTTTCACCGGGAGATATCCTTATTGATGGCGGTAATTCTAATTACGAAGATACGAACCGCCGTGTCCAACTGGCGGAATCAAAGGGATTTCTTTTCGTCGGTAGCGGTGTGTCCGGTGGTGAAGAGGGAGCCTTGAATGGAGCTTCTATCATGCCCGGTGGTTCGGAAAAAGCATGGCCGGAAGTGAAACCGATTCTTCAAAGTATTGCGGCAAAAGCACCGGACGGCACTCCTTGTTGTCAATGGGTGGGTCCTGCCGGCTCCGGTCATTTTGTGAAGATGATTCACAACGGTATCGAATATGGTGATATGCAGCTGATTGCCGAAGCCTATTGGGTGATGAAAAAGCTGCTTGATCTGACCAATGAGGAAATGGCTGATGTCTTTGCCCGTTGGAACGAAGGCAAACTTCGCAGTTATCTGATCGAAATCACCGCCAACATTCTGCGGCATAAAAACAAATCCGGAGGTTATCTCATTGATAAAATCCTGGATGCAGCCGGACAGAAAGGAACCGGAAAATGGTCGGTTATCAATGCGATGGAACTCGGTATGCCGTTAGGGCTAATTGCCACGGCGGTATTCGAACGAAGCCTTTCTTCACAGAAAGACTTGCGTCACCTGGCTTCCAAGCAATTCCAGTGTCAACATACACAACCTATATATAATAAGGCGGAACTCGTAAAGAATATCTTTTCTGCTCTTTATGCTTCCAAACTCGTCTCTTATGCCCAGGGATTCGCCGTGTTGCAACGTGCTTCCGACGCTTTCGGCTGGCATCTCGACCTGGCTTCCATTGCGCGTATGTGGCGTGGGGGATGCATCATCCGCAGTATATTCCTGAACGATATTGCAGCTGCCTTCGAAGCCACCGACAAGCCTAAACACTTGTTGTTGGCTCCTTATTTTAAAGAAGAAATGAAGACATTGCTTCCCGGATGGAAGAGCCTGGTGGCGGAATCCATGAAAGAAGAACTTCCCGTTCCTGCTTTCTCCTCTGCCCTCAACTATTTCTATTCGCTCACTTCTGCCGATCTGCCCGCCAACCTTGTACAGGCACAACGCGATTATTTTGGTGCGCACACTTTTGAGCGTAAGGATGAGTTGCGCGGACAGTTCTTTCACGAGAACTGGACAGGCCACGGAGGAGATACGAAATCGGGCACCTATAATGTTTGAGTAAACCTATAATTCATATTTAGAAATTAATAAAGTGGATAAATTTGCAATGATAATTTTCGGTGCGTCAGGTGATTTGACCAAGCGTAAGCTGATGCCTGCCCTTTACTCCCTCTACCGTGAAAAACGGTTGACCGGAGAGTTTTCCATATTGGGTATCGGGCGTACGGTCTATTCTGACGATAACTACCGTTCCTATATATTAGAAGAACTACAACTGTTTGTCAAGTCTGAAGAACAGGACACAGCTCTTATGGCTTCATTTGTCTCCCATCTCTACTATTTACCGATGGACCCGGCAAAAGAAGAAGGTTACCCGCAACTCCGCCAACGTCTGGTTGAATTGACTAATGAGGTAGATCCGGACAATCTGCTGTTCTATCTTGCCACTCCGCCATCACTTTACGGAGTAGTGCCCCTCTATTTGAAAGCTGCCGGACTTAACACTCCCCACTCGCGCATCATCGTTGAGAAACCTTTCGGCTATGATCTCGAGTCGGCACTTGAACTGAATAAAACGTATGCCTCTGTTTTCAATGAGCATCAAATTTACCGTATCGACCATTTTCTCGGTAAGGAAACGGCCCAGAATGTACTGGCTTTCCGTTTTGCCAACGGTATCTTCGAACCTCTCTGGAATCGTAACTATATTGACTACGTAGAAATTACAGCCGTAGAAAATCTGGGTATCGAGCAACGAGGCGGGTTCTATGAAACGGCAGGTGCGCTGCGGGATATGGTGCAGAATCATCTGATACAGCTCGTGGCCCTTACGGCTATGGAACCGCCTGCTGTTTTCAATGCAGACAATTTCCGTAATGAAGTGGTGAAGGTCTACGAATCTCTTACTCCATTGAATGATGTAGATTTGAATGAACATATTGTTCGCGGACAATATACAGCCTCCGGTAGTAAAAAAGGATACCGTGAAGAAAAAGGAGTGGCTCCCGATTCGCGCACGGAAACTTATATTGCCATGAAACTGGGCATTAGTAACTGGCGCTGGAGTGGCGTTCCGTTCTACATTCGTACAGGTAAACAAATGCCGACGAAAGTAACGGAAATCGTTGTGCATTTCCGGGAAACACCTCACCAGATGTTTCATTGTGCTAGTGGCAACTGTCCACGGGCTAATAAATTGATCCTTCGTTTGCAACCGAATGAAGGAATTGTGCTCAAAATCGGAATGAAAGTCCCCGGTGCAGGTTTCGAAGTCCGCCAGGTGACGATGGATTTCAGTTATGCACAGTTGGGCGGTGTGCCTAGTGGTGACGCTTATGCCCGTCTGATAGATGATTGTATCCAGGGCGATCCGACTTTATTTACTCGAAGTGATGCAGTAGAAGCCTCATGGAAATTCTTCGATCCGGTGCTCCGCTATTGGAAAGATAACCCCGATGCGCCTCTTTACGGTTATCCCGCAGGTACGTGGGGACCTTTGGAAAGTGAAGCAATGATGCACGAACATGGGGCTGACTGGACGAATCCTTGTAAGAATTTGACAAATACAGATCAATATTGTGAATTATGAAACTATCAGTTTTTCCCTCATCAATTGAAACTTCACGAGCATTGATACTCCGCCTGGTGGAAATCATGAATGAAGAGCCGGACAGAGTGTTCAATATCGCAGTTAGTGGTGGTAATACCCCTGCTCTGATGTTCGATTTATGGGCGAATGAATATATGGAAATTACCCCTTGGGACCGTATGCGAATTTATTGGGTGGATGAACGTTGTGTGCCTCCCGATGATTCGGACAGTAATTACGGAATGATGCGCAACCTTCTTTTGGATGACGGACACACTTCTTCGATCTTTCCCGGGCAAGAAGATTTGCTGACTTCAAACTCTATTTATGTGGTCAGTGCACATCCCCGTAACGGGCAGAAGCGTATCGCAATGACGGGATACCCCATTCAGAATGCCCGCTATGTCATTTTCCTGATTACCGGAAAAAATAAAGCCGATGTAGTAGAAGAAATCTGTAATTCGGGAGACACTGGTCCCGCAGCCTATGTGGCTCATCATGCGCAAAATGTAGAACTGTTTATGGATAAAGGGGCTGCCGCATATATTGAAGATCCTAATAAAAAGATGAGTTAGAACAGAACTATTTCATTGACGAAACTAATAGAAAAAAAAGAAAAATATGAATCCTTATCAACATTCATTTGGTGGTAATATCCCACAAGACGTAGCGGGGAAACAAGGCGAAAATGTTATTTTTATTGTTTATACTTTAAAAGATTCGCCTGAAACTCTTGACAAAGTAAAAGATGTGTGTGCCAATTTCTCGGCCCTGATTCGCAGTATGCGTAACCGTTTTCCTGATATGATGTTCAGTTGTACCATGGGATTTGGAGCCGATGCCTGGAACCGTCTTTTCCCGGAACAGGGAAAACCCAAAGAACTGAAAACTTTCGAAGAGATAAAAGGCGAGAAGCATACGGCAGTTTCTACTCCGGGCGACTTATTGTTTCATATCCGTGCAAAACAGATGGGATTATGTTTTGAGTTTGCATCTATCATCGATGAGAAACTTCAAGGCGTGGTTGAACCTGTCGACGAAACTCACGGTTTCAGATATATGGATGGCAAAGCCATTATCGGCTTTGTGGATGGAACGGAGAATCCGGCGGTTGATGAAAATCCCTATCATTTTGCAGTTGTAGGAGAGGAAGATGCTGATTTTGCAGGAGGCAGCTATGTCTTTGTGCAGAAGTATATTCACGATATGGTTGCGTGGAACTCCTTACCTGTGGAAGAACAGGAGAAAGTGATCGGGCGTCGTAAGTTTAACGATGTCGAACTGTCTGACGAGGAGAAACCTCAAAATGCGCATAATGCCGTCACTAATATTGGAGATGACCTGAAAATAGTGCGTGCCAATATGCCGTTCGCCAATACGTCTAAGGGAGAATATGGTACTTACTTCATCGGCTATGCAAGTACGTTCACTACTACCCGGCAGATGTTGGAAAGTATGTTTATTGGCAATCCGGTAGGCAATACCGACCGTTTACTGGACTTTAGTACAGCAGTTACGGGAACACTTTTCTTTGCTCCCTCCTACGATTTACTGGGTGAACTGGGCGAATAAAAAAATAAAAGACTGGAGGAGTATTACACTTCAGTAATCTCCTCCACTACATATTGGTCTTTTACTTTCTTGCAGGTACATACGAAGAATTCCGGATGTTTCAGAGCTCCTTGTAAAGTATCAGGAAGAATCATTTCTTTAGTACGACGGTCCATTGCAACCGTTGCATACAGGATACCTTCACTCTCGCATTTCTCTATTAATGCACTTTTTAGTTCTTCTACGCTATATTCCATTTGTGTGATCCTTTGTCGCTGCAAAGTTATGGAAAATATGTATATTTTGTGCAATTATATTCCTGTAATAAATAAAAAAATAGCTCCCTAGTTCGTCCGCCGACGAGGGAGCTATTAACACAAAAACTAAACTAGACTTAACTAAACTATTCTATTCTTGGAATTTCACAATCCCTTTCTGTTCGTTGCAAAGGTAGATATAAAACGGGTTTTGGCAAACTATAATCGACAAAATTCACTTTTTTACCGATAAATTCATGAATAATTAGCTCCTTTCGTCAAGAAAAGTCTGAAAAACTTGCTTGTAACTATCGCTGATAGGAATATATGTCTTGTCAAAAACAATACGCCCGCGATCGATCACACGTATCTTATCTTTTTGTACGATGAATGAGCGGTGCACGCGTATGAAACGGCTGGAAGGTAAAAGTTCCTCCATTGCTTTCATACTCATCAGTGATAGAATAGGTTTGGAAGCATCTTCCGTATATATTTTAATATAATCTTTCAGTCCTTCGATATACATGATTTTCTTCAAGTCCACTTGCACCAGTTTGTAGTCACTTTTCACAAAAATACTGTCTATCTCTTCCGGTTTCTGTACAAGTTCGAACCATTGAAGGGCCTTGTTGGCAGCTTGCAGGAAATCGACGTAGGAGATTGGTTTCAGCAGGTAATCGAGTGCATTGACACGATAACCGTCGATGGCATACTGTCCGAAAGCGGTAGTAAACACAATGCGGGTGTGCGGATCTACCATCTTCGAAAACTCCAAACCATTAAGCTCCGGCATCTGGATGTCCAGAAACAGGAGATCGACCTCTTCGCCAGGCAATTCTTTCATTGCCTGAACCGCACTGGAATACTTTCCTACGAGTTGCAGGAACGGGGTTTTATTCACGTAACTCTCTAACAAGCTAAGAGCTAACGGCTCATCGTCAACAATTGCACAACGTAACATCATACTATTTTATATCTAAAGTTTTTATATTCAATGTTTTGAAATCTACTCTCTGATCTTGATACTTAATTTCGATTCATATACTTTTTCATCTTTTGAGATACCTTTCGACCAGGTATAAGCCCCGGGATAAAGAATCTCCAACCGGCGGCTGACTTGCTCCAGTCCTACACCCGAGCCACTTTTATCCTCCACTGTCTTTGGATGATTACTGTTGCGGATTTCGCAAATCACCTCCTTATCATTCTCCGAAAGATGAATACTGATGAAGCTCGATTCAGTAGGGGAGATGCCATGCTTGAAAGCATTCTCTATCAATGAGATAAAGATAAGCGGAGCAATAAGCGTCTGACTGTCGGGCTGAATATCAAATTTAGTAATCATCTGTACATTGGCCGACAAGCGGATGCGCATCAGTTCAATGTAATTCCGGATAAAATCAACCTCCTTACAGAGAGGAACGTATGTCTGTTGGTTATCATATAACACATAACGGAGCAGTTTGCTCAACTCCTGAACTGCTTGTTGCGCTTTGTCCGAATCAAATGCAATCAGTGCATAGATATTATTCAGGGTATTCAGCAGAAAGTGAGGGTTCAGTTGGTTTCGCAGATTTTTCAGTTCCGCTTCCGCACGGTTTCGTTCTGCTTCTTTGCGGGCAGCTTCATTTTGCGTCCATCGCGCGCTCATACGGATAGCGGCACTTAGACCGATAGTGAATACGAGGCTCAACATATCTCTAAGGAAGAACAGCCATCCCGGAGGCATACCCGGTCTTTTGGCTTTGGGCATAAATGACGGATCGAATGTCAGGCTTTGCCAGAGATGTAACAAAATGCCGATGACACATAAAAAGATAATGTTGTAGACGATATATCTTTTGGCCTGACTCTGAAACAGATAACGGGGGACAAGAATGAAATAATTCACGTAGAACGCAATCATGAAAGAGAGTGGTACAGCAAGATGGCGTATATAGGCCATCCAGTTAATGTTCCCGTTTCCACGTTCAACGAAGAAGAACGGGAAACCGAACATAATCCCCCAGCTGATAATGTGTATCAGTATCTCCAGGGGACGACGTGCGGATGTAAAGGTTTGTTTCATAAAGACAAAGATAATTTTTTTAATTGACAACCGACGGTTGTCAATCAATTATTCGTATCTGATGGCTTCTATCGGGTCTAAATCAGCTGCTTTCTTAGCCGGATACCATCCGAAGAAGACGCCCGTAACGGTACATACTGCGAAGGAAAGGAATACACTCCACGGCTGGATATAGATAGGCCAATGCGCTACGCTCTTGACAATCCAGCTAGCCCCGCAACCGATAATCACTCCGATGATACCTCCTGTGATACTAATCATGATGGCCTCGATAAGGAATTGGCTTAGAATATCGACTCCACGTGCACCGACAGACATACGCAGACCGATTTCACGGGTACGTTCCGTAACGGATACATACATGATATTCATAATTCCGATACCACCTACTACCAATGAAATACCTGCGATACAAGCCAGCAGGGTTGTCATCAAATCGGTGGTTGAGTTGAGCATTGTACTCAATTCCTGTTGGGTACGGATAGTAAAATCATCGTCATCCGAAGCTTTCAGTTTATGGTTGCGACGGAGGATCGTACTGATTTCGTCAGTAGCATAATCCGTCATATCTTCGGTAAGGGCAGAGGCAAACACTCCCTGCAAATACGTAACGGCAAGCAGACGTTTCATCACTGTGGTGTATGGTGCAAGCACTACTGCATCCTGGTCTTGTCCCATGGAGTTGTAGCCTTTGGCTTTAAGCACACCTACCACACGAAGCGGTATTTTACTGAAACGAATAATCTTACCTACCGGATCACTTCCGTCCGGAAAAAGATTGTCTACTATAGTCTTTCCAATCACACATACTTTGGCCGAACTCTGTATGTCGGCTTCAGTGAACATCTCTCCGTTTTCAACAGTCAGCTGGCGGATGTCGAGGTATTCTGTTCCGACACCGTTCACGGAAGCTGGGTAGTTGTTGTTTCCGGCAATGAGTTGCCCCGATGATGAAACATTGGGACTGATGGCGGACAGAAAACTTGTCTCATCACGCAAGGCTTCGTAGTCGGCAAGCTTCAAAGTCTGCATAGCAGACGGGTCTTGCCGGACACCTCCACGCATATCGGCTCCCGGATGAATCATAATCATGTTCGATCCCATCTCGGAAATCTGCTGCTGGATGCTTTTCTTCGAACCTTGTCCGATAGCCAGCATCGTGATGACAGAAGCAACACCGATAATGATACCGAGCATGGTGAGAAAAGCACGCAGCTTATTGTTCGCCAATGCCCGGAGAGCTATCTTTAATAAATTAGTTCCATTCATAATGAATAATTTGCTAATTTGTCCATATACTAATGGGGCAATTTCCTGAAGGTATACTCTCCCAACTTGTTTATTGTACAGCCAATCGGCACATTAGTATATCGGCACATTGAATAATTATTAATCCTCGTCGTTTTTCGGCAATGCGGCCAGCGCTTCGGCAGCAGACAGAATTTTCGGATTGGTTGTATCTTCTATAACCTGACCGTCACGCAGACGGATATTCCGGCTGCTATATTGCGAAAGTTCGGGATTATGTGTTACAAAGATAATCGTACGTCCCTCTGCATGAAGCTTTTGAAACAGTACAAGTATCTCGAAAGAGGTACGGCTATCGAGGTTTCCGGTCGCTTCGTCGGCAAGAATCACTGCCGGATTGTTGACCAATGCGCGTGCGATGGCAACGCGTTGCATCTGTCCACCGGACATCTGGTTGGATTTATGTTCCAGACGGTCTCCCAATCCTACAGCCTGTAGGGATTCGATGGCGCAGCGACGGCGTTCGGAAGCGCTCACGGCAGAGTTGTACATAAGCGGTAGTTCCACATTTTCTACAGCCGTCGTTTTAGGTAACAAGTTGTAGCTTTGGAACACGAAGCCAATCTTCCGGTTTCTTAGTACTGCACGTTGAGGCTTGCTCATCGTACGTACGGGAATATCGTCGAGCAGATATTCTCCACTGGTCGGGGTGTCCAGGCAGCCTAATATATTAAGCAGCGTGGATTTTCCCGAACCGGAAGTCCCCATGATGGTAACAAACTCTCCTTCATTGATATTGAACGAAACGCCCCGCAATGCGTGGACGGTTTCGTCGCCTACCTGAAAGTTACGTTTGATATTTTGTATTTCAATTACTTTTTTCATCGTAAATAATGTGTTAATGTGCCAATAACGGATTGGCACATTGAATAATTATTTTTTCTTCTTACTTCCCGGAGGGCCAGGCATGAACGGACTTCTTTCTCCGCCACTTTCCTGATTTCCTTCAGCAGCCACATTTTCACCGGGCATTGCTCCTATGGTAGCTTCGGTCACTACTTTTGTTCCTTCGGAAATGCCACTGATAATTTCTGTAGATATACCGTTGCTGATTCCTACTTCTACCGGATGAGCGGTGAATGTAGTTCCTTCACGAGTCCAGAGTTTGTGTTCGCCTTCGCAATCTTTTACGATGTCATTATTACCGATTAACGGTTTTTCAGGTGTGAATCGCAGCGCTTTGTTCGGAACAGACAACACATCCTTTTTATCAAGAATATAGATCGTGACATTAGCTGTCAAACGAGGTTTCAGTTTCAGATCAGGATTGGGAGCAGAGATTACAACCTCATAAGTAACCACTGTAGTAGTGGTACTTGTACTGCTCGTGCTGCTTGCATCTCCCAAACGAATTTGTGTAACTACACCTTCGAATACATCATTCGGATAAGCATCTACCGTGAAGCTGGCACGCTGGCCTTCTACTACACCGCCTATATCAGCTTCATCCACATCGGCTACTACCTGCATCTGTGTCAGGTCGGCAGCAATGGTGAACAGTGTCGGAGTTTCGAATCCGGAAGCAACGGTTTGTCCTGCTTCCACATCACGGCTGATGACTACTCCGTCAATCGGTGAGGTGATAGTAGCATAAGCCAGGTTACGTTCTGCTTTTGCGAGCGATGCCTTACTGCTATCATAACTACTTTTCGCTTTCTGATAGTTGTAGAGGGCCTGTTCGAAATCCGTATCACTAATCAGTGACTTTTCATGTAAGCCTTTGCTACGTTCATAATTCTTCTTCTGATATTCATATTCGGCTTTTGCACCATCGTACGTTGCCTGTTGTGATGCCAGTTCGCTTTGCAATGTGGCACGGTCCATTTCGGCAATCAACTGTCCTTTGGTTACTACCGAGTTGTAATCTACGTAAATCTTGTCGATGATACCGGAAACCTGCGTACCGACTTCTACTTCCGTCACCGGTTCGATGGTTCCGGTAGCAGTGACCGAATTTGAAATATCGCCTTTGCTCACGTTGGCAGTGGCGTAGGTGACTTTGTGCTTGGCCGGTGAACCTGCAAAGAACCAGATTCCTGCACCTGCTACCACAACGACTGCCACAGCGATTAAGATAATCTTTTTCGTTTTCATTCGTTTATTATGCTTTTATTTATAATGCTAATTGATCTCCCTGATAGAACTTCAGCAACTGCGTATTCAGTATGGCCATATATTTGGCTTGAAGCTGTTCCTGCTGTGCTTGCAGCAAGTTGTTCTTTTCAGTAAGAAGTTCTATGGTATTCTTCATTCCCAGATTAAACTGTTCGCTAATCAACTCATAGCTGATTTGTGTACTCTTCAACTTCTCGTTTGCTGCTGCATAACGTTGCTGTGCACTGTTAGCATCCAGCCAGAGTCCTTCGATGGTCTTGTACAGAGTTTTTTGTTCGTCAAGCAAGGATAACATGCTCGTCTCGTATTGCAATTTTGCTTTCTGTACGGCACTTTTAGTTTGACGGTTATTGAAGATCGGCACACTGACAGACAATCCGATCGAATTGTTCCATCCGTTTTTCACTTGCTCTCCGAAAGTGAAGTCGCTGCCGCTGGTGTGGTTGGTTCCGATTCCTGCGCTAAGGCTGATTGTGGGCAAATAACTTGATTTGGCAATACCGATACCCAGTTCGGAAGCCTCTACATTAAGTTTGCTAGCTTCAATCTCCGGGCGAAGACTCAATGCACTAATGTACACATCTTTTTTGGTAGGCAACGGAGCCAGTACATTTTCGTCGGACAGGGCAGGGAGGTAGATGTTCATTTCATTCTCCCCATCCAGTTCGAGCAATTGTTTCAGTTGTAATTTGTAATCTTCAAGAGTGGCTTGCGCTGTGACAAGTTGGTATCGGTCTGTGCTCACCTGTGCTTCCAGTTGGGCAAAGTCGCTTTTGGCAATACTTCCGGCGTTCAGAAGTTCCTGTCCGCGGTCACGCTGCGCAATAGAGACTTGCAGGGTACTTTCGTTTACTTTGACAGACTCGGCTGCATAAAGAATCTGGATATACACTTGGGCGATAGATTCCTGAATGTTATTTTCGGAAGTCGCTACGTCCAGTTCGGCTACCTGATTGTTCAACTTTTCCTGTTGGATGGTTTTCAGTCTTTTATTACCATTATATAGAGTCCACGACGCATTCAGTCCATAATTACCATTGTAGCTCGTTTTACTATTGCTACTGATAATTTCGCTGCCGCTTACCCGACTACTCGTCTCCTGATACGGACGATTCACCACCTGCTGGCTGGTAGAGAACGAAAGACTGGGAAACAAGGCAGCCTTAGCTGTCTTTACATCAATCTGCGTGCTGGCCGCAGTGATCCGGTTCTTGCGAATCGTGATGTTCTGCTCTTTTGCGTAGTCGATGCATGACTGCAAATCCCATTGAGCCGGAATTTTCGTTTCTTTCAGCGTATCGACTTGCAGCGGAGAAACTTGGGCAGATATGCCGGACAGCATACCTGCTCCAAGAAATGTCATCACTGTCAATCTTCTTACATTTATCATATTCATAC
>PPYE01740769.1_pt1 | contig 11697 bp, 10 predicted proteins | sample 1559881 | NCBI WGS metagenome assembly PPYE01 (sample SAMN08240022, study PRJNA423297) | Human gut metagenome, whole genome shotgun sequencing project.
AATCATGCTATGCTCAATTCTGTTTCTATTTTGATTCAAGTTTGCGAACGAGCATCGCGAGTTTCGCAATTACCTATCCTACAATATATAGTTTTTGTTCTTTTCGTTATGATTTGATGCAAGCTTTTTTATTGAAAACCGTACATATATCATATACGATAAAATTAAAGGAGGAAACAACATGCTTGATGCCGATATTATTACCCTTTTTCTAAAGCGTTTGGAACGTGCGATCACAGAAGTCCAAAATAAATATGGAAGGCGCATTCTTGCCGTATGCTACCATATTCTGCGCAACGTCCCGGATGCACAGGAAACCGAAAATGATACTTATTTTGGTCTCTGGAACTCGATTCCACCACAAAATCCCGACAATCTGGAAGCATATACATTAAAAATTGCAAGAAATCAGGCACTGAAAAAATGTGAATATAACCATGCCATGAAGCGAAATGCAGGTATGATTTCCATCGATGAAATGACCGGGGAGCTGACCGGAGCAGGCGAAATCTCCGATGCTGTTCTTGTGTCGGATCTGACTGCCTGCATCAACACTTTTTTAGGAACCATCAAGGAAGAACAGCGAAAAGTTTTTATTCTTCGTTACTGGTATTTTCTTTCCATCAAAGAAATTATGGAAGAATGTGAAATGAGCAAAAGCAAAGTGGAATCCATACTTTTCCGCGTCCGCAATTCACTAAAGGATGTACTCACTGAAAGGGGGTATCTGCTATGAAAAACCACAAACTGTATAAGGCAATCACCGAAATAAAAGATGATTATATCTTAGAATCCAAACCCCAGAAAAATACCTTTTACCAAATGCCTGGTTCCTCCAAAAGAACACAGATATTAAAACGCGCAGTCGCTGTTGCCGCTGTTTTTGCTGTTCTTCTGCTTGGAATCGGCATGGCAAATCCGACCTGGGCGCAAAAAGTACCGTTCCTTGGAAAAATCGTACAATACTTTAGAAATGATGTTCCGGAAAATCCACCGGTTTCCGACACACCAACCGAAGATACGGAATCTGTCGTCACACCTGCACCAGATTCGGAAAAAACGTCACAATCCACTTCCGAAAATAAGTCACAAAAAACGGATTCCACAGAAAACGAAAACACAGAGACCGGTACAAATACGCAGATTGTGATTTCTTCCATAAAAATTGATTCCGTTTCCAAAACCATTATTGTAGATTTGCTGATTCCAGAATCCGAATCTGCAAATTCCACAAACTATTGGATTGAACATATGACCACGATGAAGAGTCGGACTTTGGAAACAGAAGATGGCCTTTCCATCCGGCAATACGGCTTTTATACCGATGATGCAGCATGGAAAAATCCAAAATTATATCGCGGCTTTCAATCTCCGACCAATACCAGCCAACCTTTGGAGAATGTAAAAACAGAGGGAGAAGTGACGCAAATAGATGAAAAGGATTTCGAAGCAAACATCGAAGGTAGCGACATCTCACTTCCCGTGCAGCTCACCCCATATGGTATAACCATCCGCCCGGATGCAGACTGGAGAGAAGACGGACATTTTTACTACGTTATCGCTACCGATACCGACGGCAGGCAATATTATATGTGTAATCTGCCTTCTGTCGATGACCGAAAACCTTCCGAAAAAAAAGCGCACCCACTTCCTGCACCTTATGCAGATATGGATACGCTTGGTGATAACCTTTCCGCTGCCTGTGAACTGGATCATTGCGGAATCCAATACATTTTCAACGAAACCATTGACCTTAACACGATTCAGGAGATAGAGGTAAAAAGCCTCTATCCCTGATAACTCTTATATAATTTTTCAAACGCTGTAAAAGACCGCTCGATCATATCATAATCCACACAATAGGACACACGCGCATATCCCGGGCAGCCAAATCCGGTCGCAGATACAATCAGAAGATCCTGCTCCTTGGCACGCTCGCAGAATGCGTCTGCGTCCGGCTCCAATGCTTTCACAAACATGTAAAAAGCGCCCTGTGGCTTAAAGCATTCATAACCGATCTTTGTCAGTCCATCGTAGAGCAGATCGCGGTTTTTCTTATACAATTCAATATCCCCGGTGTTGCCGACACAGGCTGTAATCACTTTCTGGAACATGCTCGGTGCGCAGACATAGCCCAGCGCACGGCCGGCTCCGGCGATTGCCGCATAAACAGTCTTACTCTCGGTCACTTCATCCGGAACGATCACATAGCCGATACGCTCGCCCGGCAGTGACAGAGATTTGCTGTAGGAATAGCATACCAGAGTGTTTTCATAATATTTTGTCACATACGGTACTTCCACGCCATCGTATGCGATCTCACGATACGGTTCATCCGCAAGAATAAAGATCGGTGTGCCGTTTTCTTCGGATTTCTTCTTCAGAAGTGCGGCAAGTTTCCGGATCGTCTCTTTCGAATAGACAGCTCCGGACGGGTTATTCGGGGAGTTGATGATTACGCCTTTGGTGTGTACGCTGATGGCTTTTTCTAAGGCTTCAAAATCAATCTGGAAATCGCTGGTGTGAGGCGGTACCACAACAAGCTTTGCACCATTGGCTTCCACAAACACGCGGTACTCCGGGAAAAACGGTGCGATCGTGATGAATTCATCTTCCGTTGAAGTGGTAAGTGCACGGAAACATACCGACAAAGAAGCGGCTGCTCCCATGGTCAGATAAAAATTGTCTGCCGAAAACGCAGTCCCATACGTCTTGTTCAGGTAATCTGCGATCGCCTGTCTCGTCTCGATATCTCCCTGTGCAGAAGTATATCCGTGCAAGGAAATGGAATCCAGTTTCTGTGTCAGGTCACGGATGGTCTCATTGACACAGTCCGGTGCCGGTACGGTCGGGTTTCCGAGGGAAAAATCATAAACATTTTCCGCTCCCACCACTGCGGCTCGCTGCTTGCCATACTCAAATAATTCACGGATTGCCGAACGCTGGCTTCCTAATTGATACATATCTTCTGCTACGAACATTTTATTTTCCTCCTCATATAATCAGGTGTCTTTATTAAAATTCAAGGCTTTTCAACCTTTTATATCTCCTGTTTTTCAAGTTATTTTTACAGAGAATTTCTTTTTTATATTTTTTAATGATATTGTATGTGGTTTCTTCAAACTTATCGTTTCTGGCTTGCAAGGTAATTTTCATACTCCAGCCGGCTCAACCGCTTGATCTCCTCCCAGAGATTGTCCGCCGACATGCGCAGCGCGCCCTGACTCATGACCGTAAGCTGCTCCAGCCCGTCATTTGTCGCAACCGTGACACGGTACTTGTGCCCGATCTCATGCACGGTGCGCTCGATAAATGCATCCGCGGTCTCATCGGTTTTCGTGTAGACCACATCCAGATTGTGATATTTGCTTTTGGCACCCGGATGTTCCTTGCGCTTATAGGCATCAAACACCACCAGCACCGGACAGCTCTTGTATCCCTGATAATTACTCAAAATATCCAAAAGCTTGTCCCTTGCGGAATCAATATTGACACGGGAAAGTTCGTTTAAGTCTTTCCATGCAAAAATAATATTATAACCGTCCACGATCAGATATTCTTCCTGCGGTTCCTTCGCCGGATAGATCGGATTGCCTTTTTTATCATATTTTACCACATTCGGCTTCGGCGCGTCGGATTTCTTTTTCAGCCACTTGCGCCGTTCCTGATCTTCCATATCTTCGCGGCTCATGCCAAACTCACGGGCATAAATCTGCTGCAGTTCCTGATCCAGTTCCCAGCCGGTCTTGCCGGAAGACTGCTGCCGGTGCACCGGACCAAAACTCTGCCCGTCGGTCTCATAACTGCGCCCGTCCGCAGGTTTCCGGGTTTCCTCCTCCGGCACAAACTGCCGCGGAAGATGCATATAATTATCCACCTGATCCCACGGCACGATAAATCCGGCACCGTGCGCACAGAATACCGATCCGGTCGGATTTGCCGTATCCGCTTCACTGTCGTACCCAATTTCCGCGATCACTTCCTCACTGTTGTGACAGACATCATAGCCGGAAAGTTCCAGTGTCAGATGTCCGAGTCCGCGGGTATACGCATGTACCTCACTGCTGTAGTCCTGCATCGTTGCGACCGGAACCGTGCCCTGCAGCACGGCGTAGTCCATGCCGTTTCCGGTGCCGAATTCCGGCGAATCAAACTTGCCTGCGCGCTGCTTTAAGTCGGTCATGGCACGGCCAACCATCTCCTGGGGCACTTCGAGCGTAAATGCATACACCGGTTCCAGCAGTACGCTTTCCGTACTCTTTAACCCCTGCCGGATCGCGCGGTAGGTTGCCTGCCGGAAATCACCGCCCTCGGTGTGTTTGATATGGGCGCGTCCGCTTAAAATCGTGATTTTTACATCGGTGAGTGCCGATCCGGTCAGTACGCCCGGATGCTCCCTCTCCATAATATGTGTTGCGATCAGCCGCTGCCAGTTGAGATCGAGCACATCCTCACTGCACGCGCTCGCCACCTCGATTCCACTGCCCGGTTCGCCCGGCTCCAGCAGCAGATGCACTTCCGCATAGTGGCGCAGTGGCTCAAAATGTCCCACACCCTCCACCGGCTTTGCGATCGTCTCCTTATATACAATGTTGCCCTGTCCAAAGACAACCACCACACCAAAACGCTCTTTGATCAACTGCGTCAGAACTTCGATCTGCACCTGTCCCATCATCTGCGCATGGATTTCCTGCAGCTGCTCATTCCAGAGGATATGAAGCTGTGGATCTTCCTCCTCAAGCTGCTTTAATTTTTCCATCATCTCCACGGCATTCACTTCGTCCGGCAGATAAATCCGGTAGTTAAGCACCGGCTCGAGTACCGGCACACTGCTCTCCTGCTGCGCGCCGAGTCCCTGTCCCGGTACGGTTGTGGTAAGTCCGGTCACTGCACAGACTTCCCCGGCCTCCACTGCCTCCGCGGTCTCAAATTTTTCTCCGGAATACAGACGGATCTGGTCAACTTTTTCCTCCAGACCATCATAAGAAATCCGGTCTTTGACATGCAGCGTGCCTCCGGTCACTTTCAGATAGGTCAGCCGCGCGCCTTTTGCATCTCTGCCGATTTTGTATACACGGGCAGAAAATTCGTCTTCATACTCCGGTGCCCTGTGGTATTTTGCAAAGCCTGCAAGCAGTTCTTTCACACCCTCCACTTTGAGCGCCGAGCCATAGTAACACGGAAACAGTTCGCGCTTTGCCACCGCATGCGCCAGATGCTCCTCTGCAATGCTGCCCTGCTCCATATACTCATCCAGAAGTGCTTCGCTTCCCATCGCAGCTTCCTCAAAAAATGCTTCCCCGCTGTCCTGTGTAAAATCCACACATCCATCGGACAGTTCGGTTTTTAACTGCTGCTGCACTGCTTCCTTGTCCGCCCCCGGCAGATCCATCTTGTTAACAAATAAAAAGGTCGGAATGTTATAGTGCCGCAGGAGCCGCCAGAGTGTCCGCGTGTGTCCCTGCACGCCATCGGTTCCGCTGATAACAAGGATTGCATAGTCGAGCACCTGTAACGTGCGCTCCATCTCCGCGGAAAAATCCACATGCCCCGGCGTATCCAGAATTGTAATACTAATTGACGGTTCGCTATTTAGCCGAAGCCGCGCCTGCTTGGAAAAAATTGTTATTCCACGCGCCCTCTCCTGCGCATCCGTATCCAGAAATGCATCCTGATGATCCACACGCCCCAGCGCACGGATCTGCCCGGTGGCATATAACAGTGCCTCCGACAGTGTGGTCTTTCCGGCATCGACATGCGCCAGCAGACCGATATTTATATTTTTTGCGGGATTTTTTCTACCCATAAAAAAAGCCCCTTTCCATGTATCATAATCCAATAGATTTATGATAGCACAGAAAGGGGGAGATTTCATTCCAAATACCTACTTTATTTAAACTTTTTCCAGCAGATAATATTCACAGTCAAAATAGAGAATGACCATGTGACTGTCACTGGAAATCTCAATGTCCACCGAAGGCCACGACTGGGTAGGATCATTTTTATTGATTCCTTCGATATTTACATCCTGAAGGGATTCATTGACGATCATGTCATAAACTTTTGTCCCCTTTTCGACGGAGTCACTTATATCATATATGGCATACATTTCTTTGATACTGCTCACACGGTAGACCGGATCTGAAAGTTCACATTGATATCGTTCGTATTTTTCAATTCCTTCACTGGAAAATGTTTGCTCATTGATCACAATATGATCGCCTATGATGTCATGCCCATCCGGATAAATCGCGTAATCATTCTGAACTTTTGTAAAACCAAGAAATTTGCTGACTTTCCACTCTCCAAATAAAATTTCCCTGATTTTTTCCGGTGTATAGGTTGTATCGATATATTCCGTATCACTTTCCTCTGTGGAATCCAAAGCTTCGGTTGTCTCTGTATCTGCCGCTTCTGTCTGCATCGTTTGGGCACTTTGTGCCTGGCTCTCCTCTGTGACTGTATCGTGTATTTGCGCACAGCTGGTCATCAAACATAAACATGCCACCAGACTTACTGCCAAAATTTTTCTTTTCATCGTACGCCTCCATGTTTCAGCCTGCATTGATCGCATAAATTCCAAGCGTTCCATTTTTATCCTGATCAATCCATACATTTTGTCCCTGCTCACCGATTTCCATCATCACTCCCATATAATTATAAAATGGGTAGCTGCCAACAAAAATTTCTTTGACATTCTCTTTGAAATAATTTGTGCTCATCAGAGTATCATATTTCTCCAGCATTTCTTTTTCATTGTTGACCGTTACACTTCCAGCTTCATAATTAATTTTCACTGGATAATCCATCAGCTTCGCAAAGGCCTCTTTATCATCCACTGCGGTCCTGATCTGTTGCATAAATGCATCCATTGTCTCTTTCGTAACATCCACGCCGCCATATTCTCCCATGCCAACATAATAATCTTCTTCCTCTTCTTTTGTCTCAAAGATTGTTCCCGTACTTTCAAACAAATCATTTGCTTCTATTTTTTTCCCGTCAATGATTCCCTGTACACTGATATAAGAATACTCCCCCTTTGATGCGTAACCTTCCAACAGACTGCCATCCTCACTTTTTACCATAAACCAGCCCGTATTTTCTCCTATCGCCCCCTGCAACTTCTTTTGGATCGTTCCATCTGCTGATTGTACATGCGCAGTCAGATCCTTTCCATTTCGCGTAAGCAATACCTGCAATCTCTGATTCTGTACTGTTTTTCCATCAAATACCATGTGCATTTTGTCGGAAAGAACGTGATCCAATTGTCTGCCCGCCTCCATATTCACCGGATGTTTTTCTGCATCCATCCCATTTACATCTTTTGGATTTGTCAAAAAGCAGACGCTTACAGCAACGCATACCAGAAGTGAAATTGCAATTTTCCCTCTGCCCGGCTTCTGATAAGACAACACATTTTTTATACGCGGCTTAACGCCGAGCCCTCCGAACGCAAGTGGTCCTGCCAGTCTGCGGCTTCTGCCACTGCCGCATAAAAGAAGTGCCTGTGCATATTCCTTCCTCTCTGCAAATGACAGATTTCCGATAACATGTTCATCACAGGCATACTCAATATCCCTGGCAAAAATCCAATAAGCGATCCACATCAGCGGCTGAAACCAGTAAATCACAAGCAGTACATAACCGATTACTTTCCACCAGTGGTCCCCGCGTTTCTGATGTGCCCGCTCATGTCTGATTACATATCGCTTCGTCTCTTCATTCATGCCCGATGGCAGATAAATGCGTGGATGAATCAGTCCCCATAGGAATGAAGTATGAATACTGTCACATTCCCAAATCTGCTGCTCCACTGGTACCGCAAACCGCAACTGATATTCGACACGGAAACTTCCAACTATTCCATATCCAGTCAGCACAAGCATGCCAAGCAGCCAAATGGTACTTAATAATTTTTTGTCGCTTGTTTTTCTGTTATCTGTCCAGAAATTTTTTGTCTCATCCTGTTTTGCAGCATACTCCTTTATTTCTTCCACCTGCTTATCGGCTGTCTGATTTTGATCTGCCAGATTATTTATTTGCGGTTCTGATTTTAAATTTGATGTTTCTTTATCAGTGTCCCCCTGTCGTACCACATCAAACAGCGATTCTTTTGGCACAACAGAAAGCGGACTTTCCACCACAATTGGACAAATCAGACGGATGGCAACCAGTGCCCACAGAATTCCCATCACCCAGCGTGGACTCTTTCGGAAAAGCAACCGCAGGACAATCACTGCCAGTATTACATATCCGGCACTGATTCCCCGTTCACAAATGACTGTAAAAATTTTTTCCATATCACTTACTTTTCCTCCGCTTCCTCAATCATTTTTTGGATCTCAGCAATTTCCTTTGAAGAAAGTTTCTTCTGCTTTGTAAACGCGGCAATAAACGCCGGAAGCGAACCATCAAACGTCTCCTCCACATACTGTGCACTCTGCATGGAATAGAACTGCTCTCTTGAAATCAGAGATGTCACCGTTCCCCGGTTATTGACAAAAATGCCCTTGCCACACAGACGTTTTAAAACCGTATAGGAAGTTGTCTTCTTCCATGTCAATTCCGCTTCACTTTTCTTTGCCAGTTCGGAGGATGAAATCGGTTCATTGGTCCATATAATATCCGCAAATCTGGATTCAATTGGTCCCATCTGTAACTCTGTCATATCAATTCCCCTCTTTTATTCTACATGATGTAGTATATCATTATACTACATCATGTAGAATACTTTGTCAATTTATTTTCATATGTTTTATCTCAAATAAAAAAGTCCACAGTTTTTTCTGTGAACTTTCCTGAATATATGCTTTATTTTATAGTTTTCCCTTGTGAGCCATGATAAACGATTATTATACCGTCGTATTCACCCCATTGATTGTGGCATGTTCATCCTCGTTCATTGGGATTACCAGACATTTCTGTCCGTTGATCACCTGCGACTTGATCTGTGATGCCTTCTCCGGCTTCACGCGCAGTACCACATCATACGTCTTTGTCTCAGCGATATAATTGTCGATCTCTTCCTGCTTTTCAATGAGCTGGGAGGTACGCTCCGCAAGCGCCTCATCCTTTTCATTAAGCTGCACGGTCAGTGTGCCGACCTGATCCTCAAGTGCCATTTTTTCCACACGCAGTTCATTCTGCACAAGCGCCTTGGAGTCGATCACATTCTCTGCTGCAGGCGGTTTCTCGCCAAATGCCTCATCCACAGACTTTTCGATCTTTGCAGCCTTTTCCTCGCTGATCTCACTGTCTGCAAGAAGCTTTGTGACCACTTCCTTATCGAGCAGGAAAACATCTTCGTCATCGTCGTGTGTCTCGGCATATTCATCGATCATATCACTTAAATTCTGCTGCAGATCCAAAAGCACATCATCCGTGTGCTCATCCTCTGCGCCAAGCACGTTGCGGACGATGGAATGGAATGCCATCTTCTGCTCGGTTGCAGTGCGCTCAATGCCGCAACCCAATCCGTTTGCCATAAATTCAGAATGTGGCTCCTTGGTATTTTTCGTGTAAAACAATGTCGAATGGATATCCGTACTGCGGTCATTGAATGCCGGGAATAAAAATGCAGTGTCCACAGCTCCTACCACCCAGTCGCGCACGCGCGGCCCGATCCGGTGCTCCTCCTCGAGAAAGCCAAGCCCCGGCTTTGACAGATCGACCGGACAGATCGCACAGATCAGATATTCGTACACTTCCTCGGACTCATCGAGATTGTTATTGTCACTCGTCCGGCTCATCACATCGTATGCATCGTGAAACAGCACGATCAGATAATTTCCGGCATGATCATACGTGTCGATTACCAGATCATAAAAGGTATCCAGCAGATTTTCATCTTCCAGCTTCGATGCGCGCAGTGCCATCAGAATATGCTGACGACCGCCCACTTCCTCTTCCTCAATCGGAAACTTCAATTCCAGAAGGTTATTTCCGATGGTTCCGGACAATGCCTTATTTGCAATTTCCAGATATTTGTAAAATTCATCTTCTTCCAGATTCAGAAATGTATTTCCAAACTTACAGACTTTATTGTGATTTCCGTCAACGTAACAGCCACACACGCGCGTAAACGTTGCCGCCTCTTTCTTGAATCTTCTCTTTAACTCCAGGACTTCCTTTTTATTCATTTCTTGGATTCCTCTTCCCTGATTTTCTCTTTCAGTTCCTCAAACAATGAAAGAAACTCTTTCTCCACATCAGCCATCGGCTGAAATTCATAGCTCGGTGTGCTCACCATAACCGGCTCCACCGAATACATTTTTTCATCCATAAAATGAAGGAACTCATAATACAGGCAGCTGTCATCAATGTTTGTAATCAGTTCTGCCTCTTCCCCCTCCGGCACATATCCCAGAAATTTAGTGTAGATCATATGCTGCAGCTGTTCTTCGATCTGCAGATACATCGTCATGTTTTTCTTGACCGGGCGGGTAATGTCCGCCAGATAAGCTTCACTTCCATCGTGAAGCAGACAGGCAAGTGCCGTCTGTGGCAGATAGTTTCTCGCAGTTGCCTCATGGCAGCACTGGATGCAGTGCTGACCTACAGAAAAAAACTGCGGAAAATGCCCGTTTGCCCGCGTCATCATCGACAGGGCATGTGCAATATCCTCAATTCGTATTTTATCCTCTTCCGGCTCAAAGGTATTAAAGTCAACCTTTGAAAATGTTGTCAGACAATCCTTTTTCATCTGTACTCCCCCCATATTACACGCATACATCAAAGATGTATGGCATACGTGAACCTTTACCAGCTAAGTACTTCATGGCCATCCTCAGTGACAAGAACCATGATCTCCCACTGTGCAGATGGCATTCCATCCTCGGTGTATACTTCCCAGTCGTTCTCTTCGTCAATGAAAATCTCCACACCGCCCATGTTAACCATCGGCTCGATGGTAAAGATCATACCCGGTGCAAGTACCATCTGGGTTCCGCGCCTGGAATTGTAACCAACCCACGGCTCCTCATGAAATTCCAGGCCAACACCGTGGCCGCCAATTTCACGTACAACGGTATACCCGTTAGCATAAGCATGATCGTGAACTGCCTGACCCATATCACCCAAAAAACCCCAGGGCTTTACTTCCTTAAGTCCAAGTTCTACACATTCTTTCGTTACCTGAACCAGTTTCTTTTTCTCCGGGCTTACTTCCCCAATGCAGAACATCCGGGAAGAATCGGAAAAATATCCGTTCAGAATGGTAGAACAGTCTACATTGATAATATCCCCCTCTTTTAAGATCACCTTCTCGGAAGGAAATCCGTGACATACCTGCTCATTCACTGAAGTACATACACTGTATGGATATCCTTCGTAGTTGAGCGGTGCCGGAATACCTCCCATGGAAGTGGTCATATCATAGACAATCTTATCAATTTCCGCTGTATTCATTCCTGCGTGAATGTTCTTTTCTATGTAATCAAGTACTGCTACATTGATTTTGGCACTCTCCTTTATCCCTGCAATCTGATCCGGCGTCTTGATCAGGTCATGTGTCGGAACAACGTGACCCTCCTGTGCCAAACGTGCAAGTTTATCATCGAAAGCCGCATGACACGCCTTATATTTCTTGCCGCTTCCGCACCAACATGGATCATTTCTTCCTAATTTTACTGACATTTTTTAATCTTCTTTCTTTTTATTATTGTATGTGACATTTCCAAAACTCACACGATTCCATAC
>PPYE01358415.1_pt1 | contig 11695 bp, 10 predicted proteins | sample 1559881 | NCBI WGS metagenome assembly PPYE01 (sample SAMN08240022, study PRJNA423297) | Human gut metagenome, whole genome shotgun sequencing project.
CACCATAACTGGACACCAATTTTGATACAATGTGTATCTTGATTGGTGCCCAGTTTCTTTTTGCAAAGTCCTTGATTTGCAAGGCTTTTCGATACTTTTTAACGATATAAGGCTTCGTGGCGTTCCGGAAACGGTCGCTGCGGAGCCTTTTGCGTTTTCTCCCATAACACTTTTTAACGAAAGGTCGAGGGGTGTGCAGATTTTAGTCGGGGGTGTGCATTTTCGGCAAAAAGGGTGTGCACATTTTAATTATTCCTCAAGAGCGCAAGAGAAAGGCCGCAAAACCTGTTCGCCCAAAATACGAACGACCTTGCGACCTTGTATCTTATTCTCCGACCTTGACCTCTGTGCCGTTCTTGAAAACGAAGGTAATCGCACCGTTCCTGTGGACAATTGCCTTCTCGACCATCACCGTCCAGATGGTGTCGCTCCACTCACGCAGCACCACCGGCTGTTTTTTGAGGGTGCGGATGTAAAGTGCCATTGCCTTGTCTTGCTGACTTTGCGTAGTACGCAGGTTCTGTAACCGCTCCAGTTCCGCAGCGGCTTTTTCGTAACGCTCGGTGAGGGCTTCATACTTTCTCAGATAAGCCTCCTGAGACTGCACCGTGGAAGCGTTTTCCTTGACTGCCGCCTTGACCAGTTCGGCTACGACCTGCGTTTCCTCAAGCTGCCGTTCAATTTCTGCGTCCAATTCCGCAAAGTCTGTCAGCGCACGGCGCATGGTTTCGCAGTCCTTGATGATCTGCTCTCGGTTCTCCATCATCCGATTGAAGGCTTGAGTGAAAAGCCGCTGCACGGTTTCCGTGTTTACCGTGGGAGTATGGCAGCGTTCTTCAACCTTGAACTTGCTGTTGCATTGCCAGATGGTGCGGCGGTAGCGGTCGGTGGAATGCCAGACCTTTGAGCCGAAGAAGCCACCGCAGTCCTCGCAGACCAGCTTGGCTGAAAGAACACTCTTTCCGCTGTAGGCTCTGCCCAGTGCCTTTCTTCTGGCAAACTCTGTCTGCACATGATCCCATTCGTCAGGATCGACAATGGCGGGATGGCTGCCTTCCACATAGTATTGCGGCACCTCACCCTCGTTGGGCTTCATCCTCTTTTCCAGAAAATCGACCGTGAAGGATTTCTGGAGTAGCGCATCGCCTTTGTATTTTTCATTTTGCAGAATGCTGGTGACCGTGGTCTTACTCCATTTATCCTTGCCGCCAGGTGACGGAATACCCAAGTCCTCCAAATATCTGCAAATGCTCGCCTGTGACTTGCCATCAAGGAAAAGGCGGTAAATCAGCTGAACAATTTTCGCTTCACTTTCCACAATGGTAGGCCTGCCGTCCTCGCCCTTTTCGTAGCCAAGGAAGCGTTTATAGGCAAGATGCACCTTTCCGTCAGCGAAGCTCTTACGCTGTCCCCAGGTGATGTTTTCCGAAATGCTGCGGCTTTCTTCTTGGGCAAGGCTCGACATGATGGTGATGAGCAGCTCACCCTTGCCGTCAAATGTGAAAATGCCCTCCTTTTCAAAGTAACATTCCACGCCGTTTTCCTTCAGCTTGCGGATGGTGACCAGGCTGTCCACGGTGTTCCTGGCAAATCGGCTGACCGACTTTGTGACAATGAGGTCGATTTTTCCGGCAAGAGCATCCGAAACCATACTGTTAAAGCCGTCTCGCTTTTTGGTATTACAGCCGGAAATACCCTCATCCGTATATACTTTTACGAAGTCCCATTCCGGCTTGGACTGTATGAATTTGGTGTAGTAATCCACCTGGGCTTCGTAGCTGGTGAACTGCTCGTCGCTGTCGGTAGAAACACGGGCATATCCAGCAACACGCCGCTTCTGCGCGGCCACCTTCGGCAGGTGTGTCAGCGGATTGATGGTTGCGGGTATCATGGTTACTTTAGGCATTGTGCTTGCTCCTCTCTAAGGCTTTTTGGCGTGCAGCTTTCTTCATCTCGTCCGTCCAGCTTTCACTACGGGAGCGGTCTTTCCATGTGCGTGTGACCTCCGAGCCATCTTTGAAGCAGAAAATTAGAATGTTTCCGTTGCATACCCGAATACTCTGTATCCGGCTGTGCAGCTGTTCCCGTGTAAAAGCCTTTGCACCCAAAACTTCGGCTGTAACCTGTTGAAGCGTTGTTTCCGGTATCTGCTTGGAAGCACAGGCGGATTTGCCGAGTGTATTAAAGGTTCCGCATACCCAAACGATGCCCGTTTTGGTGGTCTTGCGGCGGTAGTTCTTTCCGCAGTTGTCGCATACCAGAAGGCTTGTGAATGGGTATGTGGTTCTCGGTGCTGGCTTCTTATTGAACTGAGCCGCCCGCCGTGCCTTCTCGGTCTGAACCGCATGAAAGGTCTTCATGTCAATAATGGCTTCGTGGGTGTTCTCTGCGTGGTATTTCGGCAATTCACCGTGGTTGATGACGGTTTTCTTCGTGATATGGTTCTCACGGAAGGTTTTCTGCAAAAGCAGATTGCCCGTATAGGTGTAGTTACTCAGTATCTTGGAAACCACGGACTGGTTCCATTTCCCACCGAAGCGGGACGGGACATCTTCCTCCATCAGCCGTTTGACAATGGAAAGGTAGCCGTCACCGGCAAGGTACTCGTTATAAATGCGGCGGACAAGCTCGGCTTCCTTTGGTACGACCTCGTACCGTTCGTCCTTTAGACGATATCCCAGCATGGCTCCGTTCCACGGCATTCCTTCCTCAAAGTTCCGCTTGATGCGCCACTTCTGGTTTTCGCTTGCGGAGCGGCTTTCTTCCTGCGCATAGGACGCCAGAATGGTCAGCATCAGTTCACCGTCGGCGCTCATGGTGTGGATATTCTGTTCTTCAAAGAAAATGTCCACCTCCCAGGCTTTGAAATCACGGACGGTCTGCAGCAGCATGACCGTATTTCGTGCAAAGCGGGAGATGGACTTGGTGATCACCATATCAATTTTTCCGGCATGGCAGTCGGCAATAAGCCTTTGAAAATCCGCTCTGGAATCCTTCGTGCCGGTCTTGGCTTCATCGGCATAGACGCCTGCATAGAGCCAGTCGCTATTTCTCTGGATAAGGTCGCTGTAATGGCTGACCTGTGCGGACAGCGAGTGAAGCATGGCGTCCTTGCCACTGGAAACACGGGCGTAGGCTGCGACTCGCTTTTTACGCTCCAGCTTCGGCGGTTTTGATACGGTGGTTATCCTTCCTGGCATTGTGTCACCTCCTTGTAGTATGACATATTACCTCTGAACTCACCGTATATCAAGTCAATCCCGCGGTATAAACTACACGAAGATATCCCGTATTTTTCGGCCATAATTGTATCAATCGTGGCGTAATCCTTCGGGGTTAAAATCCCCATCGACAGCATTTGCTTTGCCTGGAGCATGGAGGCAAAATACTGCTCCAGCCGTTCTCTGTAGGCGTCATTCATCACAGCCACGCTCCCTTCCGAAGCGATCTGCAATATAGCAGGCGTGAGAGCAGTACCTTCTATGATTATTTCCATAGGCAGTAAAATGACGTCCGCAGCAGGCACAGGTGTACTCATAAACAGCTTTTCGGTTGACGCACTCCGGGTGTGACTTCCACCATGCAGTGCGGCAGGCGTCTGAGCAGAACTTTTTCGGCTTCTGCTTAGGGATGATTTTTATCAACTTCCCACACTGCTTGCAGGCAACGGCATTCTTTGCACTGTCACCCAGCCCGCTGCGGCGGCAAAAGGAGCGCACCGTATTATCCGAAATTCCGAGTTGCTCGCCGATTTTCACATAACTGACGCCCTGTAAGCGCAATATTCGTATTTGTTCTCTCTGCCAATCTGTCATAGAGTTTTCCTCCAGTCCGAGGGTTTGCCTCAGTACCAACTGGAGGGAAAACGCCTGTCTGGTCCGCAAAAAAATAATGCCCTCCACGGAGATGAATCCGCAGAGGGCGTATGCAAAGATTATTTATTCGGGATCTTGAGCTTCATACCGCTGTAGAGGACATTGCTTTTCAGCCCATTCAGGCTGACGATTTCCTTATAGCGGCTGCCGTTGCCGAGATACTTCTTGGCGATTGCCCAGAGGGTATCTCCGTGCGTTACGGTATGAATGCGATAGTTCTCGGCGGGTTTCGTGCCAGCCACGGTAAGTGCCGAGGTTTTGACCGGCGACATGATGGCGTACCTGCCGGATTCATCCTTGTTGATGACGGCACGGTCGCCGCTGACCTCGACCACATACCAGCGGAGCTTTTTCACCCAGCCGGGAATGGATTTGCCGCCATAGTAGGTGCTGCCTGTGATGGTCACGAGGTCGCCGACCTTGATAGACCCGGTGGGCTTGGCGGGTTCGGCAGGCTTTACATCACCGCCGAGAGCTGCCGTGACCTTGGATGCCAAATCGCCCATGCGGGCATACATCCAGTTGCCGGGGCAGCTTTTGTTCGCAAACCATCTGTGGACGGTCAGTACCATCTCATCCGCCTTCGGATTGTAGTTCAGCGTTTTCGTCTTATCCCCAAGCCAGAGCAGCTTGGTTTTGCCGTTGCGCTTGCAGATGTCGGTGCAAAGTTCCACGAGTCTGTTATACACCACGTCCTTGAACGCATACGGCTCGGTGTTGTCGCTGGCACACTCGATGGTGATGGCTCTCTGGTCGTTGGCATTGGAGGAAGAACACCAGCTTCGGTTCTTTTCCTCCACATACATACCGACCCTGCCATCCACGCCGATGCCGTAGTTACTGCTTGCCTGCCGTGAGGTCGGCAAAAAGATGTTGCCCAGCGTTTCCACCGAGCACTGACCCACCACGCAGTGAGGCGTGATGCGGTCAATGCTGTGGGTACGCTGCCCGGAGTGGTTCGGGCTGAGTTTGGTGTAGGACACCAGGGAACTGTTTGTGTAAACCATATTATTCATCCTCCTTTTCACTGCGGTCATGAAGCTGCTCCAGCACGGATTTCAGCTTCTGCGGGATGGGCAGTCCCAGGTATGCGGCGTTTTCCAACAGGGATACGCCCTCATTCGACAGGTAGAAGAAAATGACGGCAGTACGCATCACCGAGCCGCTGCCGATGACGCGGGTATCGAGAATATGCCCGATGCCGACCAGGGCGAAGATGAGCACCTTTTTGAAAATGCCCTTGAAGCCGACTTCGCTGGACAGCTTCTTGTCCACCACGGCGCACATGATGCCGGTGATGTAGTCGATGACTACGAAAGCCAGAAGCGCATAAAGCAAGCCGTCACATCCTCCCAAGAACCATCCCAGCCAGCCGCCGATTCCGGCGAACACCACCTGAATGGTCGTCCAGAATTCTTTCATGTTGTTGTCCTCCTTTGAATGTTGAATTTGTGTATGAAAAAAGGCACTCCGCAGAGCGCCTTGATTCCAAAAATATTCTTTATGTTACTGTGGTCAGCGACACCGTGTGCCACGAGGACCATGTGCCGCCGTAGTTTCCTCGGATGTACATTCTTGAACCGTCATAGACGGTGTACCGCTGCTGAATGAAGTAGCTCTCTGGCAGAAAGACCTCCAGCATACCGATTGTGGTGGTCGGAAAGTGCTTTTCCGTGGAAGCGGAATACGCAAAATAGTAGCCGGGAGTCTTTACATTGTTGAGGTCGGTGGTCGAACCGTCCACTCTACCCATTTTGCCGTGGACATTGACGCCGTTCATGTGGATGCTGCCGTCCACATCCAGCGCGGCTTGCGGGTTCGGCGTGTTGATGCCGACCTTCTTTTTTCGCAGCGCAATGAGGGGCGTACCCTGCGGAACAGTAAAATACAGATCCAGACTGCTCAAAGAATAGAGCTTGTCTTGGATCTGTAGATGAAGGTCGTAGGAACTGTTGGCATCCAGACTGCACAGTTCCAAATTGGAGTAGCTGAAAGAGGTTCCGTTTTTTGTCGTGCCGGAATAGATGCTGGTGTAGCTGCCGTAACTGCTCTCACTGGTTTTCTTGTACCGATACCGCACATAAACCACGCTGTTTTTCTGCGTCCCGTCTACGGTAACAGCAGAAATAGAGCCGCTGAATTTGAGCTGCATTTCCGCTTCAATGTCGTTGGTTCGTCGGAGCGTCACCGAGGACACCTTCGGCTTTGCGTATGGGATGACCGTAATAGTTTGGGAAACGCTGGCGGTATAACCGCGGGAGTCCGTGACCGAGAGCGTGACCGTCACACTGCCGGACTTGGCGATCTTTCCGACCGTAATTGCAGCACCGGTCGAATTGGATGCGGATAAACCGTTGCAGGAAGCGGTATAGTTGGAAATGGACGCTCCGTTCTTCGCAGTCGCCGTTCCAGGGGTGACCTTGAGGGTTGAGTAGTCCTGTACGAACAGCTGGTCGTTGCCTGTGAGGTTTTTTGTGGTCGTGTAGCTGTCGGCATAAGTGAATCCGCTTATGGTTGGAGCAGAATTGGTTGCCGTGGTCAGTACCGTGGCAGTCTTGCTTGAGGTGCTGCCGATCTGCGTAGACCCGCTGTAAGACGAAACCGCAAAGGTGCCGGTGAACGACTTGATGGATGCCATAGCGTTCAACAGCGTTGTCCTCTGCGCCGATGTCAGCGTGACCGTGCGGTTCGCCGTGCCCTTCGACCAGGAAAGCCCGGAAATAGTCAGGATGGTCGTGCTGCCGTTTTTGAGCACCAGCGTATTGGTGTAGGAGGCTTCGTACACGGTCACATTGATGGTAATGGAAACCGTGGCATTGTCCGCCGTCACCGTGTTGACACTGTTCACCACCGCACCGCCCAGCGTCTTGACCGTGGAACTGCTGGATGTGCCGTAGACATGGTTGTACTGCCGCCTTGCTCTGACCCTCACCGTGTAGCTTGTATTCGGTGAGAGCGAGGTGATCGTCACACTGGCACTGGTGGATGCCGTCGTTGAGAACTGCGTCCAGCTCGAACCGCCGTTTGTGCTGTACTGCCAGACGTCCGCCGTGGCAGAGGATGTAGCGGAGATTTTGAACCCGTTTGCCGTGACATTCGATGTACTGAATGTAACTGTGGGAGCAGAGCGGTCAATGGTAGTCAGCGTCATGCTGCCGCCGTATTCCTGTGAACCGTAGATATAAACACGGGTCGAGAATCCGACCGCAATCGTTTTGCTGCCGTTGCTGTTGTGAGCTACAGTAATCGTGCCACTGACAGAACCTTTCTTTGCCGGGAAAACACGGTCATCCCAATAGGTACGTTCCTTTGAGTAGACGGTCGTACCGTTGATCGTTACAGTGGTCGTGTCAATGGTGTAGTAAGTGGATGCGCCGCCGGTAGAGGTCAGTGTCCAGGAAAGTGTCGAGCTGTTACCGACCACATTTACGCTTTCCGAAATGTCCAGTTGAAGATAGCGCCCATCGTATGCTGCACTTTTCCAAGTTGCCATAGCTTTCCCTCCTTAATCCAGAATGACGATATTCAACCCCTCGGACGCCGTTGGCATCGGGACAAACTTCGTTTTGCCCACAGTCAGCTCGCCGTCCACCGTGGTTTTCTTAGTCTGCGTTTCGTCCTTGTTCAGGGTGAAAATCACCTCATCGTTGTAGTAACCGGCGAACTCCGTGTTCGTGATAACCGTCCGCTGGGACGATGCGCTGTTGGATACCTCGATGCCCCGCTTGTCGATCTTGACCTCCTGCGTGTAGATTTCGTTGGGTGCGGGTGTCCACTTTCGGGGGATCGCCCCTTCGGAGATCATGATGTCGGCGAGATAAATGGACGCATCCCGACAGTAGCAGTAAATGCGCAGCGTAGGGTCGGTCACATCCGTGAGCGTTACGGAGTAATCCGTCCAGTCAAACGCCGTGGACTTATTGAACAGGTACTTGGTTTTGTTCCCGTTGTAGGTCACATAGAAATACCCAGACATGGTCGAGGCTTTCTTTGCCCGAACCGAGATCGTATAAGTGCCGGGAACCACCCCTCGGATGTACTGCGACAACGAGGAGTAAGCCCCCAGCACAAAGCAGGAGTCGGAAATGGTGTTGTTTTGCGTATCTGTGGAGGCATCCGTTTTCACCGTACCGGAGTAGCTCCAATCATCCGTGATGCCGTTCAGCCCGGAAGAGTTCTGCACATAGTTGATGCCGCCGATGTACTGCTCCTGCATGGTGACGGACAGTCCATCCACCGTGTGTTCCAATTCCGAAACACGGCTTTCGGAGTTCAGCACCCGTTCCTCCAGGACGCCCTGGTCGTTGGACACCGTTTCCACGGTTTCGGTGAGGGTCGCCACATAGCTGTTCAGCCCGTCGATGGTCTGCTGAAACTGTGCGTCCTTCTCGGTCAGAATGGAAATGGTGGTGCGGATCGTTTCAATGTCGTTCTGCACCACCCATTCGTTTCCGTCCCATATCTTCGTCTCCGGCGGGGTCACAGAGGTGTCCACCCAGAGCTGCCCCTCATAGGGATTCTCCGGCGGTGTGTCCGAGGTGACCACATCGCAGAGACTGATAATCGTAAACTGAGCCGATACGATCATCTCACCACCTCCTTAAAGTGCCACAACGACCATAAAGGTTGCCTTGGTATCCACATCGGCGCTGGACACCGACAGGGTCTTGCCGGTCTTGCTGCCGTTGGTACCCCAAGAGGTGTCGATTGCGCCATCCTTGTTGTACTTTGTCCAGGTGTAACTGCCGTTCCCGGCCGCATCCACCTCGGAGCCCGCCTGATAGCAGACGGCGGTCAGTACGGTCGTGCCCTGACCGTTCTTGAACACATCGCCGCCCGTGGACGTGACGATGATCTGCAAGGGATCGGAGTTGTCGATAAAGGTCGCCACATCGAAGAACTTCGTGTTATAAGAAGCCGATGCGGAATCCGTGTCCTGGGCACAGCACTTGAACACGGCGTAGCTGTCCACCGCTGCGGCGTAAATCGTCAGCGTGTTGGTGGCTGTTCCGGTGTATTTGCCGGTTGTGTCGGACAGCTTTCTCCAGCCGATGCCGAAGTCTGCGTCATAGCCGGTAGAGGAAGTTGCCGTCACGGAAGCATCCATGACCGCCCATTTGTAGCTGACCTTGGTACTATCCACCGTAGAGCCGCGCCACAGCTCGGCCTTGGCGGTCAGACTGGCGACTTCCTCGTTCTTGAACACATTTCCGTTGGGTGTGGTGACGAGCAGGTCAACAATGCCGCTGCCATTGACCACACGGGAGAAGGAAATGGTCAGCGGATGAGTGATGGAAAGGCCGGTGCTTTCATCTTTGTAGGTAATGACGCAGCGGTAGTCGATGCCGGGCAGCTCCGCCATAACATTGGCCTTGACCGTGAGAATGTGGCTCTTGGCACCACTGAGAGCGTAGTTCGTACCTGCGGTGATGGCGGTGTTACTGTCGCCCACATACCACTTGACTGAGGTAACATTGGCGGTGGCGATTTGGTCGGCGGTGGTGCCGATGACATACAGACTGGGTGTCAGAACGAGGTTCTTCGTTTTCCAGTCGGGGGTGTAACTGCCGTTGTCGGGGTTATACATCTGAGTCTTGGCGAGGTTCGATCCGATGTACCCCGTCAGTGTCAGTGCGTCATTGTAGTCGATAATCGTAAACTGACCTTGTGCTTTGCTCATGTGAGAAGCCTCCTTTGAATTTGTGGGGTTATCTACCGGGTCAACGGTAGGTGTGGTTGGTTCTGCGGTTGCCATAGAAAAGTCCTCCGTTATAACAGACTCTGCCGGGTGGTGGTGTCGATGAGGTCACAGTAAAAAGTAGCGCGGACTTTGACATCCGCACTTGTGATGACCACGGACTTTGCGCCGCCGAAATGCTGTTCGTTCCAGACCTTGTCCGCCTCTGTATCCTCCGACACCCTTGTCCAGACAAATTGGTTGGCATCCAGCGTGTCGGTGATGTCCTCATCCCACGAGTACACCTTGGCGGAAAGCAGCGTTTTCACATTGCCGTTTTTGAAGATGTTCCCGTTGGACGAGATGATGACGAGCCGGAGCATTTTCTGCTCCTCGATGGTGGTAATGCGGTCGCTGACCTCGGTGACCTCCTTGCTGGTGGCGTAGGCTCGAAGCACAACCTCGCCGCTCTCCAAGTCCCACCAGGACGAGCCATCCTGCGATTGAATGACACCAGCCTTGATGATGTTCGCCACCAAGGAGCCGGAGGTGATGAAGTCCGCTACGATCTGACCGTCTGCCGTGATGGCAGTTTCATAGGGACCGTTGTAGCCGTTATGGGAAAAGCCCAGACCGCCTACATTCCACCGCCAGACATTCACGGCTTCGTCAATAGATGGAGCGTCCAGAATGAGCAGCTCATAGGGCTGTCCGTTTTCCTCGTTGGTGTGGATGACCACATAGCCGCCGCTCTGGCCGGTGATAAGCCCAGTCGCTTTTCCAATAGCGGTTTGGAGCAGCTTCGGAAAGCGTCCCACCGTGGATTCCACCTTGTCGACCGTGGACTGCACCTCGGAAATGGTGGTAATCATACTGGACTTGCTCTGACCGAGGGAAATGCTCTTATACCGCTCAGCGAGGGTGTCGTACACGGTCTCAATGACCATAGCTGACGCGCTGACACCGAGAGCCGAGTGCCGGATGGTGACGGTATCGCAGAGATTGACCCGCTCCAGGAGTGCCGAATACCCCGGCTGTTTCCAGAGCGGTTCAAAGGACACCTTCACCGTGGGAATGGTCGCTCCCAGCGGATTTGCTTTGATATAGCTGTTGGCTTTGGCTCTGAGGGCTTCTTCCGTGATTGCCGCATCTCCAAATTGGTCGGAGAAATCCATGATGAGCGTTTTCGCCCGGACGATTTCCGAAGTCACAATGGGGAGCGTTACCTCCGTCAGTGTGACCACCGTTTCGGTGTCCGAGCCTTCCAGGGTGTACACGGCATATGGGAGCAGTGCGGTATACACGCCGCTGTTGTCCTCGTCCTGCTCCAGGGCGGTGAGGTTCTTACCGTATTCGATGACCACGCCTGTTTTCTGTCCACGGTGGGAGTGGAACTTCACCGTAAAGTTGTCCCACTCAAATTCGCCGTGCCACTGAGAAAGCATGGAGCCTTCCGTGCCGCCCAGACAGGCTCGAACACTTTTCGGCTGGGCGACCGAGAATGCCTTTGCATCCGAATAGTCCGTCCAACCCGTGAAGCGTGTATCTCCCGACAGAAGCTGCGAGAGGATGCGCTGCGGTGAGCGATTCTCCGTCGAAAACGGAAGCACCGGCACATTGGCGAGATCGTAGGAAATGTGCTGCCCGTAGATGGCGACGATGCCGTTCAACGGCTTCGTGATGCGATAGATGCGGAATGCCTGGTCTGCGGCGGTGTCGTTAGGTTTTGCCTTGACGATGCACTCCTTGGTGATAAGCCCGTAGTGCTGACCGCTCACGGGATATTTCAGCAGACATTCAAACACACCGTTTCGCTCTTCGGTCACTTCGCAGGAAATGGTATCCGTCATCACACCAAGGCCGAATGTCGAAAAGTCCGCAGCGTTGGGCAAATAAAGCACCGGGATCATGAAAACCACCTCCTTCCGGGCATAAAAATACCACCGGGGATTTCTCCCTGGTGGTTGAATGAAAATGAGTTACTTGTAGATTGACAAATAGGAATTTTCAAATTAGTCTTTGCAAATAACCTTTGAACCTTCACCATCAATTACAATTCCCTGCCGGTTGTTAATTGGGCATAGATTCAAATCCGAAAACTCAGTCATTATTTTCTCGGTAACTTTCTTAAATGGTGCTGTAA
>PPYE01483664.1_pt1 | contig 11695 bp, 8 predicted proteins | sample 1559881 | NCBI WGS metagenome assembly PPYE01 (sample SAMN08240022, study PRJNA423297) | Human gut metagenome, whole genome shotgun sequencing project.
GGTATTACGAGCTCCTGTGCGAATTGAAGGGAGCGCTCCCGCAAACTGCCTATTGACAACTTATAGGAGCGTCGGTTTTCTTTTTACCAATTTCGGTATGGTCGACAATCCGCAGTTCAGCCCCGTAATCCGGCATAGTTTTGAAGTTAGTCATTGGGGACGTTCTTAAATGACTAGTCAAACAAGAACGTCCCCAACGACTAGTCGTTTAAGAACGTCCCCAACGACTACCCCGATGTTTTGCGGCGCCGTAACTAAATAAGTTTGGTACCTTGACATTCTTGTGTGGCACTCCTAGATTAGTTAGGCACAAAACAATCCCACTACCTAACTAAAGAAAGGAGCGATACGAATTCATGTGCGATGAACCCCTTAACCTTCGTCCGCACGAGCCCGGCGGCGACCCGTCGCAGCCGGCAGACGTGCCCGAAGCAGTTAACGGCGAAGACAAGCTCGCCAAGCGCATCCTGAGCGGCCTAGGCTTTTGCGGCCATTACATGCATTTTCACGGCGGCGGCATATCTGGCAAGGCGCCTATTGTCTGCCTACTCGCCAAGCAGCCGACCGGCGAGCTGTCCCAACAGGAGCTCGGCATGCACTTCGACCTCAAGCCGGGGTCCCTTTCCGAGATTCTGTCCAAGCTCGAACTGGGCGGTCTTATCGAGCGCAGTCGCAATCCCAAAGACCGTCGGCAGCTCACCATCCGCCTGACCGATGCGGGATGGGAAAAGGCCCGCGTTGAGCAGGCAGCCCGCATTCGCTTTAGAGAGCAGGCCTTTAGTGCCCTCACCCACGACGAGCGTGAACAGCTCGCCGAGATGCTCGAGAAAATCCGCGTAACCTGGGAGGAACTGGATGATTAAAACCCTTATGGGCAGCATCCGCGATTACATGAAGGTCACGATCGCCACGCCGCTGCTGGTGCTTGGCGAGGTAATCTGCCAGATGATGATCCCGTTTATCACCGCCGACATGATCGACGCCATCAAGGACGGCACCGCCGTTACCGAGATGCTGCCCACCGCCGGCCTTCTCGTACTCATCGCGCTGACGTCACTCGCCTTTGGCGCCGCTGCGGGCATCACCTGCAGCCATGCCAGCTGCGGCTTTGCCAAGAACCTGCGTCGCGACCTGTTCTACAAGATCCAGACGTTCAGCTTCGCCAACATCGACGAGTTCTCGAGTTCCTCGCTCGTCACGCGCCTCACCACCGACATCAACAACGTGCAGCAGGCCTTTATGATGCTCATCCGCATCGCCGTGCGCTCGCCGCTGGTGCTGGTCTTTGCCTTTACCATGGCATACGCCATGGGCGGCAGCGTCGCCATGGTCTACCTGGTCATCATTCCGCTGCTGGGCTTTGGCCTGTTCTTTATCATCTATAAGGTGCGCCCGATCTTTACCCGCGTGTTCCGCAAGTACGACGCGCTCAACGAATCGGTCGAGGAAAACGTCACCGGCATGCGCGTGGTCAAGAGCTACGTGCGCCAGGACTACGAGAAGGAGAAGTTCGCCACCGCCGCGCGCGACGTCCAGATGGACTTCACCCGCGCCGAGAAGTTGCTCGCCTTCAACAACCCCATGATGAACATCTGCGTCAACGGCGCGTTCGTCGTCATCATCTACCTGGGCTCCAAGCTCATCATCACGAGCCAGGGCACCCTGTTCGATGTGGGCCAGCTCTCCTCCATCTTTACCTACGGCTTCCAGATTCTGATGAGCCTAATGCAGCTGTCGATGATCTTTGTCATGGTGACCATGGCAGATGAGTCGGCGCACCGCATTACCGAGGTGTTGGCCGCCGAGCCCACGATCGCTAACCCGACCGAGCCCGTGCACGAGGTTGCCGACGGCTCCATCGACTTCGATCACGTGAGCTTTAAGTATTCCGAGCATGCCCGCCGCCAGGCGCTCGACGATATCGACCTGCATATTAAGAGCGGCGAGACCATCGGCATTATCGGTGGCACCGGCTCGGCCAAGTCGACGCTCGTGAACCTGATCGCCCGTCTGTACGATGTCACGGAGGGCACCGTGCGCGTCGGCGGCGTGGACGTGCGCGACTACGACCTGGACGCGCTGCGCCACCAGGTAGCCATGGTCCTGCAGAAAAACGTGCTGTTTAGCGGCACCATCGCCGAGAACCTGCGCTGGGGCGACCCGAACGCCACCGACGAGGAAGTCCGCGAGGCCGCACATCTGGCCTGCGCCGACGAGTTTGTCGACGGCTTCCCCAAGGGCTACGACACCTGGATCGAGCAGGGCGGCTCCAACGTTTCCGGCGGCCAGAAGCAGCGCCTGTGCATCGCGCGTGCCCTGCTGCGTCGCCCCAAGATCTTGATCCTGGACGACTCCACGAGCGCCGTCGACACCAAGACCGACGCCAAGATCCGCGAGGGCCTGGCGAGCTATCTGCCCAACACGACCAAGCTCATCATCGCCCAGCGCATCAGCTCCGTGCAGGACGCCGACCGCATCATCGTCATGGAGGGCGGCCGCATCAAGGACATCGGCAACCACGATGAGCTGCTCAAGACGAGCGAGATCTACCGCGAGACCTTTACCTCGCAAAATAAGATGAGTGCCGAAGGCGAGGACGCGGGCGAGACCGCCGCAGCCGACACCGAGGCATCCGCACCGCAAGCTCAGACCCAGGAAGGAGGCGAGGCACATGAGTAAGGCCGCTACCGCCGAGCGCGCGCGCAACCGCAAGGGCGGCACCATGACGCGCCTGATCAAGATGCTCTTTGGCTTCTACCCGGTGCTTTTGCCCCTCGTCGTCGCCGGCGTTGTGCTCTGCGCCATCATCAACTCCATCGGCGCGACGTTTCTTCAGAGCGCGCTGCAGGTCATTAGCGAATCGTGGCAGTCGGGCGACTGGACGGCCGCGCAGCCCAAGATTCTGAAGCTCGTGACCACCCTCGGCTGCATCTACGCCGTGGGCGTCGCCTCCTCGCTCTTCTGGAACCGCGCCATGGCCGTCATCACGCAGGGCTCGCTCGAGAAGCTGCGCGAAAAGATGTTCAACCGCATGCAGGACCTGCCGATTCGCTACTTCGACACGCACCAGCGCGGCGACATCATGAGCCACTACACCAACGACATCGACACGCTGCGTCAGATGATCAGCCAGTCGCTACCCAACCTGCTCATGACGATCATCGTCATCGTCACCGTGTTCTTCATCATGCTGTACTACAGCGCGTGGATGTGCCTGGTCATCATTGCCGGCGTCGCCTTTATGACCTTTATGACCAAGCTGCTCGGCTCCAACTCCGCGCGCTTCTTTATCGCGCAGCAAACCGAGCTCGGCGTGGTCGAGGGCCATATCGAGGAAGTCATGAACGGCCAGAAAGTCGTCAAGGCGTTCTGTCACGAGTCCGCCGCCGAGGCCGATTTTGACGAGCGCAACGAGAAGCTCTTCGAGGTCTCGCAGAAGGCCAACATGTACGCCAACATCCTCATGCCGATCCTCGGGAACCTGGGCGACTTGCTCTACGTGCTGGTCGCGCTGACCGGCGGCATCTTCCTGGCGCTGGGCGTGCCCAACCTGAGCCTCTCGGGCATGGCGCTCTCCATCGCCGTCGTGGTGCCGTTCCTCAACATGACCAAGCAGTTCTGCGGCCAGATCGGCCAGATCTCGCAGCAGATCAACGCCGTGGTCATGGGCCTTGCCGGCGCCGAGCGTATCTTTGAGCTACTCGACGAGGAGCCCGAGGCCGACGAGGGCTACGTGACGCTTGTCAACGCACAGGTGAATCCCGACACCTGGCAGCTCGAGGAGGCCGACCACCACACCGGTATGTGGGCTTGGAAGCACCCGCACCGCGCGACCGGCGAGATCGAGTACGTGCCGCTGCGTGGCGACCTGGTCATGGACAACGTGGACTTTGGCTACACGCCCGACCACGAGGTGCTGCACGGCGTGTCTGTGTACGCCAAGCCGGGCCAGAAGGTCGCGTTTGTCGGCGCCACCGGTGCCGGCAAGACGACCATCACCAACCTCATCAACCGCTTCTACGACATTGCCGACGGCAAGATCCGCTACGACGGCATCAACGTCAACAAGATTCGCAAGTCCGATCTGCGTCGCTCGTTGGGCGTGGTGCTGCAGGACGTGAACCTGTTCACCGGCACCGTCATGGACAACATCCGCTACGGCAACCTGGACGCCACCGACGAGGAGTGCATCAAGGCCGCCAAGCTCGCCGGCGCGGACGACTTTATCACCCGCCTGCCCGACGGCTATGACACCATGCTCACCGGCAACGGCGCCCAGCTGTCGCAGGGCCAGCGCCAGCTGATTTCGATCGCGCGCGCCGCCGTCGCCGATCCGCCGGCGATGATTCTGGACGAGGCCACATCGAGCATCGATACCCGCACCGAGGCCATCGTGCAGGCAGGCATGGACAAGCTCATGGAGGGTCGCACGACGTTTGTCATCGCACACCGCCTGAGCACCGTGCGCAACTCCGACGCGATCATCTGCCTGGACCACGGCCGCATCATCGAGCGCGGCAACCACGACGAGCTGATCGCCAAGCGCGGCTACTACTATCAGCTCTACACTGGAGCGTTTGAGCTGGAGTAGGACCGGTTACTGACGGAGGGCGCCCCGGGGGCGGCGGGGTAATTCCTCCGTGCTCAAACATTCTCGCTTCGCTGCGAAACTGCGCGCGGAGGAAATACCCCGCCGCCCCCGGGGCGCCCTCCTGCGCGCGATCAGCCCGTCATTAAAAACGGAATAAAAGTTTGCGAGGCCCTGGCAGTTTGGCCAGGGCCTCGTTTTGTGTGACAAAGGGACTGTCCCTTTGTCACACAAATTAACTACTTGAGGAGTTGGGCCATGGCGTTGACGAATTTTTGTACTTGGAGGGTGGGCTCGAGCGGGTAGTGCAGATAGACCGGCGCCTCGCGGCCGCACAGGAACGGCACGCCTACAAAGGCCGGGTGCACCCCCGACCACGCTCCACAGGTGAGCACCGCGTCACCCTTTTCCTCCGCCTCGTTAAAGAGCGCAAAGTCGAAGCTATCCACGTCGATCACGTCCACGCCGCCGTCGGCCAACAGATCGATACGCAGACTGTCCATGGCGTCGTTGCCGTGACGGAGCACGCGCAGGCGCATGCCTTCCAAGTCGGCGACCGTGATGCGCGTCTTGCGCGCCAGCGGACTCGTGCGCGGTAGGTCGATATAAAACGGCACGTTGACAATGCGGAGCTTTTGGCAGGCATCACCCCAGCGTGGGGTAGAAAAACTCGACTGCACCACATCGACCTCGCGGCCCAAGCTGCGCATGACGGATTCGCGCTCGTCGTAGAGGTCGCTTACCGGCACAATCTCAAATCGCAGCGACGGCTCCAGATCGTGGATGCCCGTCCACATCGAAAGCGTTTGGCGCCCCGGACACATCATCGACACGCCCAGGCGCACGGCACCGCCGTCGCCCGCCGCACGTCGGGCACGGCGCAGTGCGTCCTCGGACTGCCGCATGATCGAGCGCGCGTCGTCCACCAGCAGTGCGCCGGCCGGCGTCACCTTAACGCCCGAGTGCGAGCGTTCGAACAGCGTGATGCCGAACTCGGCCTCGAAGCCCGACACCTGCTTGACGAGCGCCGGAGTCGACACACGCAATTTTGCCGCCGCACGCGAGAAGCTTCCCAGCTCCGCGGCAGCCGATATGGCCTCGAGTCGTCGATCGTACACGTCAATCTCCCGTTTTCGCGCCTGTGACCGCATGGTGCCACAGGGGGTTGTTTTCGCAGGTCACGCGCTCAATTGAGCATAAACTGCATCGCGCAGTGTAAACCTAGGGTTAACGCCATTCTAACAAATATGCAATTCACCTGCGCAAACGCAAAGCATACGATAACCAGCGAAAACCATGTGGGTCGGTTAATGGGAGCGACCCACCGGGAGGCACAAGAAGGGAAGTTCCTATGAGCAATTGGCTTAAGCTCGAGGGCGATGTCTGCGCCGTAACCGGCGCACTCGGCGGTATGGGCGTCGAGATCTGCCGCGAGTTCGCCCGCAACGGCGCCAACGTCGTCCTGCTCGACCTGGACGAGGAGAAGGTCAAGGCCGCAGCCGCCGACCTCGCCGCCGAGTTTGGCATCCACGCCGAGGGCTACAAGATGAACGCTACCGATGAAACCGAGGTTCAGGACGCCGTCGATGCCACCATCGCCGACTTCGGCCGCGTCGACGTCCTTGTCAACACCGCCGGCATCCTACGCTTCGCAGCCATGGAAGACCTGCCGCTGAGCGACTGGGAGCAGGTGCTCAACGTCAACCTCACCGGTTACTTCATCACCTCGCAGCGCTTTGGTCGCGAGATGATCAAGGCCGGCCAGGGCCGCCTGGTGCACATCTCGACCGTCGCCAGCCACTCCCCCGAGACGTTCTCGGGCGTGTACAGCTCCACCAAGGCCGGCGTCAACATGATGTCCAAGATGCTCGCCGCCGAGTGGGGCCCCTACGGCGTCCGCTCCAACTGCGTCGAGCCCTGCTTCGTTAAGACCCCGATGTCGGCCAACTTCTACGCCGACCCCGAGGTCGAAAAGAGCCGCAGCCGCCTGATCGCCACGCGCCGCATCGGCGAGGTCAGTGATATTGCCAACGCCGTCATGTTCCTGGCGTCCACGCGCTCGGACTTTACCACCGGCGACGCTATCAAGGTCGACGGCGGTTTCTCCAACATGATGGGCGACCTTACCGCCAAGCCCGGCGGCCGTCGCGCCTATGCCGACAACTACCTTAAGAACAAGGGTGTCGAGCTCTGGTCCGATGAGTCCGGCGTCGCCAAGCCGACTGACCAGTAAACCAACCTGACAGGGAGATCCCGCGGACACGCCCGCTCCTCCCCCGTATCGATTAGAAAGAGTCCAATGGCTTCCACCAACTCCAACAAGGGTCGCGCCGTCGTGCTTTCCGCCGCGTGCGTCACCATGTTCTTCATCAGCTCCATCGCGCTGTATTCCGTCGTGAGCAAGAACCTGCTCGCCGTCTACCCCGAGTGGTCGAGCGCTCTTACCTGGGCTTTCCCGGTCTTTCAGACCATCATGGCCGTGACGGGCATCTTCGCCGGCCGCATCTCCGACAAAATCGGCCCGCGCAACGTCGTGATCGCCGCCGCCGTGTGCTACGGCGTGGGCTGGTTCATGTCCGGCACCGTCACCGAGCCGTGGCAGTTCTACCTGTGGTTCTCGCTCGTCGCCGCCATCGGCAACGGCCTGGGCTACAACCCGGCGCTCACCACCGGCCAAAAGTGGTTCATCGACAAGAAGGGTCTCGCCTCCGGCATCACCCTGGCCGCTTCGACCGCCGGTCCCGCCGTGCTGTCCCCGGTACTCGCCTCGCTGCTCATCCCGAGCCTGGGCATCTTTGGCGCCCTCAAGGCACTCGGCGTCATCTTCTTTGTGACGATCGCCGCCTCCGCCCTGTTCCTGAAGGCCCCCGAGGCCGGTTGGCTGCCCGAGGGCTTCGAGGCCCCAAAGGGTGGCGCCCACGCTGGCACCTTCGGCGACCTCACCCCGGGCGAGATGGTCAAGACCCCGCGCTTCTGGGTCCTCATCGTCACCTTCGCCTTTGCCGCCACCGCGGGCACCCTGCTCGTGGGCAAGGTTGCCTCCATCGCCGCCGTCCAGCTCTTCGCCGACCCCACGAGCGCCGCGGCCGTCGCCCTCGGCGGCGTGGTCGTCTCCGTCAACACCTGCGCCAACCTGGTTGGTCGTCTGTCCTTTGGCCAGATCATCGACAAGCTCGGCGCCTACAAGTCGCTGCTCATCAGCCTTGTCGTCACCATTGTCGCCCTCGTCATCATGTCGATGAGCTTTACGCAGGCCATGTTCTTTGTGGCGCTCGCCCTGCTCGGCTTTAGCTTTGGCGCCCTGCTCGTCATCTACCCGCCGCTCACCGGTGGCGCCTTTGGCACCAGCAACATCGGCGTCAACTACGGCATCATGTTTTTGGGCTACGCCGCTTCCACCTGGATCAGCCAGCCCATCACCGCCGTGCTGTATCACGCCGAGGCCGGCAGCGCCGCCTACCAGCAGTCCTTCTACGGCGCCATCGTGATCGCCGCCATCGCCGTCGTGCTCACCGTCTACATGATGGTCTCCGACAGCAAGAAGAAGTCCGCCTAGTTTTACCGATGCGACAAAGGGACAGCCCCTTTGTCGCATTCCACCGATCACCAGTATTAAGGAGTCGAAATGTCTGAGCTCAACCCCGTCCGCATTGCCGTTATCGGCGCCGGCGCCATGGGCCGCAACCACATCCGCTTTGTCACCGAGGAGCCCGAGGCCGAGCTCGTCGCCATCGCCGACGCCTTTGAGGGCGCCCGCGCCACGGCCGAGGCCGCCGGCGTGCCGTTTTACACCGATCCCGCCCAGATGATGGACGAGGTCAAGCCCGAGGCCGTCATCATCGCCACCCCCAACGACCTGCACCTGGGCGTTGCCCGCGAGGCCGTGAAGCGCAACATCGTGCCGCTGGTCGAGAAGCCGATCTCCAACGACCTCGAGGATGCCCAGGCCTTTGCCGCCGAGGCCGAGACCGCCGGCGTGCCCGTGCTCGTGGGTCAGCACCGTCGCCACAACCCCTTCGTCAACAAGGCCAAGGAGATCATCGAGTCCGGCGAGCTGGGCAAGCTCACCGTGTCGAGCTTCCACTACATGATCTACAAGAACGACGAGTACTTCGACGTCGAGTGGCGCCGCAAGAAGGGCGCCGGCCCGATCCTGGTCAACCTGGTCCACGACGTCGACCTGCTCCGCTACCTGCTGGGCGAGCCCGTTGCCGTCCAGGGCATGCAGTCCAGCGCCGCCCGCGGTTTTGAGACCGAGGACTCCGCCGTGGTCAACGTCCGCTTCGCCGATGGCGCGCTCGCGAGCATGACCATCTCCGACGCCACCGCCAGCCCCTGGAACTGGGAGGCAACCGCTCGCGAGGACCCGCAGTACCGCCCCTTCGACGCCGACGCCTACTTCATCGGCGGCACTAAGGGTGCCCTGTCGCTGCCCCGCCTGCACCAGTTCTCCTACGATGGCGCCTCCAACTGGCACAAGCCGCTGCAGATGGAGATTCCGGCCGTCGACCCGGCGCTGCCGCACAAGATGCAGCTCAAGCACTTTGTGAAGGTTGTCCGCCGCGAGGTCGAGCCCGTCGTGACGCCCGCCGACAACGTCAAGACGCTCACGCTTCTCAACGCCGTCAAGGAGGCTGCCGAGACCGGCCAACTCGTCGAGCTGTAATGCCCTAGGGCGGGCCGCGGCAAACCCCATGCCGAGCCCCTCGGCCCGCTATCAACAAGCCCCTCTTCTTTGCCCCGCGAGCAGCCTTCCTGCCCGCGGGGCTTTTTGGCGCCTTGGGGATGATTTGCCCGTCCCAAATTGACTGCTTTGGTGGAGCGGCGGGTGGTATCCTTGGTAGCTCTGTGCTGCAAACGCACCTTTACCGCAAGGAGTTTCATGGATCTTATCGCCCAGCTCGCCCGCGAGCTCAACCTTAAGGCCGCCAACGTCGAGGCGGCCGTCAAGCTCATCGACGAGGGCAACACCATCCCCTTTATCTCGCGCTACCGCAAGGAAGCCACGGGCGACATGGACGACGTCGCCCTGCGCGCCCTCGACGAGCGCCTGTCCTACCTTCGCAATCTTGAACAGCGCAAAGAGGACGTCATTCTGCTCATCGACGCCCAGGGCAAACTCACACCCGAACTCGAGCAGCAGATTCGCGAGGCCACGCAGCTTCAGCGTGTCGAGGACCTCTACAAGCCCTACCGCAAAAAGCGCATGACCCGCGCGCAGAAGGCCCGCGAGGCAGGCCTGGAGCCACTCGCCAACATGATCATCATGCAGGCCTCGGCCAAGGGCAGCGCGCTCGATACCGCCGCGGCATACGTCAACGAGGAGGCCGGCTTCGACACGCCCGAGAAGGCACTCGCCGGCGCCGCCGACATCGTGGCCGAGACGGTGGCCGAAGATCCCGAGAACGTCGCCGACCTGCGCGCCTTTACGCAAAACACCGCCGACATCGTCGTCGAGGCCACCGACCCCGCCGAGAAGACCCCCTACGAGCCGTACTACAGCTATGACGAGCCCCTGCGCCGTATTCCCAACCACCGCGTGCTGGCTATCGACCGCGGCGAGCGTGAGGGCAAGCTCCGCGTGCGCGTGAACGTCGACGGCGCCGCCGCCACGGCACGCCTCGGCAGCCGTTGGCCCCGACGCCAGGGCGTCTTCGCCCCCATCTTCGATGCCGCCATCGCTGACGGTTACAAGCGCCTCATGGCCCCCTCGCTGGAGCGCGAGGCCCGCGCCAAACTCACCGTTCGCGCCCAGACCGAGGCCATCAATGTCTTTGCCAAGAATCTCGAAGGCCTGCTCTCGGCACGCCCCGTGCGCGGCGCCCGCGTGCTCGCGCTCGATCCGGGCTACCGCACCGGCTGCAAGGTCGCCGTCATGGACGAGACCGGCAAGCTACTCGACCACGGCGTGGTCTACCCCACCAAGCCGCGCCACGACGTCGCCGGCACCAAGCGCGAACTCGCCCGCCTCGTCAAAAAGGACGGCGTCAACACCATCGTCATCGGCAACGGCACCGCCAGCCGCGAGACCGAAGAAGTCGTCTCGGAGTTCATTGCCGAGCAGGCGCCCAGCCTTCGCTACACCATCGTCAACGAGGCCGGCGCGTCGGTGTACTCCGCCTCCGAGCTCGCCAGCCAGGAATACCCCGACCTGGACGTCACCGTGCGTGGCGCCATGAGCCTGGGCCGCCGCCTGCAAGACCCGCTGGCGGAGCTCGTCAAGATTCCGCCCCAGTCCATCGGCGTGGGCCAGTACCAGCACGACCTTGACCAGGCCGAGCTTTCACGCACCCTGGGCCACGTGGTGGAGGACGTCGTCAACCGCGTGGGCGTCGACGTGAACACCGCGAGCGCGAGCCTGCTGGGATACGTATCGGGCATCACGCCGAGCGTGGCCAAGAACATCGTGGCCTACCGCGAGGAAAACGGCGCCTTTACCGATCGTCGCCAGCTTAAGAAGGTCCCCAAGCTGGGACCCAAGGCATACCTCAACGCCGCCGGTTTCCTGCGCATCAGCGGCGGCAAGAACCCGCTCGATGCGACAAGCGTCCACCCCGAAAGCTACGAGGTGGCCACGGCCGTCCTGGAGCGTGCCGGTGTGGCGGCCAGCGAGCTCAGCCGCGGCGGCGTGCCCGACATTGAGTGCCGTCTGGGCAGCATCTCGGCGCTGGCAAGCGACCTGGACTGCGGCACTCTCACGCTCATCGACATCGTCAACGAGCTCAAGAAGCCCGGTCGCGACCCGCGCGACGACGCACCCGAGGTGGTCTTTAGCCGCTCGGCGCTTTCCATCGACGACCTGGAACCCGGCATGGAACTCAAGGGCACGGTGCGCAACGTCGTCGACTTTGGCGCCTTCGTCGACGTGGGCGTGCACCAGGACGGCCTCGTGCACATCTCCAAGCTGGCCAACCGCTTCGTCAAGCACCCGAGCGACGTGGTGCGCGTCGGCGACACGGTCAAGGTGTGGGTCGAAAAGGTCGATCGCGACCGCAAGAAGATCTCGCTCACCATGGTGCAGGGGAAGTAAACTGCCTAAAGCAAGGGTACCCCCTGTAGCGACGTGCAAAATCGCGAGTATTCTGCAAATTCCGCTGTTCCGGAGGT
>PPYE01502181.1_pt1 | contig 11695 bp, 9 predicted proteins | sample 1559881 | NCBI WGS metagenome assembly PPYE01 (sample SAMN08240022, study PRJNA423297) | Human gut metagenome, whole genome shotgun sequencing project.
GTTTCTTTTGTGGAACAAGAATTGATTGTTACTGTTCTTTGTTCCGTACTGGTTTTTAATTTCTTTAATTTCCGAAAGCGTGCAAAGTGTTTTGCCGGTGATGTAGGTTCGGTGAGTATAGCATTTATCGTTTTGTTTCTTATCGGTAAACTGATAATCAAGACGGAGGATTTCAGTTGGATTATACTATTAGTAGTGTATGGGGTAGATAGTGTACTTACCATTATTCATCGCCTGATGCTTCATGAGAATATAGGATTGCCGCATCGGAAACATCTGTATCAGATTATGGCAAATGAACTGAAGGTACCTCATGTGGTAGTTTCTTCTGTTTATATGATAGTACAGGCATTGGTAATAGCAGGATATTTCTATTTTCAGGAATATAGCTATTGGTATTTGTTAGGGAGCATACTTATCCTAAGTGGAACGTACATCTTGTTTATGAGGAAATATTTCCGTTTACATTTCTTGATATAATATAATTCTTCCAATTACCTCTTATTATCTAAATTATAATTATTATATTTGCAATAATTGTAAATGTAATAATCGTATAATATGCATATAGCTAATCCTTTTGTTGTTGGGGGATACATTTCTCCTCATTACTTCTGTGATAGAGAAGTAGAGACAGAACTATTAATTCGTAATATTACAAATGGTAGGAATGTGGCTCTTATTTCTACTCGCAGAATGGGAAAGACAGGGCTGATACGGCATTGTTTCTATCAAAAGGAGGTAAAAGAGCATTATAATACCTTTTTTATAGACATCTATGCCACTTCAAGTTTACGTGAATTTGTATTTGCTTTGGGGAAAGAGATTTTTGAGAAATTGAAACCTAAAGGAAGGAGGTTTATAGATAATTTCTTTTCTGTTATTTCTTCTCTGCGTGCAGGATTCAAGTTGGACAGTGTGACGGGAGAGCCTGTTTTTGATATAGGTTTGGGGGATATTCATACAGCAGAGACTACTTTGGAAGAGATTTTCACTTATCTGGAACAAGCGGATAAACCCTGTATTGTAGCTATTGACGAGTTTCAGCAGATAGGTACCTATGCTGAAAGAAATGTGGAAGCGGTATTGAGGACAAAGGTGCAGCATTGTCGGAACTCTTTTTTCATTTTTGCCGGAAGTCAAAGACATATCATGATGAATATATTCAATAGCCCAGCCCGACCTTTTTATCAAAGTGTAAGCATGATGCATCTGGATGCTATTCCTTTGGTGGCATACAAACCTTTCGTAAAGGGTTTGTTTACCGAAAACGAGAAATATATAACAGACGAATTGGTTGAAGAGGTTTATGACTTTTTTGAAGGGCATACCTGGTATGTACAATTAGCTATGAATGAATTGTATATACTGACTGCTAAAGAAGAAACGTGTGATAAACCAATGCTCAAAACTGCTTTGGACAATATTATAGCCATGCAGGATTTTACTTATCAGGAAATATTCTCCCGTTTGCCGGACAAACAGAAGGAGGTGATTGTTGCCATCGCAAAAGAAAAAAAGGCGGAGGGAGTTACTTCTGCCCGATTTATAAAACAATATCGTCTAAGCTCTTCCAGCTCGGTGCAATCCGGTTTGAAAGGATTGATGGAAAAAGATATGGTGACGCAAGAACAAGGAGTTTATCAGGTTTATGACAAACTATTGGGTGTTTGGCTAAGACGAAATTATTAAAATACTTTTTCGGGAGAAGGATCGATTCAAAGGTGCATATATTAGGAACCACGCAATTCTTTCTTATCTCTCTTTTGCCAATGTAAACACAAATTCCAATCCTCCGCCCTGATTGTTTTTCGCTGAAATACTTCCTCCGTGAATAATCACTGCATTCTTCACAATAGCAAGTCCTAACCCTGTTCCGCCTAATTTGCGTGAGCGTCCTTTGTCAACCCGGTAGAAGCGTTCGAACAAACGGTTCAGGTGCTCGGGAGAGACACCTACACCGGTATCTGCAAAGCTGAAATAGTAGAAGCTTTCGTCTTCACGGAAACAGTTGATATGGATATGAATATCACTCCCTGCATAAGCAATGGCATTATCCATCAGATTACGGAAGATAGAGTAGAGTAGGGAATAATTGCCGCGTACCTGAATGTCTTTTTTCAAAGAGTTGACTACTGTGATATGTTTCTCTTCTAATTCCAACGATACTTCATTGACGATGTTGGTCACCAATATACTGATATTTACCTTTTCCATATCTATCATATTGGCTGCTTCATCCATGCGGGTCAGTACTGAGATGTCACGTAGCAGTCGGCTGAGGCGGTTACTTTGTGCATAACATCTCTCTAAGAACACGTTCATCTTGTCACGCGGGATATTGTCATTGCTGACAATTGTTTCCAGATATCCCTGAATACTACTGACAGGTGTCTTTAATTCATGAGCAATGTTCTGAGTGAGTTGACGTTTCAAACGTACTTGTTCCTCTTCCAAAGTGACATCATTAATACTTATTTCAAAACTCATATCCTGGAAGATAATACATTCTACGATAAAGTTTTTACCGTTTTTGTTAATGGTGATGGACATTCGTTTCTCTTCCTTACCGGATGGGCGTTTGGGAGCTTTATTGATGAAGTCTGTGATTTCTTTCAGCTCACTGATAGTAAATACCTCCTCAGCCGTCTCAAGATTAGAGTCCGAAATAAGGTTGCTGTATTGTGTAAACAGGTTATTTACTAATATCTCTTTCTTGTCTTTATTAAATACACCCAGTCCTTCATGGGAAATCTGAAGGTGAGTGATTAGCTTCTCACGCTCAATGTAAAGAGCCTCTTTGGTCTCGTGCAGACGTTTATATATCTGAATGATGTGTTGGGATATTTCTCCCAGTTCGTTATGGGGGAAGGCCGATTGCATAGCCATTTCAATAGGTTCATTCCGGTCTGCCCGCATAGCAAATTCTCTCAGTTGGCTGATAGAGGTTCCTAACTTATTGGTGAATTTATAGAAGATAATAACCAGCAATAAAGTTACAATAGCAGTAAACCATATATAATGTGAATCCGCTTTCAGGTTGTTTATCAGACTGACATTATAAGGTAAGGCAGATCGTATAATATAATCTTTGTAGAGAGTGGCGGAATAAAAATAAGGTGTACCTGTAGTTTCGGAGGTACGCCGTACATCAAAACCATTGCCTGCCGTTAGAGATTTTACCACTTCCGGACGATTAATATGGTTTTCAAACCGGGAGTTGTTTTTTTCATAGCTGTCATAAAGCACATTTCCATCCAAATCAATAACTGTCACACGAAGATCTTTTAAAGCATGACTACTGATATAGTTATTCAACTCCTTCTGTATGGAGGAAGAAGTAGGGATCTTCTCATGTAGACGGGCATTATAGTCCTGTAACTGTGAATGCAGGAGATCTACCTTATACTCTTTTTCACGTTGATACTGGTAGGCTATAAAGCAGGCTGCAAAGACCAGAAACAAAGAGATGACTGAAAGAAAAAGCTTTCGGCTGAAAGAGAGAAAATGTTTTTGATTGACAGGTAGATTCATGATAAATAATTATTATTTTATTCTGTTTCAAAGCAGTACCCATATCCTAAGCGGGTTACAATCCGCTTGCCATAGATACCTATTTTTTTACGCAGCCGGGTGATATTGACATCAATAGTTCGATCGAGTACATATACCTCATCACTCCATATCCGGGCTAAGATATCCTCGCGGGAGAATACGCGACCTTTGTTTTGTAATAACAGAAAGAGAATTTCAAATTCTTTTTTTGTTAATGCTACTTCTTCATCATCTATACTTACTTTCTTTTTGGTGATGTCGATAGTTAGGGTTTGGTAAGTGATCTGTTCCGGTGCTTTTTCTGTTTCTACAGTAGCAGTACGGCGTAATACAGCTTTGACGCGGGCTATCACTTCACGCAAAGAGAAAGGCTTGGAGATATAATCGTCTGCTCCGAGATTGAATCCGGTAACCGTATCGTTCTCTGTATCTTTGGCTGTGATAAAGATAATAGGCACGTGGGCTGTTTTCTTATCTTTTTTCAGCATATTAGCCATCTTGAATCCTGAGATTTCTCCCATCATCACATCCAATAGTAGCAGGTTATAACTGCTGATGTCCATTTTCAGAGCTTCTTCGGCAGAATTGGCCGTGTCTACTTCGTATCCTTCATTTTCAAGATTGAATTTCAGAATCTCACAGAGATCTTCTTCGTCGTCGACAACTAAAATGCGGTAATCGTTCATAATTTAATAATTATTTAATGTGCCAATATGCTAATATGCCAATTAAAAGAAGGTAACGCAACCGACAGGCATATTATTCATATTACAAATATAATCTTTATTTTATTTCGTTGCAAAGGTGAGGCCTTTTTGTTACGACGGAGTGAAACACGTATTACAATTGCGTTACGACTTTCTGTTTTCCAACAAAAAAGAACTATCTTTGTTATATCTAAACAAACGGAAGACAAAATGATGAAAATAGATTTGAAACAGCGGAAACGGGAGGTACTGGGTGTTATTGCCATATTGCTTATCATTGTGAGCGGTATGTCTATATACAAATGTACTTCTTTTCATTCCGGCTTTGAAATAATGGATGATTTGGGTGGGAATATTTTCCCTTCTGCCATCTTGTCCGTAGCTACGACGGATGCACAGGTGATTGAACCGTCTGATTCTCTTTATATAGGCAATCCGAAATCGTGTATTGCTATAAGAGTAAAATCCCGCTCGGCTTATAGCCGGGTGCGCATTGAAGTGGCCGAGACTCCTTTCTTTTCACGTTCGGTGTCTGAATTCATTCTTGAGAAACCACGAAAAGAGTACACGATCTATCCTGATATTATCTGGAATTATGAAGCACTGAAAAATAATGTGCAGGCAGAACCGGTTAGTGTGGCTATTACGGTAGAGATGAATGGTGAAGATATGGGACAACGGGTACGAACGTTTTCGGTACGTAGCATCAATGAGTGCCTGTTGGGGTATGTCACTAACGGAACAAAATTTCATGATACCGGAATCTTTTTTGCAGCTTATGTCAATGAAGAAAATCCGATGATTGATAAATTGTTGCGTGAAGCACTGAATACCCGTATTGTAAATCGCTTTTTAGGGTATCAGAATACAACAGCCGGCGCGGTAGACAAACAGGTATATGCTCTTTGGAATGTGCTTCAGAAGCGTAATTTTCGTTACAGTTCGGTTTCTAATACCAGCCTTTCGAGCAATGTGGTCTTTTCGCAGCGGGTACGCACGTTTGATGATGCATTGGAGTCTTCGCAGATAAACTGTGTGGATGGGAGTGTATTGTTTGCTTCTTTACTTCGTGCCATTAATATTGATCCTATTCTGGTACGTACGCCAGGGCATATGTTTGTGGGCTATTATACAGATAACTCTCATAAAGATATGAATTTTCTGGAGACTACAATGATTGGTGATGTTGATTTGGATGATTTCTTCCCGGATGAACAACTGGATTCTACCATGGTAGGCAAGTCACAGAATCAAATGTCGTTGCTTACTTTTGAGAAGTCGAAGCAGTATGCGAATAAGAAGTACAAGGAGAATGAAAAAGGAATTCACTCCGGCAGGCTGAATTATATGTTTCTTGAAATATCAAAAGATGTACGAAGAAAGATCCAGCCGATAGGAAAGTAGAAATGGTCCTATCGGCTGGCCTTGAGTTATTGGGTGGAGAGTATTTCGAAACGTGCTGTCATTTGATATCTCAGCTTGATTGTTTTAAAATTCTCCGGATTGCTATCATAACTTTGCAAAGCAACATTACTCATGGCAGACTGGGGTTGGAAATGATAGTAGTTTCTGTCTTCCGGTTCTATGATCCGAAGAACATTGCCGAGTTTCTGTCCCAAAGACTCTACCAGATAAGTGGCTTTCTGCCGTGCAGCTTTTAAGGCTTCTATCTTCCCTTTTGCACGATACTCCTGCATGTCTTTGTTCTTTAGTTCACCGATGTTCATTGACTGAATACCTCTGGTATCGACATACTTTATAATCCGGTCTATCTGCCCGAAATTCTTTAGTTTTATATCAAACCTCTTGGCTATCAGAAAATCTTTTCCCTGTTCACGCCAATAGTCTCCTACTTCCTGGGTCTGGATATCTGTTTGGGGGATGCCGGCACGCTTTAAAGCATTCATCAGGTAACGTTCGATTTCTGTTATGGGGACTTTCGTCTTGTAATCTTCCGGTTTGCTTTTTGCTTCGAACTCTTCCTGCCAGAATTCTTTTATAGTAATCATAAAATGAATTTCATCGGGAATGATTTCTATTTCGGAACTTCCGGTAACTTCAATATAGCGGGCGTTTATGTCCGGTTCCTGAGCCGATAACGATACGATTCCCCCTAACCATAGGGCAATGAGCACTGCGAATGTTTTCATATTCTTCCTACTTTTAATTTATTGTATTTGTTGCCGAAGATAAGAGTTCTGTGAAGGAAAAACAAATGAGACAACATTTATTGTTTATTGTTTTTTGCATATCCGCTTTGGGAGTGTTATTTTTGTCGGAATATTATCTATTGCACAAAAGAAAAAGTCAGAATAAGTATGATACAAGGTAAGAAATTTATCTCTCCGGGAGCTTGGTTTACTATGATTTATCCTTCAACCTGGAGTGAGTTTGAAGATGGTGAGGGTTCCTTTCTTTTTTATAATCCCGACGTATGGACAGGGAATTTTCGAATTTCGGCTTTCAAAGCGGATGCTGCTGCGCGTGGTAGTATAAATTATGGAAGAGAGGCCGTAAAACAGGAATTAAAAGATAATCCTTCGGCTTCACTGGTGAAAGTTGGCAGGTTGGAATGTGCATATAGTAAAGAAATGTTTCAGGAAGAAGGAGCTTACTATACTACTCATCTGTGGATAACCGGTATAGATAATATAGCCTTTGAATGTTCTTTCACCGTACCCAAAGGGGGCGAAGTGAAAGAAGCGGAAGAAGTGATTGCCACGCTGGATATCCGTAAAGACGGGCAGAAATATCCGGCGGAAGTAATACCTGTACGTTTGTCTGAGGTTTATGTCATTAATGAAGGATATGAATGGACAGTAAACACCGTAAAGAAACAATTGAAGAAGGATTTTCAAGGATTGGAGAAAGATTTACCTAAACTCCAGCAGGTGATTGATAGTGGTGTGATCGGTAAAAAGAAAGAAGATTGGCTGGCTATTGGCATTACTGTTTGTACTATACTAACCAATGAAATAGAAGGTTTGGAGTGGATGACATTGATTGATGGTAACCGGGAAGTGCCGGTGTTGCAGTATAAAGATGGAAAACTGATTGATCCTATGAAACTTTTGTGGAGCAGGGTAAAAGCAGGGGAAACGTATAAATTAGTGATAAGTGATCTGTTAGCGATGAGTGATTAGTGGGCTGCGCTGAGAGAGAAATCTTTGCTTATCACTAATCATTAATCACTAATCGCTAAAAAAATGACTTCTTATTTACAGATAGATAACCTCACTAAATCTTTCGGAGATTTAGTCTTATTTGAAAATATATCTTTTGGCATTGCCGAAGGACAACGTATTGGCTTGATAGCTAAAAACGGAACAGGAAAGACTACGTTATTGAATATAATCTCCGGGAAGGAGGGATATGATAGCGGGAATATTGTATTTCGTCGTGACCTCCGTGTTGATTACCTGGAACAAGATCCTAAATATCCTGAGGAACTTACCGTACTGGAAGCCTGTTTTCATCATGGTAACAGTGTGGTTGAACTGATTAAAGAATATGAACGCTGCATGGAGACAGAGGGACATCCGGGACTGGAAGATCTGTTGGTTCGTATGGATCATGAAAAGGCATGGGAATATGAACAAAAAGCCAAGCAGATTCTTTCGCAATTGAAAATCCGTAATTTCGATCAGCAGGTGAAGTACCTTTCAGGCGGACAGCTTAAACGGGTAGCTTTGGCAAATGCCTTAATCACTGAGCCTGATCTGCTGATTCTGGATGAACCTACCAATCATCTTGATCTCGATATGACGGAGTGGCTCGAAGGGTATCTGCGCCGTACCAATCTTAGTTTGTTGATGGTAACGCATGACCGTTATTTTCTGGATCGGGTCTGCTCCGAAATTATAGAAATAGACAATCGTCAGGTGTATCAATATAAAGGAAACTACAGTTATTATCTGGAGAAGCGGCAGGAACGTATTGAGGCTACGAATGCAGAGATTGAACGTGCCAATAATCTTTATCGCACGGAACTTGACTGGATGAGACGGATGCCACAGGCTCGTGCACACAAGGCAAAATATCGTCAGGACGCTTTCTATGAAATAGAAAAAGTAGCAAAACAGCGCTTTAATAATGATAATGTAAAGTTGGATGTAAAAGCATCTTATATTGGTAGTAAGATCTTTGAGGCCGATCATTTATACAAGAGTTTCGGTGATTTGAAGATACTGGAAGATTTCTCTTATATCTTTGCCCGGTATGAAAAGATGGGTATTGTTGGTAATAACGGGACGGGTAAGTCTACTTTTATCAAGATACTGATGGGGCAGGTACAACCGGACAGTGGTACGATAGATATAGGTGAGACCGTTCGTTTTGGATATTATTCTCAGGATGGGCTCCAGTTTGACGAACAGATGAAAGTGATTGATGTTGTGCAGGACATTGCCGAAGTCATAGAACTTGGTAACGGTAAGAAGCTGACAGCTTCGCAGTTTCTGCAACATTTTCTCTTTACGCCCGAGACCCAGCACAGCTATGTCTATAAATTGAGTGGGGGAGAACGTCGTCGCCTTTATCTTTGTACAGTGCTGATGCGTAATCCGAACTTCCTCGTATTGGACGAACCTACCAATGACCTCGATATTATCACGTTGAATGTGCTTGAAGAATATCTTCAGAATTTCAAAGGATGTGTCATAGTTGTATCTCATGACCGTTATTTTATGGATAAGGTGGTAGATCATCTTCTGGTGTTTAACGGGCAAGCGGATATTCGGGATTTCCCGGGTAATTACAGTGACTATCGTGACTGGAAAGAGGCCAAAGCGCAGCAGGAGAAAGAGGCTGAAAAACCACAGGAAGAGAAGACAGCCCGTGTTCGCCTGAATGAGAAACGTAAAATGAGTTTCAAGGAAAAACGGGAGTTTGAACAACTGGAGAAAGAGATAACCGGACTGGAAGCTGAAAAAGCAGCGATTGAGGAGCAGTTATGTAGCGGTACACTTTCGGTAGATGAATTAACCGAAAAGTCTAAACGTCTGCCCGAAGTGAATGATTTGATTGATGAGAAAACAATGCGTTGGTTGGAATTAAGCGAAATAGAATCATGAATCTGACGAACTATCACAGTCATTGCCTGTATTGTGACGGGCGCGCTGATATGGATGCATTTATCCGTTTTGCAATTGCTGAAGGATTTACATCGTATGGCATTTCTTCTCATGCACCGCTTCCTTTCCCTACTGCATGGACCATGGAATGGGATCAAATGGAAGATTATCTGGCTGAGTTCCGCCGGGTGAAAGAGAAGTATGCGGGCAAGATCGAATTCTATTCCGGTCTCGAAATTGATTATTTGAATGAGGAGAGTAATCCTTCGATAGCTCGTTTCCGTGAGTTGCCTCTTGACTATCGCATCGGTTCTGTGCATCTGCTGTATAATGATAAGGGAGAAGTTGTGGATATTGATGTAGCTCCTCCTGTGTTTCGTAAGATAGTGGATGAACACTTTCATGGTGACCTTGACCGGGTGATCCGCCTTTATTATGATCGTCAACTCCGTATGATGGAGTTGGGAGGTTTTGATATTTTAGGGCATGCGGATAAGATGCATTATAATGCGGCTTCCTATCGTCCCGGTTTGTTGGATGAACTGTGGTATGAAAACCTGATGCGTGATTATTTCACAACGATTGCCCGTTATGGCTATATGGTAGAGATAAACTCTAAAGCTTATCATCTATACGGTACATTTTTCCCAAATGAACGTTATTTCCCTTTGTTGAAAGAATTGGGTATCCGGGTGATGGTAAACAGTGATGCCCATTATCCCGAAAAGATCAATGCCGGACGTCCGGAAGCCTTGAAGGCATTGAAGCAGGCCGGATTTAAAACTGTAATGGAAATGCATGAAGGCGAATGGGTGGAATGTAGTATTTTGTAAATAAAATGCCAATATATGTAATGCCCCATTAGGTATATTCTAATGGGGCATTACATATATTATTATGGGAGGTTTCAGTTATTCTGTTCTTTTACACGTATTTGCCTGCAGGAATTCATTTAATAAGACTTCATAGTTGCCCTGTATCAGGATGTGGTGATTGCCCAATGGATTTTTCAGGAAGTACTCGGCAGGAGTGTTCATCTTTATTCGTACCTGCGTACGGCACATATTGATGAAATTCGTATTTTCCGTTAGTGTACCTGTTGACAGATAATATTCGTCCAGACATTCACCGCCACATTTCACAATGGTAACATCTCCTGTTGGCAGTAATCCCTGAATACCGATTCCGCTTTCTGTTTCAAAGTGGTTACGAATGATATATTTTTCTGTTTGTTTTAAACCTATGGTGCAGTGAGCCAGAATCAATTCATTGGTGCGGGTATTAATCATCGAAGGATTTGCCATGAACCCAACTTTCCCGGTCAATGCTTTTGCTGCGAGAAGAGTAAATATAGATTGCAAATCACCTTCACATCCGGCAAGGATACCTTCATCATTCAACATTGCTAATGCCAGGCAACCGGTAGTCCCTGTCCGTTCTATCATTTTAAAACAACTCAAAGTGACGGCACTTAGTTTCTCTTCTTTACATACCCTTTTGATAGCACGGTAGAGGCGCATCGCTTTGAGCATATCTTCCGGAGTTCCTTCCCGGCAGGCCAATGCCTGCGAGGCAACAGCGGCACAAGAGGCTCCGACTTCATTGTCGGTGATACGGTCGTATACTTTGTACACCCGCTCCAATGGTATATCAATGTACTCTACTCCCCATCGGCGTTTGGCCAGCAGGTAATCTACATTGCTCGCTACAAGCCAGGAAGAAGGAGTACCAATCACACCGATACGGACACCAAACAATGAACGTTGTGCCTGAAAGTTATTATATAAGATATGTACGCGTTTGATAATAGAGGTAAGTTCGCCATGCAGAATCTCGCTTTTCATTCCCCGGTTGCGAAGCCAGGAAGATACCTCAAGTGCAGCGGCAAGTGAGTTTTGCATGCCATCTGCAAGGATTACAGCAGGGCGGGGAAGAGATTCGAAGTGCTGTATAACTAATCTTTCTACTCCTCCGGTGGCAATGAATATTATTTTAAAATCGTCATTGCTGAGTTTGTCAATATCTTCATAATTAACAAACCGGACAGTAAAGTATTTCTCTAATTCGCTTAGAATTGCTTCGTGCGAGCTGCGTATCGAAGACTGTTTGTGTAGTAATGATGCGAATGTGATGAGGTTTATGGTCATTATGGTATTGTTTTAGGTTTCATATATGACAAATGTATAGCTTTCTTTTCATAATACCATAACGTTTTTAACCTTGATAAGGTTTTTAAAGTTTTTATGTCTCTGTCTCCGATTTATTGTGTACATTTGCAGTAAGAAGTTACGAAAAGAGTGTAATTTATTGGAAATGAGCATTGGGTAATCGCTCATAATAGTAATAGGTTACGAATTAGTT
>PPYE01540373.1_pt1 | contig 11695 bp, 9 predicted proteins | sample 1559881 | NCBI WGS metagenome assembly PPYE01 (sample SAMN08240022, study PRJNA423297) | Human gut metagenome, whole genome shotgun sequencing project.
AAGCTCTTTCAGTGCTATAATCTTTTCTGTTGAGCTTCAGGTGCTCAGTCAGGTGAGAAATACGGTATGAAAACAAAGCAATCTGCGCTTCTGCTGAGCCAGTATCAGTGTTAGACTTTCCGTACTTTTCAAAGATTTCTTGTTTTTTAGCTGCGTCTAAATACATAATTTTTAGATTTGTTGATATATAATTTATTCGTTTCGCGGGTGCAAAGATAGACATTATCTTTTATACCACAATGAATTAAAGCAATTTATTTTTTGTTTTAATGTATAGACATAAGAGTTCAATGTCGTTTTGTCTCTGCCTGTTTTTTGTTGTTTTAGCATGATTACAGTGGTATTTTCATCAATAATATTGGTATTTCAATCAAAAATATCGGTATATCGTTCATTTTTTCTCTAAAAAATTTGTTTTTCTATTTTTTATTCCTACCTTTGCAACGAAGAAATAAACGAAGTATTTCTTTTAGATAAACAAAGCCCCTTCATATCATTTTTTATTATAGAACCATCTGGAAGAATAAGCGATTCTCCGGATGGTTCACTTTTTTCCAAAACTATTCCTTTCTCTATAAGAAAAACCGTATCTTTGCTCCGGTCAAAACAAAATTCGACTTATAGGGGCATGACTTTCATCTATTTTGTAACAAACAGTGCATGGAATCCCAACACTTGGGCTATTCTGTGCGGTATATTAGCAGTATTCCTTATCGTAGTACTGCTTACTATCTATTTTATTTTCAGACGACTCCATATCGACCTTACCATTTTGCGTACAGTTTTTCAAGAACAGAAGCGCCCTTCCCACCCGGCAACATTAACGATTTCCGATATACCTCCGGGGAGCGAGACCGCAGATTTACCTCAAGTTCCGGCTTCCGCAGCCAAAACAAAGAAGCAACATACCTTATTAATTATAGAAGACCATCTGGAGATACGCCTTTACCTGAAGCTGATATTCAGCAACGAATACAACCTACTAATGGCCGAAAATGGTGAAGAGGGTTTTAAAAAAGCATGTGAAGGAGTACCCGACTTAATTATTACCGATATCATCATGCCGGTAATGGACGGTTTCAAATGCTGCCAATTGATAAAAGAAAACCTCACCACCTGCCACATCCCCGTCATTCTGCTGACTGCCCTCACCTCAGAAACAGATATAATGAAAGGCATTGAACTGGGGGCCGATGATTATATCCAGAAACCTTTCAACCCCAACATCCTGCGCACTAAAGTAAAGCGCCTCATCAAAAGCCGCGAAGAATTAAAAGAAATATATACCCGACTTCTCACTCCCACCTCCGAGCCGGAAGCATCACCGGAAGAAAAAACAGGAGAAGCAGGGCTTCATTTTCCCGAAGACCCGTTCATCATAGAAATCGTGAGAATTATCAATGAAAACATGAAAAACCCCGATTTCAACGTGAAAAAGCTGGCAGACATTATGGTCATCAGTCAGCCCACCCTCTACCGCCGGGTAAAGACACTCACTAATTTCACCATCAGCGAATTTATCCGGGGCGTACGTCTGAAACGTGCAGCCGAACTGTTGCGCAGCCGACGCTACACAGTTCAAGATATAGCTGAAATGGTGGGTTACAATGACCTTGCCACTTTCCGAAAACATTTTGTTGATTTCTATGGTACCACTCCATCCACTTTCTGCAATAAAATGCTGATGGAAAAATCGGAATAATTACCTGCCGAACAAGTGGGCCAAATATTGCTCCACTTGTTCCACCGGCGCATCCTTCAGCAATACCTTTTTATCTTTATCAAGCAAATAAAGGGTTGGCATAGCTTTCAGGTCATACAGTTCCCTGTCCAAAACAGTCAGCTCCTTATCATAACCATTTATCCACCCGGAGGGAATCACGTCCCGATGATTCTTCCACACCTCATACTCTTCATCAGGATAGAAAGCCAGAATACTGACTTGCTTCATAATACCCGCATCAGTAAGTACAGGAGACGATTTCATATGCGCCAATACCTCTGCACACCCATGGCAATCAGGGTTATAGAACAACAGCAAAGTATAGGGACTGCGTAAATCATGCATACGTCGTTGGGCTCCCGAAGCCAATGTATAAACAAAATCAGCAGCCACACTGCCCACCCGATTCATGTCAATCAGTTTCAAGTCATACCGTGCACGGCTCTGTGTCGCCTCATCTGCCGATGCATAAGAAGCAACAAAACGGCACACCGGTTCAAATATCTCTTCATTCCTCATGGGAGAATTAGGGTCGAAAAGATACTTACGCAGTGTTTCAACAAAATAATTCAGCATCTTTGGTTCTAAAGATACGTTCTCCAAAGTGCGGGTTACGCAAGAATCCGCCATAACTTGCGGCACACGTGTTAGCAAATCAATATAATTTGCCATTGCTTGCTCCGTAATGTCGGGCGCATGAATATAGGCTGTATCTTTAAAATCAAATTTATCCCAATAGTGGTTTACCACAAAATGCAGTCTGTCTTCGACAGATTGTAACATAACAGGTACTTCGGGTAATGTAAAAGCCGGAGTTTTCTTTTCAGCGGCTTTATCAGCATTTCCGGTTTCCTGCTTCTTCTCTCCACATGAAACAAGAAGAGACGACAACAAGATTATGAATGCAAATCGATATATCTCCATTATTGATTTGTTAAATACAATATTCATACTATTTTATAACACCTGCAAACCCGATTCTATTTATCCTAACTAAATTTTGTGAGGCATCATCACTCCTTCAATTTCCGATAGCCATTCCTGAAACCCGTTTTGAGGTGTATACTTCAGCACATACTCTTTATTGCTGTAACTGAGAATCGTATCATGAGGTATGCAGTCAACATCCACTTCCGCACGAACAAGCCATAAAGTATTATCCATGACATATCGTTCCAATACAACTCCTTCCATCATCCGGCTGAGGAAATATGCAGACCGCTCGTAAACATACCATTTCCCTTCCCCTCCTTCCTGATAAACATATATCAAACCGGAGTTTTCCAACTCTCTTTCCAATACTTTTACGACCTCACACATAAGCAATTCCCTTTTTAATCGTTTTTAAGTAACAGCATTTCCGAATCAGAGCATAGAGCAACAAACCAACTCTTGCTAAGCAGCAGATTAAGGTCTACTTCCACCTTCTCCAGCATAACACCATAGAAGGAGTATACATGGTTCCTGAGCTTGACAGTCCCGGCAGCCAACTTCTTGAGCAGGCTTGCCGAACGGTCGTATGCATACCATTTTCCATTCTCTTCATACAAGTACACTTCCGAGCGACTTGATGATTCTCTATCCATGATTTCAAACATATCCATAGTATCAATTTTTTAAGCGAAACATTATTTCACATCACGCACATCACGCACACAGCGTACAGGACCCGTAAAATTATTAGTAGCCAATGTTACAAAAGGTTTATTGTTTGCATATCCTCCACTGTATCCATTATTATCCTTCTTTTTTACAGGAAGGCTAGACCCTGTTCTTGATTGTACATAAGATTGACCGGACCAGCTATCATAGTTACTGGTCATCAACGACAACTCACGTTGATTAGGCAAACGCCATTTAGGTTCATCCGCACCTAATCCCTTATTTAATTTTGCACAAGGCGAATCTGTAGGATTATTATTAATCAAAGTATTTATCTCCTTCCATGACCATTTTCCACCCTTATCTTTATATATAAGTTCTGTTTTAAATTCAAAAGCCGTATAAGGGCGGTTCAAATTAGAGCTCTCGTCATGAGAGGTAATTTCGCCTTTCATATAATTATCACCGCTTCTTAATGATTCAGACTTCATATAAGTAAGAGTTAACGTATTTCCCTTCTGTGTTACGTAATGCTGAGGCTTATCATCTGCAGAACTAGGCTTATTAGTTTTTCTTCCCAAATTACGCAAACAACGATAATCATACTTCTTCTCAATTTTATCACTTGTTGACCAAATTGAGTTTGCATAAACAAATCCAAAACTACCGATAGAAGCTCCCTCCTCTGCATAAAGTTCCTTTCCATCACTACTCAGATAACGCCGGTATCCTTGAGAAGTCGGTATCTCATTCGAATACAAATAAGTTTCAATAGGCAATGCTGCCCTACCTACCCAAATATCGGTATATTGGTCAATAGCCGCCGGATACCATTTTACCTCATCCGCATCAATCCTACCATTGCCATTATCATCCCTATTACGCTGTAGACAAGCATACAGCAACTTATCTTTTTTATTTAACGAAGTACTCATGTAATCATGAATACCATTCTTATCCTCTTTAACAGAAGAAGAAATATAAGTACTCCAACTATTCGAACTAAAATTATTACTTTGGCTAAAGAAGTTCCAAAGTCCGTTTTTGGCCGAATTGGATGTATTCCAAGGATTTTCATTCGGTTTGTCAAGTCTTCCTGTTTCATTCACAGTCTCCAATCCCCATGCCGTCTTCAAATCACTTCCTGCCTTTTCATTATAGAATGTTTTTATTGAGCGTTGGCTTACCATGACGGCAGATGTAGTCAAGCTGCTTTCTTTGTCTTCGCTGAACTGAGTATTGCACAATATATGCACTTCTCTATTAGGTTGATTTACAAATTGCTTCCAAAAGTCAGTTCCCTCTTTCGCTTTAGCCTGAGTGGTCAAGTTTCCATTCCCATCGCGCTCCCCATAATGCCCGTTTCTCGGGTCACATGGATAATAGAATTCATCAATATACATTGTATAAACAGCTTGCCCATTCGTATCATATACACTATTCTTTCCTACTGTTTCATCAGTAGTATGCAACTCTTTTAACAGCTCATCTATCGTGATAGCATTAGAAGGCACATGATTGGCATAATTACCAGTATTATAAATGTACTTCTTAGCAGGCCATCCACTCTCTCTCTTTTCATGACGAATGAATTTCACCCATTTATAGTCTTTAGCCTCTGTCACAGGTCGAGCATTTGCAGGCACCATACCGGACTCATCTTCTATAAAATAATATCCGTCATCAAAAGGAGTCTTTACTCTAAAGCCTGCCCTACCCTCAATATCAGACTTTTTAAAAACAACCATAGTATGGTCAAAGTGTGAATCAAACTGATAAAACTTATCCGTTTCGATTATATCACCCTCTGCTCCCGGCTGTACTTCCTGAGTTGTACCTTGTCCATCATTATAAGAAGTTACTTCCAAACGTATTTTATCCACAGTTTGAACATAAACATTATAAATATATGTAGTATTGCGCTGGCATCTAAAGTCATTAGCATCTCCACCTACATAGCCCAAGTGCACAGTATACTTCACATCGGCATGCCTTTCTTTAATAGAACCGTCTCTATCTGTATATTTTTCATAATAGCTACCTGTCATTTCTACCAAAGTGGCAGTAGCGGGAGCGTACTCATATCCATCATTCAATGGTTTTTTCTTCTCTTTTTCACGCTGGTCATAATCGGCAAGCCCGGTTGTGCTTTGTTTGTTTTCCATCATATAGAAGGTGAAAGAAGAAACTCCATTTTCATCTTTTGTCTCAAAATTAGCAAACTCCCCATTATTAGAAGAGAAATATTCACAGTCCGAAACCAATTCATTGTCCGCTTTACCATATAAATAGGCTTTGGTCGGTACATTCTTCACTATAAACTTTAAAGGAGTAAATGATTTCTCAATAATATTAGTACGGTCACTCTGTTTATCTAAAGATATATTAAACGTAACACGGGCATCCACCCGTACCAACTTGATTGTTGAAATATTATTTTCTCCCGATGGACTAATGACACAATATCCTTCAGGGTCAGTGCCCGATTGTGAGTTATTTTTCAGCCATCCACTCATCACCAACCTATCATTGGGACGATCGACTGTCTTCGTAGAGATAACCACATTATTTTTTAAGCCCTCAATATCATCAATCTCTTCTAAATCATTCAGTAATGATGCATGAGAGTCTCCGGCAGGTACATTAGCCACGGCGTATATACGCTTTTCACCCGAAGATATCTTCATCTTTATTTTTCCCGAAGTAGTAGCATCCCCACTATTCTCCTTTTCATGCACATCAAAGAATTTATCATCAGAATTAGTTGCATTTAACTCAAACAGATGTCCATATTCCTTTTTACCTGTTTTATCGAACACAAAGACATACAAATTATAAACCTTATATTCTTGTTTCACGTCAAGCGCTCCTCTCGTCTGTACCGAAGGAGTGGCAGAAGTAAAAGCAAGATTAATTTCTGTTTCAACTCCTTCTATTACATCTGTTTTCTCAGATATAATCTCTTCATTGGCACAAGAAACAAAGCCAACGACCAACAGCAAAGCTGCTACCCATTTCAGCGATAATAATGATTTATATCTTTTCATAATTCAGTCTCTTTTAATTATTTAAATGTCGGAACATTAATTGTTTCAGATTTCCATTCCTCAACAGCATACGATATGGTGACGTCAAAATCATCCGGTGTCACCGAGGTGATATTATAAAGGTATGAATGATTACGAATCACATTTTCATCAAACTTAATTTCCTTCGTTTTAGCTTTACCTTTATAAGTATAGCTCACTGCTATCGTAAGAGGATTCTCTCCAATAACTTGCTCCGGCAAATAAATCCGGTCTTTATAATTCGTCGTCACATTAAGGCCTGTATAGTTTAGGTCGCCTGCTAAGGCTTGAGCAGTAGTAGGAACCGAAGGACTTGCATAATACGAAGCACTCGGACCGAGTGTATTCAATGAAGCACAATAACCTCTATCCATTACTCCGCTAATGCGAATGCCTGTAATCGTGAAACCGTCAATGCCTCGTCCTTCACTCCCTGCATCTGCAGCATTAATCAAGAATCCCAACTTTGCCACCGCACGGTGCAAGTTACAACTCTTCTTTAACTCATTGGCTCTGTCTAATGAAAAAGTTCCCGTAGTTCCCCACATCGGGATGCGACGGTTCTGTATATTCCATTCAGAAGAACCATATTGATAAATCAGACTTTCATAAATTTCTGAAGGCGAGGAGCCTTTCTTTCCATCAAAAAATGCCTGAATGCCTGATAATGTCGAATTAGCAATATCAACCAAATTATTCTGAACCAAGTTGGTAAGAACCACCAATTCCAGAATTCCATCAGTCTCAGGCTGAACAAATGTACCGGTCAACGTTCTGTTGGAAGGATTTGTACCACCGGTGACTGCATCAAACCTCAATCCTTTTACTTGGTCTATCAACACCCCGTTCTGAAATACCAAAACGAATACATCACCATCACTCAATGCTTTCTGATCCGAAGTTGTATCATCCGTACCGCCATCCTCAAAGCTTCGTGCCGTTGCCCCTCGTTGTGCCGAGTCTCCCCCCGGCAATGCAATCTGCAAGTGCACGCTCACCCGACCGTCTGTTTGCAGTTGGGGCACCGTGTCGCTATCCTGGCACGAAGCAAACCCGATACAAACGAGGGCTAATATTATATATGAGTACCATTTCTTCATAATTCGTTGTTTTTTGTTATGCGTTGCACATTACATATTCATATCATTGAAACGAACCACCCAATCATTGATAATGATGCGGGTATTGATCCATTTCATGCTTTCGTCCAAAAAGAAAGTCATGTTGTATTCGTCCTGACGGTCCAGATACTCCTGATTGGTCATGTCATGACCTTCGGCTTCGGTGAGCAACAGGTATTTCACCAAGGGGATGGAGAGAACCGTTTCGCCGGTCTCGGTGTTGGTGATAGTCAGCTTAGGATTGTTTTCTTCCACCAATCGGCCTACTGTGATTTGGGCTATCGCCACGCTGATGTTGTCGTCTTCGGCAACCGCAGCGTCACCTTCGGCGCGTGCCGACTTGCCTGCCACCGTACCGCCCTGTGCACGATAGTAAGGATAATATGTCAGAGTTTCGTCCGAAATCAGTTTGTTGTTGTAGTTCATCAAACCGTTATCGTCCGTAATCGTAAATTCAAATTTATCTACATCTACCGTTACGCCGTCCATTTGCTGGAGGATAACGCGGATGGTATTGGTGTTTTTCACCAAAGGCACAGTCACCACTTGTTGAGTTGCCGCACGAGTGAACGACTGCTTGGTCACTTCGCCGTGCCACAGCGAAGAAAGTTTACTGCTCACCACAGCGCTTCCGTCGGCTGCGCGAGAGTAGATGCGGTCCATTTTACATTGAAGTTCTTCGAGTGAAGACACTCCCTGCGTAATCAAAGGAACAGAGAATGAAGCCTCGTTGCTCAAACCTGCCCATGTAATGAGGTGGTAATCGCCCGGCTCCATATCGACCGCCATCGAGTAGCCATCGGCTGCCAAGACATCCCCTGCCTCTGTTTTCTGATAAACAAGTTTGCCGTTGTCATCAAAAGCATAAAGAGCTACACTGCTTACTTCGCGAGAAAAAGCATCGGCATACTTCATGTTATAGTCATATTTGAATTTCACTCTATACTCTACAGAGCAATCTACATCATCTTCATCGAGTATGCTGTCGCACGACACAACGGTACTTCCCAATGTCACGGCCATCATCAGGCCAAAAGAGAATTGTCGGGCGAATGTTTTTACTGTTTTCATGCTTTTTTTGTTTTAATGGAATGTTAGAAATGTGATTTCTGAAAAAGAAGTGGAGGAGGCAGGCTCCTCCACCTTTATTTAGAGAGTTTATGTTCGGATTAGAATTCGATGTTGTTGAAACGTACTTGCCAAGGAAGAATTGTTGAGGTTAACTTCAAGTAGAAGTTCTCATCATGGTCTTCACCTCCAGTAGGTATTGTAACTTCTGCACTACCCATGTCTGTAAAGCTTTTAACGCTCAATACATAAACATTGTTACGCATAATTACCTTCTTCATATAATCGTCATCACTGCTATGCATGATATCGCTGGAATAATAGTAGCATTTTCCTGAATTATATGTTTCAAAGTCTGTAGTTCCCGGATGCTCTGAGTACATCTGTTCAAGAGTTGTATAGTAGCTACCACCACATTTATATATAGTTCCCATTGCTTGATGATTTTCATTATAAATCTGAGCACGGAAAATAATACCTGTTACCATTGCAGGCTGCTGATTATCAACTTTCACCACATTTTCAAGGCAGTATGCCAAACGTGTTCCTATTTTTCCACCCTGACCTTCTGCTGCAGTCGTAGGAAGCACAGAGAAATAGTTTGCATAAGATTCCGGAGTTTGATCAGCTGCATAGTCCTTTTCTGCTGCTTGTACATCAGCCACCTTATTGTAGAAATAGTCACCTGCAATACTTGATGACATATTCTCGTTATTCTTAGTAGTTGTATTCGGGTCCAAAACCCAACGATAAGTTGCATCCAACAATCCGAATGTCTTTGTTTCCGAAAAGTCTGCCTTAGCAAGGTGTCTTACAGCATAAACATCCTTAGAAAGATTTACTAAAGCATAGTCGTCAAGCTGAACATACCAGTTCTTTTCAGTATTTGAACTCGTATTCCATATATAATCAAATTCGCCTTGTGTCGGCATTGTTATTGATTCATAAATATAAAGATCAGTACCCGGATATTTATTTTCAGTTTGTGTAAATGCTCTGCTACCATTCTGAATCCAAATAATTGAGTTATCAGACAACAATTTCGCTTTATTTAGTCCGGTCATGTGAAATCCTACACCGCCTTCCATTCTATAACCCTCTCTTGTTTCTGCAACTTCTTTTTGACCGGTCACAACTTTTACTGCATATCTATTGCTGTATGTATTGTCTCCGGCTGTCATTGTAGCAGGAACAAAAGTTATCTTTGAAGCAATGCGTTCTACATTAACTGTTACCGTTGTCGGGTTGTTTTCATTATTCGACTCTACATTAACTGTTGATTCGGTTTGATTCACCATCATGAAACTAGGTTCTGCATCTGTTCCTACCATTTCATTAGTCCCTGTTCCAGCGTAAGAATATGCATAGTTTTCAACAGCTGCATATTTTCCTGTTAGATTTGCATTTGTGACAGCATTAATAATTCCTTGATTCGGATTTGCTACCACTAATACTTTATACTCTCCGTTTGCATTCAATTGGAAAGTAGGTGCTACATAAGCGACATTACCACCGATTGTTGTCTGTTGCAATGCTGTTCCAGCAACAGATTCAACAATTTGGTCACCGTTAAATGCTCCCTCACCATCAATCGGTGCCAAAACAACAAGCACGCTATTAACTGTTGATTCAGCTATCGTACCGCCATCTGTTTCATCACCATCTTCAGCATTCGCACGTGATGAGTTATTGGATGCAGCAATAACCAAAGTCAAGTTACCTTTCACTTTTTCTTGTTCGCCCTTACCATTGTTCTCCACAATATCATCGTTTGTACATGCAGCTAATGCAGCGCATGCAAACAGTCCGAATAATAAACCCTTAATCTTCATAACTCTAATTTTTAAATCCATAAATTATTATTTTGTAAATTTCATTCCTCGATTTTCGATATTACAAAGATAAGGGCATTTTAAAGTTAGTCTTAATTGGTGTTTTCGGCAAAATAGATTGGCAAATTCGGAAAAATGCATTTAAAGTGTGATTTCAAGGGCATTTAATTCAATTTTGAATGATATGCACATTGCGATGCACAAAATACCCACTATCTTTTTTCTAATTATTTTCTATGGAAAGAAAGTTTGCCGAGTCGTCTTTTTTCAATTGTTAAATTATTCAGGGAATTACCTACCACCAGGTAAAACGTTCAGCACCCGGAGCAGGATTTACCGATGCCCTAAGCGAAAAGTATCAGGGTCGGGAGAGGGAGAAGACAAAAAAAAGAGGCTGTCTCAAGTGAAGTGCCTCTTTAGTGAAAATATATTCTTTATGTATTCCTTCCTATAAGAGAGATTCAATCTCAGCAAGAGAAAGGCCGGTGACCTTCATTATTTGTTCTGAAGTCATTCCCATGGCTTTCATACTGCGGGCGATTTCAAGAGCTTTTTCTTGTTGCCCTTTCCGGATGCCTTCTTGGATGCCTTTCTGCAGACCGTCTTCAAACCCTTCCTCAACACCCTTCTTGGCGGCATAGTCGATGGTAGCCAAATAGTCACGATAGGCGTTTACACTATTCTCATAGCGCACAGGATCTTCTTCGAGTGCTTTCTTGGTGAAGATTTTATCGAAGTCATAATCATCGATGAACGGATTGATAAACTTGCCCATTATGTTTTTCTGTGTTTCTATAATACACAAAGATAGCAATTTATATAGAAAAGAACACCGGAAAAGGCGTGTTTTTAAGAATAAATACATATTAAGCGAATAGGTTCAGAGATGGGATGGAAAGGGAAACAAAAAAAGAAGCGGTCTCAAAATGAAAAATGAGGCCGCCTCTTTAGTGAAAATATATTCTTTATGCATTCCTTCCTATAAGAGAGATTCAATCTCAGCAAGGGAAAGATGAGTGATGTTCATTATTTGCTCTGAAGTCATTCCCATGGCTTTCAGGTTGCGAGCCATTTCAAATTTTTCTTCTCGACGTCCTTTCTCAAACCCTTCTTCAAACCCTTCCTCAACACCCTTCTTGGCGGCATAGTCGATGGTAGCCAAATAGTCACGATAAGCATTTACACTGTTTTCATAGCGCACGCGGTCTTCTTCGGAGAGAGAATGAACATCAACAATCTCTTCCAACTTCTCAAATACGGCTTTCTGAGCTTTAAAAGGCA
>PPYE01275982.1_pt1 | contig 11694 bp, 11 predicted proteins | sample 1559881 | NCBI WGS metagenome assembly PPYE01 (sample SAMN08240022, study PRJNA423297) | Human gut metagenome, whole genome shotgun sequencing project.
AGGCCAATGCAGCCCAGGAGGCGGCCAGGACCGGCGTGGCGGTGGTAACTACCATCCATTCCAACAGCTGTGAAGCCACCTACCGGCGTATGGTGTCCCTGTGCAAACGGGCGGTGGACATGAGCGATGAGACCTTGTTATCTTACGTGACGGAAGCCTATCCGATTGTGGCATTTTGTAAGCAGTTGGAAAACCGGGAGCGGCGTCTAATGGAAATCCAGGAGTGTGAAATCCGCCCGGATGGAACCAGAAGCTACCGGCCGCTGTTCCAGTATAAGATCACGGAAAACCGGATGGAAGACGGGAAATTTATTATAGAAGGCCACCACGAACAGGTGCATGCCATATCCGATGGGCTGGCGAAGCGGCTGTTAGAGAATGGAATGCCGGGAGAGACACTGAAGCGGTTGAGGGGAAGTGTGAATTTATGACATTGATGCAGCTTTTAGCCTGTGCTGGCTTGATAACCGGCGCTTTTTTTATTTTGGGTCTAAAACCGATGGAATTTACCGATGGCCTTTTTGGCTTTCTGATGCAAAAGCCCAGGACGTTAAAGGAGGAAATCAACGAGACTACCAATCGGAAGAAACCAGGTGTGTTTCGCAGGGAAATACGTGCGGCCCAGGAGATTCTGGCTATGACGGGGAGGGAAAGCCGTTTTTCCATGATCTGTGCAGCCAGCCTGATTCTGTTCTGCATTGGCGGTTCCATGGCAATCCTGATGGGAAACTATTTTATGGCCCCAGTCCTGGCGGTTGGCTTTCTGTTTTTCCCCTTCTGGTACGTGCGGCTGACGGCCGGCCATTACAAGAAGAACGTGGCGGCGGAGCTGGAGACAGCCCTGTCCATCATTACCACGGCGTATTTGAGGAACGAGGATATCTTGACAGCAGTGGAGGAAAACCTGCATTACTTAAATCCACCGGTCCGCAACGTGTTCCAGGAATTTTCGACTCAGGTGCGGATGGTAAATCCCGATGTGGAAGCCGGACTGCAGGCACTGAAAGGAAAGATTGAGAACGATGTATTTGAGGAGTGGTGCAATGCACTGTGCGACTGCCAGTATGACCGCAGCTTAAAGACTACGCTGACACCGATTGTGAGCAAGCTGTCGGATATGCGGATTGTGAACGCTGAGCTAGAGCTGTTGGTGACGGAACCCAGGAAGGAATTTATTACCATGGTGATCCTTGTCATCGGAAATATTCCACTGATGTATTTCTTAAATCGAAGCTGGTATGAGACGCTGATGTTTTCCTATATGGGGCAGATTATCCTGGCAGTATCAGCGGCTCTTATCTTTGTCAGCACGGCATGTGTGATCCGACTGACCAAGCCGTTGGAATACAGGAGGTGACGGGGATGATTGGATTACTGGTCTGTTTTGGCGGCCTGCTGGCAGCCGGATTGTTTTTTCTGGCAGCGGACTTGCTGCGGCTGCCGTATTTAAAGACATCAAAGGCCATGATTAACACTGGGAGAGAAAACAGGAAAGCGGCCAAAAGCCTGGAAACCTATCTTCTTTCTCTGGCTGTGAAGCTGGCTCCTTATATCCATATGGATGAATATAAGAGGGGCAGACAGAAAAACATCTTAAAAGCCAGTGGACTGAATATGGAGCCGGAGGTATATCAGGCCTATGTTATTTCCAAGGCCGGGCTTGTGATGCTGGGGGTGATTCCCTGTCTGCTGGTCTTTCCGCTGCTGGCTGTGATTGTTGTGGTTCTGGCGGTGATGATGTATTTCAAGGAACAGGAACGGGCGGACGAACTGCTGGCGAAAAAGAGGGGGGAGCTGGAAGGCGAGCTGCCCCGGTTTGTGGCAACCATTGAGCAGGAGCTAAAAAACAGCCGGGATGTGCTGTCCATTGTGGAGAACTATAAAAAGAACGCTGGGGAAGAATTTGCCAATGAACTGGAAATCCTGGCGGCGGATATGCGCTCCTCCAGCTATGAGGCGGCGCTCACCCGGTTTGAGGCCAGGATCAATTCCCCGATGCTCTCCGATGTGGTGCGGGGGCTGATTGGTGTGCTCCGCGGTGATGACGGGGCCATGTATTTTCAAATGCTGGCCCATGATTTCAAACAGATGGAGCTGCAGCGGCTGAAAAAAGAAGCGCAAAAAATTCCGCCTAAAATCCGGGTATTCAGCTTTCTCATGCTGGTGTGTTTCATTGTCACCTACCTGGCGATTATTGTGTTTGAGATTCTAAAATCCATGGGAAGTATGTTTTGACAGGAGGGGATGAGGCATGCCGTCAAAGCCGATTGAATATAAAGGGAAACAATATGCCTCCAGGCGTGCCTTGTGCCAGGAATATGGTATTAGCACGCCCATGTTGATTAATCGAATCAAGAGTGGCTGGAGCTTAGAGGAAGCACTGGAAACCCCAGTGGGAGAAAAAAGCACGAATGGCGTGCCGGTAGTCTATGAAGGGATCCGTTATCCTTCCGTGAAATCATTGGCGAAAGAACTGGATCTGCCCTATTCCTCCCTGCTTCATTTTTATGAACGAAGAAATGATATCCAGGAAGCCGTGGAATGCTGCCGTACTTTTGGCAGGCAGGAGCTGGAGTTATGGGGAAAAAGCTATGACAGCCTTGCCGATATCGCCCACCAATTTGGTTTGAACTATTACCGCCTCCTCTCAAGGATGGATCAGGAAACCGGGGTGGAGACGGCAGTTAAAGAGGCGTTGAAAATAGAGCCGGTGACGTTCCGGGGGAAAGAGTATTTACACTTTGTGGATCTCTGTGCCGCCTTTCAGATCCAGCCAGCCAATGTCTATGAGCGGCTGCGATACGGACTCAACCTGGAGGAAGCCCTGACGAAGCCCATAAAAAGGATGGGGAATAAAACGCCTGTTTCTTATCGGGGAAGTAACTATGAAAGCCAGATTGCCTTGTGCCGTGCATATGGAATCTCTGTGGGATGTGTGCGGGAACAGATGCGGACGAATCCTATGGATTTTTTGGAAGCGTTTGACACCTTCGTGCAATTAAAGGAGCGGATCGGATGGGGGAGGGAACAGATGATCAGCTATATTCCACACTGCGCCGTCAGAGGGAAAATATACAAAACCGTGCCGGCGTTTTTGCGGGAGATAGGGATAAAGCCTTCCCTGTTTTTTACCTATAAGAACCGAAGCGGATTTGAAGATGTATTTGAGGCATTAAAGGCCATGCAGAAAGAGATGCGGGCGGCATATCTTGTGGATGGAGAACCGCAGTTTTCTGTGGACATCCGTCAGAAGAAATATAGCAGAAGCCGGATGAAAGAAATCATGGAGGCCAAGGTGATGGTTCCGAGATATCCAATGCTGCAAGGGCTTGACTTTGATACGGACTGTTATGATACGGAGTGGATCTACTATGAGATTTTGAATAGCAAACTGCAAGAGCAGGAACCGGAATGGGAGCTTCGGATGGAATGAGAAGAAGCAAAAGGAGAGAAAAGAGAAGACGGAGGCGCGAGGACATGAGCAGTGCGGAGAATTATACGGGAACGAAAGAAAAAGAAGTTAATGGAACGGTACAGGAATTTTTGGAGAGACATTCAGAGAAGCCTGTGTTTATGATGACACCTGGCGGGTATGTATATCTGGTTCCGGAGCAGATCGAGAATCTTTTGTCCGGCAAACCGGTTGCAGGCAGTCCTTACACCTGGAGGGAGTGTGTCCAGATTGTGGCGGAAGAGCTCTTGAAGCAGAAGGTGGATTCCATGAACCATGTGGATGGAACCTGGTATGTGCTGACGCGGATCAATGAGCCGGAAGTGGTTTCTGACAGGAGCAATGAGGAGGGGATGGTGTGTCGCGTTTAAGGAGGATATTGGCCGGACGAAGCGGGGAAGGCTATATTGATGTGGCGGTTTTGATTCTGTGTGTGATGCTGGTTCTGGCCCTTTCCGTAAAGATCCTGCCTGTGTTTATTGCAAAACAGCAGCTGGATACCTTTGCGACAGAGCTTTGTCGGGAGGCAGAGATTGCGGGCCGGATTGGGAGCGAGACAAACCGAAGGGCGGCCGTCCTCAGAGAAAAGACAGGACTTAATCCCGAGATTCGTTGGTCAACCAGCGGCCGGATTCCGCTCAATGAGGAAGTGACCGTGCAGCTGACCTGCCGTTATGATCTGGGGTTGTTTGGAGGGCTTGGTTCCTTCCCTATCACCCTCCGGGCTGCGGCAGCCGGAAAGTCAGAGGTGTATTGGAAATGAAAAAATGGCTGGTGTGTTTGAACGATAAACGTGGGACCGCATTCCCTCTGGTAATCGCTGTGACTCTAGCCTGCCTTTTGATTCTATGCGGGATCATGGAATTTTTTCGCCTGAGTCTGATTGCCTCCGGAGTGAAAGAAGCGCTGCAGGATGCGGTGGTTGTGGTGGTAAATGACAACTACGCCAATGTTTACCACGGAGTGCGGGAAGGATACTCAGGCGGGTATTATACGGAAGGGTATGGCTTTGAAGAATCGGTAGATACGGGAGGTATTTATTATCATCTGGATGAAACACTGGGAACCTGGCGGGAGGGTGGTTCCCGTGTAAAATATGCAGGAGGCGTCCTGGAGTATAAGATTACCGGACTGGATGTTGAAATCCGCAATGCGCCTCTGGCCCCATCAGACCCTGCCAATGCACAGCGGTTTGAGGCAGATGCCGTAATCCAGCTGGAGGTTCCGGTGCGGTTTGCAGGGAAGACCTTTCCCTCTATGAAGATGAAACTCAAGGTGCAGGCAGGCTATATTGAAGTATTCTAAAAAATAGGGGAGAAAGAGGGGGAAATGGGAAAAGATACTGGACTTTTGGAGATGGTTACGGTATGTTAGGTCGTACAAAGAGAAAAGTAAGAGGAGGCGTAATCAATGAAACGGAATGAGCAGATGAAACGGCGGCTGGCTGTCCTTGGTTGCGTAGTCGTGGGAGCTGTGTTGATTGCAGCAATCGGCAACCAATTCAGAGGAGAGGCAAAGGGAAGTAATCAGGCGGAGGAACAGACAGAACAGACGGAAGCGGTGACAGTAGCAGTAATACCTACGGAGACAACGGAAGAAGCAACAACAGAGGAAGAAACAGAGACAGTCAAACCGGATATCGTAGTGAGAACCGAACCGGAAACTGAACCTTCCAGAACAGGGGCAGCTGAACCAACAGCGGCTCTGCCGGCACAGACGGACCAGACAGAACAGGCCGTACAGTTGGCTCCAGAAAAACCAACGGCTCCACCTGAAGATGTGTTAAAGAATCCCGCCCAAAAACCAGATGGGGAGTCAGTGGAAGGGACTCCGGAGGCCATACCCCATGAGGAGGTGGTGCAGCCCAGCGAGGTGCCCACGCAGGCAGGGGAGCCACAATACGGAGATACGCAAAACGGAAAGATTTATGTACCGGGATTTGGCTGGATTGATGAGATTGGAGAAGCGCAGGGAACCGTAGCTGAGGATATGTATGAAAATGGAAATAAGATTGGCATTATGGATTAAACGTATTGTGATGAGACACCGCTTCGGCGGTGTTTTTTCTTTGAAAAAGTGTAGGAAGGGAGCAAAGAAACTGGCTGTGCTGACACTGGCATTGCTGCTTATGTTCCCACTTACGATATATGCAGTCGGGGAAGGAAACCTGGATGGAGGCGGCGGGTCCATGGGACAGGGAACCTCACAAAACAAGTGGACTCCCGGCATGGAGGGTGTAAGGGTGACGGTCATCCTGGCGGATACCAGAACTCCGGTAACCCAGCCCATTGATTTTACAAACAAAAGGCTGACTAACATTCAACTGCATTTTGGAAAGATAAGTAAACTGTCTTATAACAAGGGAACTGCATTGAATGCAAGCAGCGAGACTTATACATTCATAAATCCGGGGCAGTCCCTGCCGCGTATTATCAGTTCCCAGAGCCTTGGAGCGGCAAGTATTGAGGCGATTAAAAGCTATTTTACCGATGAGCAGGTCATCCGTAGCATTGCAAACCTGACAGGAATGGATTTCGAAGTGCTGACAAGCGGTAAGTATAAGCTTCTGCTGGAACCGATTGCCTATGTTGTGTTTCAAGGGGTGAATATAGCAATGACTGCTACGGAAGCTGCCCTGTATGATCAAACGGTAAACGGCTCTATGCGGGCGATGCTTCCCACGGTTGGATTTCAAAATCTGCCGCTGTCCATGTTTTTGGAGAGTGCGGATTTAGGATATCCTGCCTGGAGCGGGCCGAAGTCCGGTGTGCGTTCCAATCAGGAAATCATCACATCCCTGGGGCTGGGAATTGTACGTTTTAATGAAACAACCACGCCGCCAGCCGTTGATGCCTTTGATTATGAGTACCGGGTGAATACGGAAGTCATCACCGCTGTGACTGTAAGGGGAGGCCAGTCGGATCCGGACCACCCTGTCTCAGTTACCTTCCGGGTGGCAGGAAAGACTATGCGCGTGGATCACGTATACTATCCGGAGGGAGACAGTCAGATTGCCTGGATTCGATGGACCACACCCTCCACGCCGCAGACCATGACCATACATGTCACGGTTTCCGGTGGGGGAAGGACCGACAAAAATACGATTACAGCAAAGATCGTAGACTTGAGTAAGAATCCTCCTCCGGATCCCAATGCAGATGACCGGAATGATGGCTTTACAATTCCAGCGGTTCCAAACAGGGAACAGGTGACAAGAGCCGATTGGGGTGTGTGGAGGCCATGGTGGTATTCTTACTGGGTCTGGCACAGCGGCAGCGATGATGAATCGGGCTGGTGGTGCGACCACGGATGGTGGAAATTTGATTATGATCGTTACCATGCCAGATTATCTGCTGAGATGGAAATCCACCCGGATGAAAAGTCCCCGACCGCTTCCGGAAACACGCTGAAGTCTGGATATGGCATCCAGGAGACCGTGACGGCAGGTGTGAGCACCAACCAAAGCCATGCGGTAACAGAAGCCCAGAACGCTATCACGTACTTTCCAGAATTTGATTACCAGAGCTACTGGCGAGTGATGGAGCGGATGGGGAGAGGATATCAGACCCGGTTCGAGTTTGAGGAGAACCCATTCAGCACCTATGGACGGCGGACGCATTTTCTGCCGATCTGGTATCCGGATGGCAGATACACACCCTATACCTGGCTGATTGACTGTTGGACGCCGGCCGGGATGCTGTCCATGAATCTGACGGACACAGTTCAGGTACGTGGGAACCTTTGGCAGGATTGGCACAGTGCGATACGTTTCCTCACAAACATCATTCTGTAACAACATTTACAGGCGCAAGACTGTGTGATGCTAAAAGAGGAGCATTTCCGAATGAATAATATAACGGAAATGACAACTGATATTCCGATGGGTGGAATGACGGGGTAACGCCCTGAAACGCCCCCTTGATACTCCGACGTGCGCAGCGGTGTGTAATAACTACTGTGTACGAAGCTCGGTGAAGCCGGCAGAGAGCAACCGTAAGCAGATGAAAAACAATGCCTGCACGAAAGCTGTCCAGAGGTGGATGGTGTTGCCTATATGCCGGAGGTCTATAAAATATCTATGGTGAGAATGTGGGAGCGACGCCCACTGACAAAACGTCCGAATGAACGGGTCTATAAGTCAATACGGTAGAAATGCCGTAGCCGCCAACGTGCGGCGTGCGTGAGGTTTAGTAAAATAGTGCCCATGAAAAACCTTGCGGTATTACAGGTACCGCCCAGCGTACAGGCTCAAAGGACAGCCTAAGGATATGTGAAAAGATAGGAATATCGGAACGTAGTAAGGTCAGAACGTGGAACGGATTACACTGTTATGAAGCGTTAGCAAGGAAACCCCACAGGGAATAACTTGCTTTTATCTGACTGAAAGTGGTGGCACAGTACCGATGAAGCCGTAGAAATACGGTGGAGGGATAGCCACCAGTCGAGAATTACACTGAAAAACAGTACAACAAAACAACAAAATCATAGGTTCGAGTAGGAATAAGAAAGGCTATCCCCACGGAAAGTGAGGTACGCCGACTATGAGTGCAAAAGGCAAACAGAAGAAAAAGGCAAAGTTACGCTTTGCCGAATACTACGATTTACAAGATACCCTTGATAAGCTCTATACGGACAGCCAGAACGGTAAATTGTTTCAAAATCTTATGCCGCTTATCTGTGCAGAGGAAAATATTAAATTGGCTTTCCGCACACTAAAGAAAAACAAGGGTAGCAAAACGGCAGGCACAGACAGCAAAACCATTAAAAATCTTGCAAAATTAAGTGATGAACGGCTGATTTACCTCGTACAACGAAAACTGCAATGGTACGAACCGCAACCAGTACGGAGGGTGGAGATTCCAAAGCCTAACGACCCGGCTAAACTGCGGCCGCTTGGAATACCAACAATTATGGACAGGCTGATACAACAATGTGTGCTACAAATTTTAGAGCCTATCTGTGAAGCGAAATTCCACGATAGCAGTCACGGGTTCCGACCAAACCGAAGCACTGAACATGCAATCGCCGAAGCCTATAAGCATATGCAGCTTACCCACTGTTCATTTGTAGTGGATGTTGACATCAAAGGATTTTTCGACAATGTCAGCCATGGCAAGCTGTTAAAGCAGATGTGGACAATGGGAATTCGGGATAAAACCTTGATTTCCGTCATATCAGCAATGCTAAAAGCAGAAGTCGCAGGAATTGGATTCCCTGAAAAGGGCACTCCGCAAGGCGGTATCATTTCACCGCTGTTATCCAATATCGTGCTTAACGAATTGGATTGGTGGATACACAGCCAATGGACAGGAATGCCAACCAAACGACAGTATGCGGTAGGTGTCAGCGCAAACGGTTCGCTTATCCACAGCAGTAGATATGGTTCACTGCGTAATCTCACAAAGCTAAAGGAGTGTCACATTGTTCGGTATGCGGACGATTTTAGAATTTTCTGCAAAACCAGAGGTGATGCGCAAAAGCTGTTCTATGCCACTAAGGATTGGCTTCATCATCGTTTGGGATTGGAAATTAACGAGCAAAAATCTCAAATCGTCAATCTGAAAAAGCGGTACTCCGAATTTCTCGGCTTCAAGATGAAGCTGAACCGCCGTGGCAAAAAGAAAAATGGCGAACCAAAATATATCGTTCAAAGCCACATCACTGAAAAATCAGCAGAGAAAATAGCGCTGAAAGCAAGAGAGCTCATTTACAACATCCAAAATCCTGCGGACAAAAGCGGCCAATTTGCAGCAACGTACGTTTATAATTCATTTGTCATAGGCGTTCACAATTATTATGACATGGCTACACACGTTCAAAAGGATTTTCGGAAAATTGCCTTTCCTATTCAAAAGAGCCTAAAAATTAGACTTCGAGAGAGGTTAAAGACCAAAAAGCAGCTTGAAGAAAAGAAAAGTAACTACACCATTCCTGCACACATTCAAGAGGCATACGGAAAAAGCAAGCAGTTACGCTTTGTCGGCTATGACAAAGTGTTGGTGCCAATCGGATATATTTCTTATAAAAAGCCACTGGCAAAAGTACGAAAAGTGAACAAGTACACACCGGAGGGCAGAGAGTATATTCACAAAGGACTTGAACGGATAGATAAAAACATTTTGCACTATCTGATGAGAAATCCTGTGCGAAACTGTTCCGTTGAGTTTAATGACAACCGCCTGTCATTGTATTGTGCGCAACAAGGAAAATGCGCAGTTAGCGGAGTGTTTCTGGAAAAAGATGATGTCTATTGCCACCATCGAACACCTAAATATTTAGGTGGCAAGGACAACTACAAAAACCTCGTCATCGTTTCAGAAGCTATCCACAAGCTGATACACGCAAACAATCCCGACACCATCTTTAAGCTGTTAAATGGTCTGAACCTGAATGTAAAACAAATTAAGAAGTTGAACCAGTTACGAAAACTTGCCATTGTGCAAAGTTGTTTTGTGATACCAGATGTAATTCCCGATGGAACGCCGTGTGAGGTGAAAGTCTCGTGCACGGTGTGAGGCGGGGGAAAATCCAGTGATAACATCAAAGGATTACCTATCGCCATTTTCGCCTCAGAAACCAAGGTAGGGTGATGTTTGGTCGGGAAAAAGAAAATAGGTGAACAAAGAAAGACCGCAGAAAGGCTGCGGCTTTTGCTATGAGAGAGGAGAGCCAAATGAAAAAGTTTAAATGGATGACTGCACTGATTGTTGTACTTCTTCTGACCACCATGTTCAGCATGACGGCCTTTGCTTCCAATACCGGAAATGTAGCAGGTGCGGTCGAAGGGACCTGGAAGGCTGCTTCCGCCCAGATTAAAACAGTCGTTAATAATGTAGTGTTTCCCGCGATTGATCTGGTATTGGCAGTGCTGTTTTTCGTCAAGGTGGCAACTGCCTATATGGACTACCGGAAGCATGGCCAGATAGAGTGGGCTCCGGCTGCCATTTTGTTTGCCGGTTTGGTATTCAGTCTGTTTGCACCGATGTATGTGTGGCAGATTGTTGGAATCTAGGAAGTGAAATAGGATTTTGTTTGGTAGGATACAGGAGGAAGATGAATGGGATGCTGGGGAATCACGGCATTTGAATCGGATACTGGACTGGATGCAATCGAATTTATTAGGGAGAAGCTTCCCGTGGGCGGAAAAGTAGAACTTGATAAGATGCTGGAAAACCTGAGAGGAGATTCATGGAACGCGCCTCCGGATGTAGAATCAGCAGGGGCCCACACCAGCGTGATGGCGCTGGCAGAACTGATGATAAAGTTTGCTGATGGGGATATGGGGAGCCTGGACTATGAGGATGAATGGGCAAAAGAGGAACGCAAATTTAGTTCAATCACTTCTTTTGCCGCATCCAGAGAAACGGTTCTGTGGATCCGGAACTATATGTTTGACACACTCCGGCATATAAAGGAGGAGGCCGGGGCTCAAACCGAAGATGGCAAGAAATGGGGCGGCTGGTTTGAGGAAAAAAACTGGATTGGCTGGCAGGAGCATATGGCAGAACTGGTCAGCCGTTTGGATACACTTCTTGAATCTTCAGAAGCGGAAATAGAACTGATTTCATTACAAAGGCAGAAGTACCAGGAAATGAAGAATAACAGAGAAATGGAACTGTCTTCACAAAATAAACCTGGGATGTAAGGCCTAATAGGGGATGCAGCTAACAGAAATTAGGAGAAAGATATGGTTTCAAATGACAGGCAGGATAAGTTACTGATGGAAGAATGCATTAAGCATTTGACCCAATACGCAGCTATGATCACAATAAACCGGGGAACTCAAGGAAATGAGAGCATAGAAAGGTTGAGGAAAATAATTGGGGAGATGGAGGCATATTGGGATTTAAGTGACAGAAAGGATCGCGAAGAGCAGTTTGACAAAACACTGCGGCGTGCAGTCCAGACAGGAAGAACGAATCGGGTATCAGAGAAACAGAAAATCGCCACTGTGAATGGATTATACCGCTATGCAAGTGAAATGATTTCCGCGCAAGGTGTGGAAGCAATAGACCGGGTGAAAGAGGTCCAATCAGTTATACGGGAACTGGCAGATGGCTGGGGCATGGATAAAGAATGGGCGGATCAGCTGTGTGCTTTTATTGGGGTTATGAAAGAATATAAAGAACAACAGACCCAGGAAATGGGGGAGGACAGCCGCTTATTTAAAGACATTTCGGCCGTGGCAGAGAGAATGGGATTTGAGGTAAAAGGAATAAAGAATGGATTGCTGCAGCTGTATC
>PPYE01072777.1_pt1 | contig 11693 bp, 10 predicted proteins | sample 1559881 | NCBI WGS metagenome assembly PPYE01 (sample SAMN08240022, study PRJNA423297) | Human gut metagenome, whole genome shotgun sequencing project.
TGCCAAGCATATACACACAGACAGGAAACTCCTGCCGCCAACCATGCCGAACGGCTCATTCCTGCCGGAAGCACACAAAAGATAAGCAGCATCACGCCACCGGCAACCATAGCTCCAACTTTATCCATCACCTTTTTCCATCCTTTCCCGTCATTCCGGTCAGAGCAGAGAATCTCCCCCCTCTTGGTCAGCCATTGATGCAGACAGACCGGAAGTATCATGGCCAAATAGCCGGAATAAGGCCCCGGATTGAAGAAAGAACCTGTCAATACATACAAGGAATGGTTGGACACAGCATAACCATAAAGCTGCCTCAATCCCCAAACAGCCTCAATGCCCCCCAGCATTACCAATACCCACGAAACCGGTATAAAAAGAAAATACCTTTTTTCCATCATCAATCCAGCCATCAACAGACATCCTGCAACTACCAATGCACTTTTATCGAAATAGAGCCATTGCCCTATAACATCAGCTACAGGAAGTCCGGAAGAAACGTTACATGCCAAAGACAATAAAACTATACAAGCAATGTAGACCAAACTTCCAGTCAATAGATTACGTACATTATTCATTCTATCTATCAAATATTCAAAGTATTCTATAATTCACCAAAAGATTTGTTTCCCGTCTTTATATTCAAAAATCCGTTCATCTTTACCGGCTGTGTGATTCTTCAGATAAAATAAAGCACCTTGAAACCCTGAATAGACAATAGAATCTGACACAGCCATTTGCCGCCCGACAGAATTCCATTTTCCTCCACCCCAATAAAACAATTCATACAAATTACCTTTATAAATAAAATTCACCTCATTACGAGGAGTATACACCACCTTCTCCACACGATGGGGACTTCCAAAGTCCATCCCGGTCCATCCTCCATCCGGATGTATATAATCAAATGAAGTATCCGGATTACCGTCAAATGCGTTCAAATATTCATGTGTATTGTCTTCAAAACTTCCCGGAGTACCTATGATTTCCCCATATAGAGGTATGGTATCTTCCGTATTCTCATAAAAAGCCAGTTCCGAGATATTACAGAAACATCCGTCAGCACCCTTATAGCGCATATACCGATACGGTTTATCAGACTTCAACCGGGCCACAGTATATAGCCGATACGGAGCCTCCTTTATCAAAAGTAGAGTATCCTTCCGCCCAAAGTCTGCCCGGTCGCTTCCTTCCACTACTCCCCCAATCATCCGGTCATTGAAAAGAACACTCAAAGTAAGATGACACTTCCTATACAAGACCAATTCCTGCTTTTCAGCTTCCGGAACAATGAACCGTATCTTTCCGGTTTCACGCTCCAAAAGGAAAGGAGAAGATACTGTAGCGTATTCCTTTCCGTTCCAGGCAGCCAGCGTAAAGACCGCCCCGCCTCCCACATCCTCAAAACGAGCCTCCCCCTTCTTAAAGAAAGTATATCCCACAGGTTGCCATTGCAGTCTGTTGGCAAGGCACAAATACAATATATCCCCCTCACGAAACTGTCCGGAAAGCAAAGAATCCGGAAGAGCTACAGTCCAATTCCTGCTACCGGTATAAAGTGCAGTGACATCCCGAAAGAACGGACGTCGGAATGCCGGGTAAACATCGGGATATTTCCTCAGTTTCCGTACCGCCTCCTTATCAATACTATAGGTTGCCCGGTACATTTTTCCCCTCGAAATGCTATATTCTTCCGCTTTGCTCCATACCTCTTCATAAGGAAGATTTGCAATGTATGTCTTTCCTTCCTTATCCAAAACAAAATTCCAGAAATGAGAGGCATTGTTGTCCCCCAATACCATCACCCTATCTACTCCGCACGGAATGCCCAATGCCCGCAACACATATATCATGGCATCCGTAAACTCTCGGCAACTGCCTGTATGCCATTTCAATACATCCGGTCCCAAATGAGGCCCTGCCGGGAAAAGAGCCGTATTCCTATAAGCCGCCTTCCGCAACGTATCCATCAACAACTGGGCGGCAGTCTTGGGATTATCTGCCTCATCAGTCTTTCTGAATTCATCCAAAATCGGGCTATAGCGCTCATAAATTTCTTTGCGCCAGAGAGAAAGCGGCTCATCCCCTATTCTATAAGGCAATATATATTCGCAGAAAGTATCAAAATCAACATGCTTTCCCCAAGGTTGCTCCCGCCAGACTTTGAATGCCCATTCTATATGATTGACCAAAAAAGCGGAATCCACCGTCATAATGTCCCTCTTATAAGTCAATTGATTTATAGAAAATTCTCCATCTGCTCTTTTCAAGGAATCAATCAACTCTTGCACATGCCTGGAATAAGGAAATGAAACGTATTCACTGAAATACTTCCTATAATTCTCCAAGGCCTTTCCCTCGTAAGCACCATGAAAAGGCATATTCTCTATCAGAAAACAAGCAGCACGATATTTGTCACCGTCCTCTTCCTTGTAACGGTCCAGTACCTTTTGCAACTCCGCACGGTTATCACCGGCAAGATTCAAAGCTGTGTCCAACCACTGATTTTCCGAAGAACAAGCCATAAACAGACCTGCTGTAAACCATACCCATACACACCAATGCTTCATATCACTATTCCATTTTTTCTATTCCAATCTGAAAGGCAGTCCAATCAATCCTTACAATCCGATACAAATACCTGCTTACCAGCTTCCATATGAAATATCAGTTCTTCTTCTCCACGGGTACTGTCATGCAAATAGAGCAAAGCTCCCGATGGTATCCCGTCATATGGCAGAAAAGGTTTTTCGGCAATTTTCTTACCCAATGAGTTCCAACAGCCCTCTCCCCAATAGAAGAGTTCATAACAATCCCCTATCCTGACAAAGTTATCATCGTTACGGGGCATATACATAAAATTGTCTATAGCAACAACCTTTCCAAAATCCACCGTTACACTTGCACCGGGTTTTGATGAAATGAAATACGACAACGGCTCATTATCATAGACCTGATGGGCAAAAGTACCCACTGTAGCCGGAGCATCTCCCCAACTGTCTATAGGGACAATTTCTTCCTCTCCTTTATAAAAATGCATTTCGGCAACTTCCGCATATCCCTCTGCCGAAGAACAAAAACGGGCATAGCGACCCCTTACCGGTTTCTCAAGAATAACGTGATTATAATTGATACCGGGCGTATCTTTCACAGTACACAACAACTCCGCATTTTTAAAATCCTTATCACAAGCCGCCTCAAAATGCCCGTCTTTTATCCCTCCCATATAATTCCTGATACGTTCCGAAAGAGGGTATTTCCGATACAATTCGGCAGAATAGCACTTGGAGGTATCTGCAACATAAGGATGTATATCCTTGCCATCAAAATAAAAAGGATTTCCAATAGGGCGATACTGCCCGTTTGCGAATGCCAACAATATATAAACCTGCCTCGAAGCCAAATTCCTGAAAAGCGCTTTTCCACTTTCTACCTTAGTAAAATCTATTCCCCGCCACCCATAAGCACTGAACAACCCCACATAAACATAATTCCCGTCCATCCCTTCTACCGGCAGTTCCAGATTCGAATCAAAATAATTATCCGACACTTTTCTTGCAAACACATCCTTAAAAGCAGCCGGTACGGACTGGTTCCGCATAAAATCACCATCCATGTCCCATTGCCTGCCAAAACACCGGCGGTAAACCACGCTCGGGCGCCGACTGTCAATATAGAAACTTCCCCGTTCCGGCTTCCGGGAAGGGAAAGTAAAAGGAAGGCAGACACCCGTTACATCCCTCACCACATTCCACACATGCCCTTTTCGTGTTTCCGCATTGAAAGTATAGAAATCATAGGCTACCGGGACGCCGATGGCCCGCATCACATAAATCATAAAATCACAAGCATCCTGACACTTGCCGATACGATTATGCAGCAGGTACTCTCCTCCCAAATGCGGATAGTTAAAGACCCACGTAAACCGGTAAGGGTCTTCCTTCTGCAAATACTCCCAAACTACGCTAATCGCCTCCACTACATCGATACCCGTATAAACCTCGTCCAGCAAAAAGGAATAACGGTCATGGTATATCTGCCGCCAGTTGTCCGGAGTCTCATTTCCGATACGATAGGGAAGCAGCCATTCACAGAAATCTGCAAAAGAAAGGGAAGCATTCCACGGACGCTTTTTCCAACCATCAAAAGCCAAATCAATGTTATTTATCAAGAATTCAGCCCTTATATTCAGTACATCCGGTTTTCTCTGCAATCCGGAAGGGGTATAATAATCCCAATCCGGTACGGCAGTATCCTTCAGCATCACCCCATAAGCATCTGCCGAAGCCAGCACTGTTTTCAAAGAATCCAGTTCTTCACCTTCAAGGGCATAGTGATAAGGCATATTTTCTATCAAGAAACAAGCGGCTTTATATTTTTCAGGCTCATCTTTATAATGTTCCAGTACCTTTTCCAGTTCGCCTTTGTTGGTTGCAGCACACTCCAGTGCGTACTCCAATCTGCCGGAAGCATTGCAAGCCTCCAATATCCCGGCAATCAATAATATCCAGAGCAATTTAAACAGAACTTTCATCTTAGTCTATTCTTTTAAAGATACGTTTCCATCTCATTTTTCCAGTATTCGGGCTGACGGACTTCCATACCAGCCATGCCCTTCCCACTATAAATGGTTCCGGCAGTAATCCCCAGTAGCGGGAATCTTTTGAATTCACCATCTTGTCACCCGAAACAAAATAATAGTTCTCACAGAAGCGGTAATTGTGTATCACACTGTCCCCCAGCAGAACCGAATCTCCATGCAATGTCAGTTTCTTTTTCTGTTCCCACTCTATCACGTTCCGATACAGCAACCGTGTTTCCGGATTCATTCCTACCACGCTGCCTTTGGCCGGTATATAAAGAGGCCCAAACTCGCTGATAGTCCACCCATTACAGCCACCATCGGGAAAGCTCTTAAGAACAAGGCCCCGTTCCTCCGTCATGCCCGAAGATATCAATTTACCTAATTCCTCCTGCGCCTGCACATTTCCTGCGATACCATCAAATCCGGACACACGATAATGTGTATTCCTTATCTCCAACGTATCACCCGGCACGGCGATACAGCGCTTCACGTAATACAACATCACGTCCAGCGCAATGCTGTCCCACCTGCCCGGATAAGGAAAATTGAACACTAGTACATCATTCCGCTGAAAATTTCTCCATCCGGACATACGGTGCATCCTCACCTCCTTTTTCTCCACGGCATCAAGCACATTGAATAGGCGTGCTCCACCCGAACATTTATCCACCAGAATACAATCACCCGCCAGCAACGACGGTTCCATCGAGTCCGACGGTATCTTGAAGGAGGTCACCACAAACACCTGCAATACTATCAGTATCACAACAAGCAGGCACAGACAGAATAATACGTTTGTTATTCCATTCAACCATTTTTTCAATTGCAGCCGCTCCTTCATCCCATCAATCAGTTATTTTGCATCCCCACTAATCTTCAAAACCAACGGAGAATTTTCTGTATTGCAATATACCGTTATCGTCTTGTCGAAGTGCTCCGGATGTTCGGCTTTATAAACCACTTCCAAAGCTATTTCCTTACCCGGTAATGCCGGTTCCTTTGAATAAGCTACGGTAGTACAACCACAAGAAGTGGCAACATCTTGTATAACCAATGGTTTGTCACCCACATTCTTCAATATAAAAGTTGCTTTTTGTTCCTCCTGCCAATCAAAACGACCCAGCGAAACAGATATATTGCTGGCATCCACTTCTGTTTTTATCACTTTACTTTCATCTCTTCGTTCTATCTTCTCACCTTTAATAATCTTCAGATAGAGTTCTTTCACTTTAGGATTATAAATTGGATTACCAATAGCAATAACCCTATTATTTCTATCTAACAAAAAAGTTTGAAAATTCATATTAGAAGGAAATTTATTCAATTTATTAAACTTATTATTTTTATCTATATATACCGAATGATTAAACCGTTCTCTCTTTAACAAAAGCCGTATTTCATTAAGCTTATATGGCTGAAAAACAAACTGAAAATGCACAGTATTCGGGAATATAGAATCAACATTTACTGCAAAATCTTGCCATTGTGATAAACCCAATTTACAACTCATACAACCTATCGAATCTATATAGGTTATTATCTTATACATACATATGGAATCTGCATTCAAAGTATCTCGACCTTGCATAAAAAAATGCATATCATTAGGATACAATATTTCACGTCCTTTCCACTCTTGCATTAACTTTACGAGTATTTCTCGATCCTTATTTCCACAAGAAATAAATAGTATAACTGACAGAGAAATATATAAAATACGATTCATAACTACAAATTCAACGAATATTTAACCAATTCTACTTCCTCTTTATCCATTAAAGCATATATTGTATCATCTGAATCTGATACACAAAAATTCATAATTGGAAAATCTAAGACAAACTTACATATAGGAGTGGCATCCCAAGCTAGCTGATAAATAATTTTTCCATTAAAAGCCTTTACACCAACTTCCTTATAACTATTTCCTGAATACAGTAGATAAACATACTTCTCTGTAGCATAAGCTTTAATAAAAGCCATTTTATTAGCTACACTCATTGGGGCCGACCTAGTTGTACCTGTATCTTCTGTTTTATATTCAGGGTATCCTCCTACAAATTCAAATGATTTATCTATATTATCTTTATTTACAGAATACAATGAAAATATAGGTGCTGACCCTATAGCAAAAACAAATCGATTCAATGATTTATTAGAAGATAACGTTCCTTGATAAGCCATTCCTCTTAAACGATTTTTAACTTCTTTTTCTTGTTTATCACGATAAGGATACTCGTAGTAATACCTACTTCCAATATGCTTACCAGTAAGACTAAACATATTATTTTCATAAAACCCTAATCCTAAATATGTATCATATTGAGTTGGGCATATATTTAAGCTCATCAGACTATCCTGCATCAACACTGGAAATTGAATGTTTCCTTGTTTAATTTGCCGTAGATTCATTTCCACTAGGTTCCGCTTATAAACATCATATACCCCAATTAACGAATCTCCATACAAAGAGCACAAAGAAAAAACCTGAAGGAATTCATTATTACCTTCCCCTCTTTTTCCAAAATGATATACAGAATTATTATCTCTTAAATCTATTAATGTAAATATACTATCATTTATATCATCATAGATAACAACCGATGAATCAGCATAATGAATAATATATGGTCTCCCTAAAATTAATTCATGATTTAAGACATTCGCAGAAGTAATTTTACGCATCTTTGTAAATGAAGCATCAAATTTTCTCATTTTTTCATCATAATTTGTACATGATGAAAATGAAACTACTAAAATTAGAACCAATAAATATTTCATAATAAAGAATAAAAAAATATTAGTATATTAACATATAATCAAGAGAATTCTCTTCTTTGTTGTCTTTTATTTAGAATAACAAAGAAGAGTTCTCCTGAATTATTTTCTGTATTTATCCAATAAAATGAATTACTAGAAATACTGACGATACCCTCTTACAAAAAAGCCATCATAATCTACAAAACATGTACGATCTGTTTGAATACAAAATGGACCTATTATAATCTCTGCACCAGACGCCATAGCATCTACATTCTTTAACAGCAACTCACATATCTGCTCAGTATCTTCTACAGTATGCAATCTTTCTACACTGATTAAAGAAAACAGAACAACAAACAATATTAATATTTTTTTCATACTATTTCTTGATTTATATTTATTAATTAAACATAGTGTATAAGCGATTGTCCTTTACATCCACCCCATCCCCAATCTTTACAGATACCAATTGCATATATAGCACAACCATAACAATCACCAGAACCTTCACCACCATCTGCTAATGCTTCTATATTAGCCAATGCCAAATCAGACATAACATCTGTTTTCTGATTTGCATAAACTCCATATCCTGCAATCGCTGCAAATGCTGCAACAAAAGCTATCTTAATCATTTTCTTCATACTACTCTTCAGTTTTATTAGTATAAGATTATTCTTTTTTTATCATTTACCACAAGCATAATGCTTGCGTACCAGAATCAAGATATAAAAATCTTGGAGAACTCTTTTCTTGCCATACCTATCGAAATGGCAGAAAACACACTCTGTTTTCAATTCAAATTACTATCTTTGCCTCGACCTCCTTTCTTGGTGGGTTATGGAACGGACGGTACGAGATGCACCAACCAAACGTGAACCGTCCGTTCCTCTCCATCCATATTATAGTTTACTTTATTTCATACTATACTCTATTATCGGATCATCTTTATTCACATCCGTTGCCAAGATTATTCCTTTTTGTTCATCTACCGATATGCCATAAACATAATGATCTAACACATACCTGCAGAGAGGTTCGCCGGTCAGACTAAAAACATAGATATACCGTCCTCCATCCGGCAAATAGACACCTTGCTGTACATTTTGCGCAATTTCCTTAAAAGAGCGCCCATGAAAAACCGCATAAATGGCACTGTCTGCCACTTGGACATCGCTAAATCCCATGATACCCGTAGGAATACCATAACCCTGAGAAATCTTAAACTCCGGTTCACCGTGCGGACCAATGCGTACCACATGCGTACTATCTTTCAAATTAAAGACTTCAAGTACTTCGCCCAACTGGGTAACTGCTGCCAGCACTCCATTTCGGGGATTATAGTCGATGAAGCTACGCCATGCCTGAGCCAATGCAGGACGGGCATTCTGTAAAGCCTCCGCGTTGGCTGACGGTATTTGACCGGTTCTGCGCAATAATTTCCCTTGATAGTTTACCCAGCAAAAGCGGCTACTGCCAGATCCGTCCGGAACAATGAAGGTAAAGTCGTCAACCATCACAAAGTCTAAAACGCGAAGCATGTCAGCATCCATATTTATCACTTTCTGAGGAACGATTGAGCAACCCGACGAAGTAAAATCATACTTGGTTAATACGGACTTACCAGCATCAAGTCCCCACAGAGATTGACCATGCCATCGGATATTTTCAGCAGAAAGCATCTCTTCGGGAGCCTCGCCCCGCTTGCCGAACGAAGCAAAATAGCGGAAACCCGGATAGTGGAAAACATGGCAAAAGTAGTCCGTGCCATGCAAATCCATTACCACAGCCTTATCACCCTGCACCCGAACGCGGAACGGATAACGGAACAAAGCGGTGTCCAATGGCTGCACCCTCGCTTTCAGCTCGATTGTTTGCGGAAAATCCATGTAGGCAACAGAAGTTGCTACTTTTTTCTGTGTACAAGAGGAAAAGGACAGTGCGGATAGGCTAATGAGGCAGGCTATAATAAATTTGCACATGAGCTACTCCTTGATTTGTTAAAGGACAAACTATTGAACCACTCCCAAAACATTTGCTATCATCCCCACTCTCACCAGCAGCCAATGCCTCTATATTTTCCAATAGCAAATCATCTAGCTTTTCCGAATGACTAATTTGAACATAGCTTAAAAACGAAATGGCACTAATTGCCAAAGTTCCTAATAGCTTCACCTTGCTTTTCATAGTGTTTTTGTTTTTTGTTACACAAGCAAAGATAAAAGGATTATTTTGGCTTTTGCAAGTCTTTATTCGGAAAACGCCCAAAGTTGGGGCGTGAAAAAAAGTTCACACCCGACACACCAATATGGGTTAACATTTCATCTACTTGGAGATAACAATTTGATACCCCTTCCTTTCCGGCAGAAGAAGAATCTGAACGGAATCGTCCGCCTCAAAGAGTTTACCCAATAAACTTATTGCTTTTCTGCGGCGGCTGCCTAAATTCAAATCACTCAATGGCCAACCGCAAATTTCCGCTATTTCATCGTTCGTCAGGAAAAGTTCGGACGACTTGGCAAAACCAAGTAATAACTTCGCAGCTTGTGGCGTACAAGATATTTTTTCACCTTCATAAGTCAGTGTATGGTTGACGGAATCAAATATATACTTCCCGAACCGGTAAGTGCTCTTTGTCAACGTATCAGCCGTTTTTCTCTTTCTATACTGTTGCCCTCCTATATAAACCGCCAGTCCCAATAACAGAATGCACAAAATACAGGATAGTATCTGCAGCACATGGTCTGCCCAATCCACACAGTGCCAAAAATCAAGCAGCATATAAGCTGTCAACCTCATTGTGTACATACCGTTCAAATAGTAAGTACCTAAATCATTCTGTGAAGCAATTATAGTTTCATCTCCAGTAGATAATTCTTGCACAATGCCCTTTCCCATCGGATTAACCTTCAGAAAAAGAGCACACATGACTCCGCCATACCTATCATTCATCTCAGCTTTCCACTCAAGACAAATCTCTTCCAATGGAAATTTTCCATAATAATTCAACATATCGGCTTTAAACCCTACGACATCCAACGGGAATAGTCCTTGTGCCTCTTTCAATGAATCTATTATCACTTCAAATTCACCATTTTCTGATATCGCTTTCCTTTTGGTATGCTTCTTACCACTATCAGACCCAAATGCATAGAACATCCCCAGCCCATCAAATTCCCGATTCACGACCCGTTCCGCAACCTTCCGCAGAGTTTCTACAGCAACCTCCTTAGCCACGTCTTGTCCCTGGTTGGCATTATCATATAATGCTACTATCACAGACACTGCCACCACTACAATGGCACATATCCATATCATAAGAATCTTCTTATAGCGTTTCATCTACTCCTTCCTTTCTGTTGCTTATTCATTTCTACCCATGCACTCGAAGAGGCATCCGCTTAATAGCGCCAAAGTTAAACAATAATATAAAGAAAAAAGGAAAATGACTTGAGAAAGAAGGATATAAAATCAAAACAGTTTCTTCTTCTAATCTGCTTTAGCTATTTTCCACCCGCCAATCGTCCGCGTGGAACTGTCAAAATTCACGCCAATTTTTACCACACGCCTGCCGTCTGCCCGGTAAGGGATGGCATACTGCTTGCTGTCAATCTGCGCCAACGCCTCTTCCGGGGTACCGTCGTATTTGAACTCGAAGACATAAACGGCATCCTGCAACTTCACCACCACATCCGCACGGCCTACGGAACTCTTCACTTCCGACTCCACATATTGCCCCATCAACCGGAACAACAAATAGAAAATGGTCTGATAATGCTTTTCGGTCTTGTTATCCAAATCATTGGGAATGGAGGCAAAGAAGGAACGGGTACGCTCCAGGCAGCTATCCACATCACCCTTCATCAGGTCGCGAAGGAAAGAGACGACGTAGAAGGTGTTTTCACGCGGAAAACGATGAACGTATGAAGGAAGCAGGGACTCCGTAAAACCATAACGTACCTCACTATTGGGGTAAGCCAGCTTGTAAAGGCGGAACAGCGGGTCATATCCCTTTATCGTCAGATAACCGCTCTGGTAGAGCACCGGAATGGGACTCGTTATCTGTTCCGTAGGCGCATCAAACTGCTCATCGGTAGCCTCAACACCTTCCAGAGCGCGCACATCGAAGTCTGCGTGGCGCAGAATATCTATCTCTGCAAATTGTTCAGTCTGCTGAAGATGCTCTGCTGGCTGAACTTGCTGATGCCCGTGATGAAGAGAAAACGGAGATATTGCCCCAATCCCTTGAGAGGACTGAAGAACTTGCATATCTCGTTGCGAAGCTGTTGTTGCAAAAGGGCATCGGAATTACTGTCAAGCAGAGGAGCATCGTACTCGTCAATCAGCA
>PPYE01662468.1_pt1 | contig 11688 bp, 6 predicted proteins | sample 1559881 | NCBI WGS metagenome assembly PPYE01 (sample SAMN08240022, study PRJNA423297) | Human gut metagenome, whole genome shotgun sequencing project.
CCCCATCCCTCAGGAACCCGGCACGGCCAGCCCCCAGGGGGCGGCCTATGTGGTGGCGGCCACCGTCACCGACGTGGCGGGGGGCGAAGTGTCCACCGTGAACTGGGGCGACAAGGTCAACATCGTGCTGAAGATCGTGGACCGGGCCTCGGCCAAGTTCAACGTCAAGCCGGAGGAGATCGTGGCCCGGGTGAACTCCTCGGTGTTCACCTTCACCGGCACGGCGGAGATCGGCCAGTTCTATGAGGAGAACGACGACCCCACCGGCAAGGACGATCCGGCCTACAACTATTACAGCTATGTGCTGCTGTTCCGGGATGTGATCTACAACGGCGGCGGCACCAGCCTGCCCATCGACCTGAGCTACATCGACAACGCCCTGCCCATGCAGCAGTTCTCGGTGAACATCGGCCAGTGTGTGGACGAGGACCCCAACGACCCCAGCAAGGCCCGGGCCCCCAGCCTGATCGTACGGCAGTCCAGCTACGGCAATGAGACCATCACCGCCGGCAGCCCCTTCACTTTGTCCCTCACCGTCTATGCCGCCTCCGGCACCGAGAGCCTGTCCGACGTGGTGGCCTCCCTCACCCTGCCCGAGGGCGTGACCATGACCGGCGGCAGCCTGTCCACCTATCTGGGGTCCATGAGCCCCCAGTCCACCCGGGATGTGAGCTTCAGCCTGCAGGCCTCCGCGGGCTTTACCGGCGGCGTGGCCGACATCACCGTGAACCTGGTGGGGGCCGGCGCTCTCAGCGGCAATTCGGTCACCGGCTCCACCGTGATCTCGGTGCCCATCAGCCAGCCCGACCGGTTTGAGGTGGGCCAGCTGCAGATCAGCGATACCATCTATGTGGGCAACTCCACCAGCGTGACTCTGAACTTTGTGAACAAGGGCAAGAACCCGGTGTCCAACCTGGAAGCCACCATTTCCGGGGAAAACCTGGGTGCCGACCTGACCCAGCAGTACATCGGCAACGTGAATGCCGGCACCGAAAACAGCGTGGACTTCGACCTGATGCCCATGGAAGCCGGCCCCATGACCGGCACCATCACCCTGACCTATGAGGCGGAGGACGGAAGCCTCAAGACGGTGACCAAGGACTTTTCCGCCACCGTCATGGACATGCCCACCTACGACGACATGGGCATGATGGACCCGGGCATGGAGATGGACCAGCCTTCCGCCGGGTTCCCGGTATGGGGCATTGTGCTCATCCTGGCGGCGGTCATCGCCGTGGTGGTGATCGTGGTGGTCGTGGTCCGCAAGAAGAAGAAGGCGGCCGCCCTGGCCAGCCTGGAGGATGACGATGAAGATCTCTGATCAGGTGGCGCTGGCCGCCAAGAACCTTTCCCGCCGCAAGGGGCGCACCGCGCTGACCGTCATCGGCGTGGTGGTGGGCACCTGCGCGGTCATCGTGATGATCAGTCTGGGCATTGCCCAGAACAAGGCCTACGACGAAATGCTCCAGAGCTGGGGCGACCTGACCCAGATCCAGGTCTACGGCGGAGGCGGCGGCATGGCCGTGTCCATTGGCGGCGTGACCACCTCCTCGTCCAGCCCCGACCAGCCCGCCGTCCTCAACGACGAAGCGGTGGCCGGCTTCAAGAAGCTGGACCATGTGGTGGCCGCCACCCCCTACTATGAGGGATACAGCCTGAACGGACGCATCAGCGCCGGACGCAGCGACCGTTACCAGATGACCGGCCTGTACAATCTGTACGGCATCGACCCCGCCGCCATGGAACCCATGGGATTCACCCTCACCGACGGCAAGTGGCTGTCCGATTCCACCTCTTACGGCAAGGGCAAGATCCCGGTTCTGGTGGGGCCCTATACCGGCTATAACTTTGAGGACACCCGCCGCAGCATGAACAGCTCCAAGCGGTACCGCTGGTACGGCATGACCGATGCCATGGGCAATCCGGTGGATCCTTTTGTGAACGTGAACAAGGATACCATGACCCTGACCCTGACCAACGGCGACACCGAGAACCCCAAGGAGGAAAGCTGGGAGCTGGTGGTGGTAGGCACCATGGCCCTGGACGAAAAGAACTACTGGACCCAGAGCGGCATTGTGCTGCGCCTCAAGGACATGAAGATGCTCGTGGAGGAGTACAACAAGCTCATCAAAAACAACAACGCCGACACCACCCAGTACAACCAGGTCTATGTGAAAGTGGACGAGATCGACAACGTGGACAAGGTCAGCGACGAGATCAAGGAACTGGGCTTCGGCACCTATTCCATGTCCGACACCCGCAAGGAGATGCAGAAGCAGGTGGCCCGCAACCAGCTGATGCTGGGCGGTCTGGCGGCCATCAGCCTGTTTGTAGCGGCGCTGAACATTGCCAACACCATGACCATGGCCATCTACGAGCGCACCCGGGAGATCGGCGTCATGAAGGTGCTGGGCTGTGAGCTGCGCAACATCCGCCGGATGTTTCTGATCGAAAGCGGGTTCATCGGCTTCATCGGCGGGGTGGTGGGCGCCGTGCTCAGCCTGCTGGTGGGGCTGGTGCTCAACAACCTCACTCTGATCGCCAGCCTGGTCATGATGCTTTTGCAGAGCATGGGCATCAACGTGTATTTTGACATCACCAGCCTGCTCAGCGGCGGCGGCATGTACACCGGTTCCACCGTCATCTCCATCATTCCGCCCTGGCTCATCGCGGCGGCCCTGGCCTTTGCCACCGTCATCGGCATCCTGTCCGGCATCGCCCCGGCCAACCGGGCGGTGAAGATCAGCGCCCTGGAAGCCATCCGGCACGAATGATCCTCTTTTCATACCGCACAAAAGCGCCCCTGCCATACGGCAGGGGCGCTTTGCTGTATCCATTTACCGGAAGGTTTTCCCGGGCAATCTTACGCGGTCTTGTTGTAGAAGATCTCGGCCAGAGGGGAGCTGCGGTCCAGGAACAGCACATTGTCCCCGCTGCCCTGCAGGCTGGCCCGGGCGGCGTCCAGGCTGCGCACAAAGCTGTAGAATTCCGCCTTCTGGGGGTCGGCGTAAGCATCGGACAGGATGCGCATGTACTCCGCCTCGCCCTCGGCTTCCAGCTTTTCGGCATCGGCCTGGGCGGCACTGAGCATGATCTGCACCTCCTTGTCGGTCTGGCTGCGGATCATCTGGGCCTCGCTCTCGCCCTGGGCGGTGTAGCTGGCGGCAATGTTGTTCCGCTCGCTGATCATGCGGGTGTAGACCGCCTCCTTGTTGTCGTCGGGCAGGTCCAGGTGTTTGGTCTCCACGGCGATGAGCTCCACCCCGTAGGCGTCCAGGTTATCCCCCACCCCGTCCCGGATGGCCCCGGCCAGGGCGCCGCTGCGGCCGCTGATGACCTCCGCCTGGGTCATGCCGGAGATGGTGTTCTTCATGCTGTTGTACACCAGGTTGGAAAGGCGGCTTTCGGCGTTGGCTACGCTGCCGTTCAGGGTCTGGATGAACTTCTGGGGATTGGTGATCTTCCAGAGGATGAAGCTGTCCGCCACCATGGTCTTTTTGTCCTGGGTGATCACGTCGGACACCGGCAGGTCATACAACAGCACGGTGTTGGGCATCTTGTCCACCGTCTGGATCACCGGCACCATAAAGCTGATACCCGGCCGGGAGCGGATGCTCACCACCCGGCCGAACTGCCGGATGACCGAATATTCATTGCTGCGGGTCACCACCATGCTGCCGTTGACCAGCAGCACGGCCAGGACCACCACCAGCACTGTCACGGCCCACCGGGCCGTTTTCTTGGTTGTCTTTTCCATCTATGTACACTCCTCTTGCTTACTCGGTGGTTTCGGGTGCGGAGGCAGCGGCCGGGGCGGCGGTATCGCTCATGTCGAACATGTCCAGCCGGGTGCCGGACCCGTCGGTGATGATGACCCGCAGCCCGGGCAGCACGTCCTCCATGGCCTCATAGTACATCCGCTGCTTGGTGATGGCCGGATACTTCACATACTCGGCGTACATCTCGTTGAAGCGGGCCACCTGGCCGTTGGCTTCGTTGATGCGGCTCTCCTTGGCGGCCTCGGCGTTCTGGCGCACCTGGTCGGCCTGGGCCTCGGCGGCGGGCAGCTGTTCGCTGCGGTATTTGTTGGCGTTGTTCACGGCGGTGTCGGCGCCCTGTTTGGCGTTCTCCACTTCCTTGAAGGCGGCCAGCACCTCCGCCGTGGGGGGCTCGGCGTCCTGGATGGTCAGATTGACCACCTGCAGGCCGATGGCTTCGGCCTCGATGCGGGCGGCCAGCTTGTCCTTGATCTCGCTCTGGATCTGGTTCTTGCCGGTGGTGATGACCTCATCCACCGGGTACAGCCCGATGGTGTCCCGGATATAACTCTGGGCCAGGGTGCGCAGGATCAGGGTGGGTTCCTGGCTGGCATACAGATAGGCCACCGGGTCCACCACCCGGTATTCCAGGAAAAAGTCCACGTTCACAAAGTTCAGGTCGCTGGTGATCATCAGGCTTTCGCTGATGGTGGACTCGTTGGTGGCGCTGTCGTAACCGATGGAAATGCCCTTGATGGTCATGTCCACCTTCTGTACCCGCTGTATAAAGGGGATCTTGAAATGCAGGCCGCTGGTGGATACGGTGTGGGGCACCCCGAAGGTGGTGATGACGGCGTTTTCCTGTTCGCGGATGCTGTAGACGGAATTGCCCAGCAGCACCAGCACCAGGACGACCAGCACCGCCACCAGCCCCAGCTCCCGCAGACGGCGGGCGCCTTTGGCGGCGCCGTCCCCCTGGGGCATGCGGAAATTCAGATTCAGGTTCATGGTACTCCTCCTTGCCAATGAGATTTGGCACAGCCCGGGTCAGGGTCGGCGGGGCGGGTCCGGGCGAACCGCCCCCGAAACGAAAAGATAAACAAAAAAGACTTTTGCCCCAGGCATCACCTGTGGTAAAAGTCTTGTCAACCCTTGCCGGGGGCTTGAATATCCGAGCCTTGCGGCTGTGCTTGTCGGAATCCAACACAACGGGCGTTGTGCAACTACTCCCTTTCGTTAGGATGTATCATATCATATTGTTATTTTATTGTCAATATAGCGGTTTCACAATTTTCACACATAAAATTGTGGAAGTTCCACAAAAAAAGCGGACGGTCCTGCAGCAGACCGCCCGCTTTTGGGTTCAGAATTCGCCCAGCAGAATCTCTTTCATGGCGCGCTTGGGCACGCAGTAATCCCGGTTTTCGTCCAGGTAGTACCGCACGTCGTCCCCCTGCATGGGGACCACACGGCTGTGGTGGGCGGGATAGCCCAGGGCCACCACGCTGTGCAGCCGCAGGCGTTCCTGCTTATCCAGGCCCAGCAGGGTCTTGATGGCGGGACGGTCGATGGCGCCCATGATGCAGCTGCCCACCCCGTGGCCCCAGGCCGCGGCGGTCAGACTGCCCAGAGCCAGCCCCGCGTCGGTGTCGTTGACCCCGGGCAGGCTTTCGTCCTGGAACACCGCGATGAAGGCGGTGGGGGTCTCCCCTGCCTTGGGCTGGCCCTGTTCCGGCGGCAGGAAGGCCGCCCAGCGGACCAGATGGTTCATCTCGGCCACCACGCTGGGGGTCTGCACCAGCACATATTTCAGGGTCTGGCGGTTGGCACCGCAGCTGGCGATGCGGGCCGCTTCCAGGGCATCCCGCAGCACTTCCTCGGGCACGGGTTTGGGCAAAAACCGCCGGTAGGTACGGCGGCCCCGCAGGAATTCCATCACATCTTGCATGGGCTACATCTCCTTGTTCTTCCGATTCGGGCCGCGCCCGCTTTTCTTTATTTTTATTATAGCACAGCCATTTCAGGAATCAATCACCGTTTGGGTGCGCCCGATGCCCACCACGGCAGCGGTGAGCTTTTTCCAGGTGTTGCAGCCGCAGACGCCGTCGGCGGTGAGCCCGAAACTGCGCTGGGCCCCCTGCAGGGCGGTATAGGTCCTGCTGCCGAAGATGCCGTCCAGGGTGCCGGTGCTGTAGCCCAGAGCGTTGAGGGCATCCTGCAGGATCAGCACATAGGTGCTGCGGTCCCCCTTGCGGCAGGTGGGGTAGCCCGCGGTGGTGCCGGAACAGGCGGGCGTGCCGTACCGGCGGTCAAAGTGGACCCAGGTGGGGGTCATGGACAAGGGTTCCACATACCCCCAGGCCCCGGTGGCTGTGGCGGCGGCGTGGATCTTGCGGCGGTTGGCGGCGGTGGTGCTCTGTCCCACGTCGAAAGCCACCCCGGCGTAGTGCTGGCTGGCGGTGCCGTGGCCGCCCTCCCAGATTCGCTTGAAGGCGTACCCCACCGGAATGCCCGCCCCGTAGGTACGGCGGGTCAGGTTCCAGGCTTCCATGGCGGCGGTGGTGGTCCACAGCACGGCGGCGTTGGAGGAGCCCCGGAATTCCCGCAGGGTCAGGGTATTGCCGTAGCTGTAGGGCATGGGATCGTTCTCACTCAGATCCCGGTAAATCAGGAATTTGTTGGCATAAACATCGTACACAAACAGTTTGGCCATAGCGGTCCCCTTCTTTCTGCGGCGCTCAGCTTTCCTGTGCCGCGTACGGGGCCGCTGCCGCACGCAGACTCAGCCAGGTGGCGTCATCCACCACGCCCACCGGGTCCAGGCCCACCTTTTCCTGGTAGGCTTCCAGCACCGCCAGGGTCTGGGCGTCCAGCACCCCGGTCTCCTCCACAAAGCTGTAGCCGCAGTAGACGCTGCCCAGCACGTTGAGCCACTGCTGGACCTGCAGCACGGCGGGACCGGCGCTGCCCGCCGCCAGGGCGGCCCCCGGCCAGACGCCCGCCGGTTCCGGCGCCGCAGCGGAGGGGGTGACGGTGTACAGAGCGGCGGCGGCATCCGCAAAGGTCTGCCAGTCTTCCGGCCCCACCTGCCCGGTCACCGGCAGGTTCAGCAGCTTCTGGGCTGCCTGTACGGCCAGTTTCACCGCCGCATCAAAGACATCTGTCTCGGCCGGGGACGGGATATCCGGCAGCCACTGGGCCAGGAAGGCCAGCATCTGGGACAGGACCAGCACCTCGGTGCCCACATCCCCGGGTACCAGGGTGCGGGCGGGTTCGGGCAGGGGGGAAAGACGCACCACCGGCCCGCTGGCGGCCATGCGCATGGCGTTCTCGTAGATGCTCTGCCAGGTGGCAGGCCCCACGATGCCGTCCACGGTCAGCCCCGCCTGCTGCTGCCATGCCTTCACCGACTCGGTGGTGGCGGCGCCAAAGACGCCATCCACCGCCACCGAAGGCACACCGGCCCAGTATTCGGCAATGAGGCGCAGATAGTACTGCAGTGCCCGCACCGGCGTTCCGGTGCTGCCCTGGCGCAGGGTGGTGACGAACTGTCCCGGCTCCACCCCGGGTTCCACCAGCTTGTTGGCCACGGCGATGCCCACCTCGTTGAGTTTGGTCCAAGTAGTCCGGCCCACCACCCCGTCGGAGGTCAGACCGAACAGGCTCTGGAAGGCCTTCACCGCCGCCGCGGTGCCGGACCCGAAGCTGCCGTCCACCGTCACCGTCTGCAGGGTGGGGTAGTTGTCGGCGGCGATGCGCAGCCAGAACTGCACCAGCCGCACATCGTTGCCCTTGCTGCCGGTGCGCAGGGCGGTGCCGGGGTAGGCGGTGCCGCCCATGTCGCTCTGCGCATCCACCCAGGCGCCGTACAGGGCATCCCAGGTGACCTGCCCCACCACGCCGTCGGCGGTGAGGCCGTTTTCGGACTGGAAGGCTTTCACCGATCGTTCGGTTCCGGCGCCGAAATTGCCGTCCACCGTCAGGTCGGGGATGGCGGTGTCAAATTCGGCCAGGGTGGACAGCCAGAACTGCACCAGCTCCACATAGGCGCCGGTATCCCCCCGGCGCAGCACCACCCCGGGCCAGACGCCGCCGGTGACGGTACCCGCCCAGCTTTCGCCCTCGCTGGTCAGCTGGGCCAGCTCCTTGACGCTGACGTAGATGAAGCTGATCTTGTACCAGGTGGCCCGCCCCACCACCCCGTCGGCGGTGAGGGAGAAGTATTTCTGGAACGCCTTAACGCTGCTTTCGGTGGCGGCGTCAAAGGTGCCGTTGACCGTAGGCTTGCCGAAGGCCGGGTAGTCCTTGGCAATGCGGTCCAGCTGCCGCTGGATGATCCGCACCGACGTGCCAGTGCTGCCCAGACGCAGAGCGGTACCGGGGTAGCTTTCGGGGATGGCGGCGATGTTGTTGGTGGTGACCAGGTTCACATCATTGCCGTAGTAATACCGCAGGATCTGCAAAGCAGTCTTGCCCTCGTTGGCCCGGTCCACCGTCCCCCACTGTTTCATTCCCTTGCAGGTCACCAGCTTGCCGTCACAGTACTCGGTGAAGTAGGGTTCGGCATCCCCGGTGCGGCGCACATAGGTGGAGAAAAGCTCCGCCGTCAGCCGTTCCATGACAGCATAGACGGTGCGGCCCTCGGTAAAGACCTGGTCCACGGCCGGAGAGCCGGTGATGTTGAAGTTGTAGCCCCGGCTGGGATACCACTCGGTCCAGATACGGTTCAGCGCCAGACTGATCTGGGCCAGGATATTGGCCCGCAGGGCCTGTTCCGGCCAGGGGGGACATTCCTTTCCACGCCGGAACCAAAAGTGCTGTCTTGCCGCTGTTTCCGGTCCGGAAGCGCAAAACCGGCGTCCTTTTCTCCCACTTTATCCCCACTTCGTTTCCACCTTGCCCCACATCCACACATTTTGCGCCACTTTTTGGGCAAAACAATGCAGGATGGTGCCTTCTCCCTCCATAAAAAACCAAAAAGCCCCACGCAGAGAATTTCCGCGTGGGGCCAAACCCAGGGTTTGCTGTGCGTTGGGTGCGACTTCCGGCGGGGCTGCCTTTCCCGGCTGCTCCAGCACCTGCCTGCGGGGCGCCCTGTCTGGCTGCTCCGCAGCTGTTTCCGTCCTCCGCGCCCTCTTGTGGGCAGAGCGCCCTTTTGTGGGGGCAGAGCACCGACTTTTTCCGGTCAGGGGGGATATGGCCGGCGCGGAATGCAGTCCGGCGGCGAAAGATTGGCACATCGTTTTTCCCGGGATCGTCCGGATGGATGCTGTCTTTCCCGGTTTCTTGTCCGTTTCCGGACATTTGACAGGGATCTGCCAACATAAAAAGCCCCGTGCAGACGGAACTGCACGGGGCTTTTATTCAGGCGTTTTCCTTCGCCTTAGGGTCAGGGATTGCGCGATGCATCAAGCATTCGCCTGATCATCTTCATCGGGCTCTTCGCGATTGCGCATGCTCAGAACCGCGATGACGATCTGGATCACTGCGATGATGACCATCAGCAGAGTCCACTTGTCCACGAAGACCATGGGCAGGCTCATATCCTCGGTCAGGATGAAGACGATGATGGCACCGATGCCGGGGATCAGGCTGACGAGGCGCCAGAATCCATGTCTGTTGACCTCATATTCAGTCCGGGTCTCGCCGGTGGTCTCATCTTCCTCTTCCCGACGATTTCTGCCGATGAAATAACCGATCAGCAGAATCAGGCTGCCAAGGGCCGTCAGGATGGTCAGGATCAGGTTCAGCAGAGCCCAGGCCGCGTTGCCGCCAGCCAGCGGGGTCTCGCCTTCGCCGATGGTTTCTTCTTCGCCCTCACCTGCTTCGGGAGCCAGCGGAGTTTCCTCTTCCTGGATCTCTTCCTGGATCTCTTCCTCAGCGGGCGCCTGCGTGGCTTCCGGTGCGGCCGTCACAGAAGGACCGCCGGTCGCGGGCACGGTGGGCGTGGTGGGCCCAGCCGGAGTGGTGGGCGTAGTGGGCGTGGTCGGAATCGTAGGCGTGGTGGGAGTCTCCGTCGGGGTGGGTTCAACGTCAGGACCAATTTCCTTGTAGTAGAAGGTGATGACGTTTTCGCCGGTGCCGATGGTGATGCTCTGCGGGTTCTTGTCGCTGGTCATGGTGTAGCCGGGGATGTCGATGGCACTCTCGGTCACCGTAGCGCCAAAGGTCTGGCCGCCCACAACCTTCGCACCATTCAGCTCACGGGCGGTACCGTCTTCCAGATAGCGGACCGTGTAGGTCAGGTCATTGCGGATGGCGAAGTTAGCGGTAAACACCACATCTTCGCTGGTGGACAATGCACGAACTTCGTCGATATTCGCGTAAGTCTTGCTATTGCTAGCAGTGAAGTTTACGAACGCATAGCCGTCGACCGGATTCAAAGTGATATCCGCAGTGGGATTCACCACCGGCTTGGTCGCGGTCTGCCAGTTGGTCTGCCAATCCTGGACAGTGTGGACTTCGTAAACAGTACCGTCCACAGTGCCATTACCGGCGCTCACATACTGGAAAATGGTCTGGAAGGTATCAGGAATACCGTCGCTGCCGCCGTTGTCCGGGTTGCCCTTGTCATCGGCAAAGATGGCAAAGACACCAGGAACAACTGTAATGTTGTAGTTCTTGTTGATTTCCTGCGCCGAATCATATGCCACAGTCAGGTCATATTTTCCAACAGCCTCACTGTCGTCTTTGCGTTCCACTGCATAGGCGAGGGTTTCGTTGTTCACCGCGCCGCTCACTGTTGCGGTGAAGGTAGGATCCTTCTCACCCTCAAGTTTGTAGGTGCTGTTTGCGGCAATCGTTGCGTCGATCTTGTTGATAACGAGGTTACCAGCAAAGACTTTGCACTCATACGGTTCTTCCGCAGTCGCATCGGAAGCATTCTTTACTTCGGCTGTTGCCTTGCTGGCATCGCCGGGATAGGTATAGGCATCCTTCTTATCCTTCGCAGATTCGTAGCCGCTAACCACAACGCTGTAGCCTTCCGGCAGCTCATCGCCGGCCAGCGTCTTTACAGTGATGCTACCATCGACAGCATCCAGGCCGCTATGCAGCTGACCATCATAATCAACAATCTTGTCGTTGACGGTCACAACCACCTGATACTTGTCAGGCTTACCGTCGGGCATGTCTTCACCTTCAGGATCGTTTTCGTCCGGCTTCTTGCTATCGGCCGCAAAGTGGGCGGTAAAGGTAGTGTCCTCCCTGTAAGAAGTGACAAAGTTCGACATGGTTGCCTTGTAATCTTTGCTGTCATCCGTAGTACGGGTCCAGAAGTCAAACGCATATTTCTGACCCTGATTTACCGTAGCGGTAGCAGCGGGTGCTGCTGCAACATCGTTTTTCTTCGTAACAACCTGGCGAGTCGGACTAACAGAACCGATCTTACTGTCTTCCACCTGATAGGTGAAGACAATCTGATCCTTGTCAGGGGTTCCATCGGGATCGCCTTCATTTTTATTGTCACCGATCTCGTCGATGTCATAATAGACATTCAGAACATTCTTTTCCGGATCGGTAGTGATATATTTCGGACCGTCATTATTACGCTCAACAAACGAAACTGCCGTACCATTCTTATCCGTATAAATCAGCTTTGCGGTATATTCAATTTCTGTTCCGTAGTCAGCCTTTTCGTTTTCAACGACACGATCAATTTCCGTAATGCCATCACGCGCAATATAAATGTGATTAACAGTATATTTATACTGATTAATCGTCCACTTTGCATAATAGGTAGTGGTGCCGGCAGGGAATGCAGAAGGTAGGGCCTCCACGGCGTCACCCTTGAACTCAGCATTGTTGTACCAGCCTGCAAAGGTATAGCCGATCCGGCTCGTGGTCGGCATATCGGTGTCTTCGATGGCCTGGTCGGTCACGCCGCTCAGATCATCCACCGCACTGCCGCCGTTCTCCTCGAACACGATCT
>PPYE01777403.1_pt1 | contig 11687 bp, 9 predicted proteins | sample 1559881 | NCBI WGS metagenome assembly PPYE01 (sample SAMN08240022, study PRJNA423297) | Human gut metagenome, whole genome shotgun sequencing project.
AGCAGGAAATATCGTTTCTGAAAACGGTAATCGCAAGGGCGGCGGCATGGTTTCCCTATTTCCGTGAAATGCTCCGTATTGAAAACCTATGCCGCCTTGTCGGGTTCAGCGACGGGCAGATCGCAACGCTCGTCAAGGGAAAACCGTTGGAGTATGCAGGGGAACTCTACTCGGAGGAACACAAACGGAAATTCACGACCGAAAAGGCAGGGTTTCAAGTGCTGAAAGCCCCCACGGACGGGACGAAACTGGTTCTTGCCATCGACCGAAAGCCCATAACCGAATGATTTAAAAAGCAATTCGACAAGCTAAGGCAGAATATACATCGCCCCATGCAGCCGCAAAGGAAAGGAAAGGGGATAAAACTGTAATTCCTTCATTACATTAAAGTACAATAAAAAGTGCTGTTCATAAACGGCTAATGTGCGGTATTTTTGCTAATTTTACATCGAATATGAAGAATGAAAAGCAAAAGAGATATAAACACTATATGAAAACAAAGTGATTAATCTTACAGAATTAAATAATTGAAAATAACATCTTTACATAAGATGATTGAAGAGAAGAACTATTACGGAAACCTTTGTACAGAGATGTACGAAATCTTGCATGCAGAAGCACCGCAAGACGAATTGAATTTTTATCTTTCTTATGCTGAAAAAGGAAAAAAGATTTTAGAACCTTTATGCGGCAGTGGACGTTTTCTTGTTCCATTCGTGGAAAGAGGGCTTGATATAAGTGGCATAGACTTATCCAATGAAATGTTACAAAAGTTAAAACAGAAATTGCCTGAGGCAAAAGTCGTTCAAGCTGATATTATAAAATATTCTCCAAGAGAGAAGTTTGATTATATATTTATCAGCTCGGGCTCTGTGTCATTATTTACCGATACTGATTTGTGTAAACAAATCTTGTGCAGAATAAAAGAATGGTTGTCTCCAATGGGTAAGTTTGTATTTGCTGTTGATACAATCGCCAATAGATGTACAGATGACAATGATTATGCGATTGCGGTTTCTGTAAAGACAAAGGAGAATTTTGAACTGGTGTTAAAGTCGAAGAACCATTACGATGAACAAAGTCAGACCCAGCTCTCTCCCGGAATTTATGAAATGTATAGTGATACGAAATTGATTCAAAGCGAATTTATGGATTTCCAGACGCACCTTTATAAGTATGGTGAAATGGAAGAATATTTGAAAGAAGTCGGGTTTACTCAAGTCAAAACTTATTCTTCTTTTGACAAGGAAATAGCCATTAACGATCGATGTGAAATGTTTTTATTTGAATGCAGCTTATAATATGAATACCCCCACAATAAAAACTGACAGATTGATTCTAAGGAAATTTCTGGAAAACGATATAGAGGCTCTTTTCCTTATTTTGAAAGACAAAGAAGTCAATAAGTTCCTTCCTTGGTATTCTCTAAAAGATATCGAAGAAACCAAAAAATTCTATGCGGAAAGGTATGCAGCCAAATATGAACAACCTCAAGCATACGCTTATGCCATTTGTCTGAAAGACGACAATTTTCCAATAGGATATGTTAAAGTTGATATGGAAGAGCACCATGATTTTGGTTATGGGCTCCGTAAAGAATTTTGGCACAGAGGTATCGCTTCGGAGGCTGGCAAGGCTGTTGTCGAACAAGTAAAGAAAGATGGATTACCGTACATTACTGCCACACATGACAGGAACAATCCAAGAAGCGGTAATGTAATGCAGGCTTGCGGTATGAAATACTGCTACACGTATGAGGAATTGTGGCAACCTAAGAATTTTTTGGTCGCATTCAGAATGTATCAACTGAACTTTACAAAAGGGCAGGATTGGATATACCAAAAATATTGGGAGGAACATCCTAACCATTTTATTGAAGAGTTGTAACCCTATTGGATAGTGGGTTATTTTTGCTATATTAGTTATGATTATTTTGATTGCTGGTGACACGCATACGGGAAAAACCTTGCTTGCACAAAGACTGTTGGAGAAATACAAATATCCCTATCTGTCAATAGACCATCTGAAAATGGGACTTATTAGGAGCGGGCAGTGTGGTCTTTCCGCTGATAGCAGCGATGCAGAACTGACGGAATATCTGTGGCCGATTGTTCGGGAAATGATAAAGACCTGTATTGAAAATTCTCAGAACCAGATTGTGGAGGGCTGCTATATTCCGTTTGGTTGGGAAAAAGATTTCTCCCTTGAAGATTTGCGACAAATCAAGTATATCTGTTTAATATTCAGTAAAAAATATATAGAAACTCATTTGGATGATATTCTTCGATTTGAAAAAGTAATAGAGAAACGATTGTCTTCTGATGTAATCTTAGACGAGATAATAAAAACAAACGAGTATAACTTGGAACAATGTGTGTTACGACACTATAACCATATTCTGATTGATGATACTTATCAAATTGACATTGAATGCATATAGTTTTTTGATTGGAACATTGTAGTTTTGAATATTTGTTCTAACTTTGCATTTAGAAGGGTTATTTGACAGCATAGCAACGCAAAACGCTGAAATTCGCACAGTTGCCAAATCGTTACCTCTATTTCTCAAATAATTCGCTAAAAGTTTATTCTTCAATCGGTTAAGTCAAACCGATAAAAATCTAAAATAATATTTTAATAGAATAAGAGGCTGTTTTTAATTAATTTTCTCTATATTCGCACTAAAATTAGAGAAAATTAAAAGCAAAGGTGGCAGCTGGAACTTCTCATACAACTATAAGTATTAAGCTCAATGAGCAAGGGTTTCATGATATTTTCAATAAATATTATGTAACTCTATGCTTATTTGCCAATCAATATACAGAAAACCAAGAAACTTCAGCAGATATTGTACAAGATTCATTTGCCAAACTATGGCAAATAAGAGAAGATTTTTTTTATCTGCATCAGGTAAAAGCATTTTTATATACAGCTGTACGCAATAAAGCACTCAATGAACTGGAGCATTCAAAAGTAGTATATGAATACGCTCAAAATGTCATCGAAAAGAAAAAGGATTCCTTTTTTCACGATGCAATCGTTGAAGAGGAAACTTATCGTATCGTTTCTGAAGCCATAAATAAATTACCTGACCAAATGAAAGCCATTATGCAACTATCTCTGGAAGGGAAAAAAAACGCAGAAATAGCAGACAGACTAAACATATCTACAGAAACAGTCCATACATTAAAGAAAATAGCCTACAAGAAACTCAGAGAGAATTTGAAAGACTACTATTACTTCCTCTTGTTCTTTATATAAAAAGACATTAATTTGTTTTTTTTCAAAAAAAGTCGTTTTATTATTCACCCAAATTTCAAACAGACCTGTTTTATTATAAAAGAGATAAAAAACAGGTCAAAATATGATAAAACAAGATTTCTATATAGCCAACCTCATAGCAAGGTATCTGTCGGAAGAAATAACCCCGGAAGAAACAATAAAACTAACTGCTTGGAGAGAAGAATCTACAGCGCACGAGATTTTATTCAAGAAAATTTGTGATGAAGAAAACCAAAAGCAACATTTCCGGAAAAATACGGCATTCAATCCTTCATCCGGATGGAAAGAAGTGGAAAAGCGAATCAAAAGAAATAATAACAGAAGCAGATATATCAAAATAGTAAGTTATGCCGCAATCATTCTGTTACCTGTCCTTTTTGTAAGTATTTCCATGAAATTCACCTCGCCCGTTTCTCTTTCGGACAAACAGTTCATCGCACAATCCATTCTACCTGGGGAATCCAAAGCTATTCTGACATTGGAGGACGGCCAGACAATCCATATAAATAAAGAAACAGAGAGTCTGCTTGAGAAAATAGACGGAGCCCGAGTCCACATGGACTCTACAATGCTGAATTACCAAGTAACATCAAAAACAGCCCCAAAAAACAAGCCTGTATATAATAAAGTGGAAACTCCACGAGGTGGAGAATATGCTCTATTGTTAAGTGATGGAACAAAAGTGCATCTGAACGCAATGACCAGTCTCCGCTTTCCTGTGACATTTGATAACGGTCCACGCAAAGTGGAACTGGAAGGCGAGGCCTATTTTGAAGTCTGCAAAACAGGGCAACCATTTATAGTATGCACTCAAGGCATGCAAGTAGAAGTGTTGGGAACCACATTCAACATCTCTGCTTATCCACAGGAAGAGTATCAGACAACTTTGGTAAACGGTTCTGTCAAAGTAAATACAGAAACTGGAGAAAGCTGTATTTTAAAGCCTTCCCAGCAAGCTACCATCAGCCTCGGAAACAGCAGCATACAGATACGCATGGTAGATGCCGGATTTTATACTTCATGGATAAAAGGAAAAATTCATTTCAAAGACCAGCGATTGGAAGATATCATGAAAATACTATCACGCTGGTATGACATGGAAGTAATTTTTGCCAATGAGAAAATAAAAGACCTACGCTTTGGATGCAATGTAGATCGGTATTCGGAAATCACTCCATTTGTACGTTTGTTGGAAGAGACTCAAAAAGTACACGTAAAAGTCAATAACAAAACAATCACATTCTATAACTAATAAAAATGATGTATTATGGACAAAAAACACAACTACACCAATCACGGTAAAAGTAGTAAACGTTTGTGGATTACGTTCCTATTTTTCTGTATCATTACCACAGGTTTTATGCAGGCTGCCAACAAAGTGTTTGCACAAGCCACTGTCACAGCCTCATTCAAGAATGCCACGTTGAGTGAAATTCTTTGGGAAATCCAAAGACAAACCGACTTTACTTTTGTATACAGCACCAATGATGTAAAACAAATAAAAGTCCAAAACCTAAATGTAAATAACGAAAAAATAGCCAATGTGCTTGATAAATGTCTTATGAATAGCGGTTTGACCTATTCAGTTCACAACGGCGTTATTGCTATCAAGCAAATTGAAGAAAAAGAGTCTGCTGTTCCTCAACAGAAAACAACATTAACCGGTACAGTACTGGATGAGACGGGAGAACCTATTATTGGAGCGAATATCTTAGTCAAAGGTACTACGAATGGAACTACTACAGATTTGGACGGGCACTTCTCATTAGATATAGACCGTATACCTGCCACTTTGATTATCTCCTATATAGGTTATGCCAAGCAGGAAATTAAAGCCACTGCCGGAAAGATACTGAAAGTAGTCATGGCTCCTGATAATAATATTATGGAAGAAGTGGTTGTTACCGGTTATGGTACTTTCAAGAAATCGGCATACGCAGGTTCTGCTTCTACTGTGAAGACAGGAGAATTAAAAGATTTACCCGTAGTTTCATTCTCCAGTTTGCTAGAAGGTAATGCTCCCGGAGTACAAGTCACTTCCAGTTCAGGTCAGCCTGGTGCCTCCACTTCTATCCGTATTCGTGGTATGGGTTCTTTCAATGCAAGCAATTCTCCACTATACGTAATCGATGGTGTTCCCGTCCAATCCGGTTCTGTTGCTGCTACCAGCTCCGACTCCGGATTTGACATAATGTCTACATTAAACAACTCGGATATTGAAAATATTACAGTAATAAAAGATGCTGCAGCAGCCTCCCTTTATGGTTCACGTGCTGCAAATGGAGTTATTTTAATCTCCACCAAGAAAGGAAAAAGCGGAAAAGCACAAATTTCATTAAAAGCAGACTGGGGTAGCAATGATTTCGCAATGGATTATCGCCCGGTTATGGGGGGAGAAGAACGACGTGAATATATTTACAATGGATTGATATTATATCAACAACGTAAACTAGCTGATAAAAATCCTAATATATCAGAGGAAGAGCTAATGTCACAAAGTAAAACTTATGCAGATGGGCAAATCGATAAATATGCTCCAATTCCATGGTGTGGTTTCACAGACTGGAATAAAGAGCTTTTCCAAAAGGGACATCATTCTACCTATGAAGCATCACTAGCCGGTGGCAGCGATAAATTTAAATATTACTCTTCTTTATCATATATGAAGCAGAACGGTATTGTACAAGGTTCCGGTTTGGAACGTGTAACAGGGCGTTTGAACGCAGATTTCAGTGCAACAGACAAATTGACTGTAGGCGCCAAGATACTTTTCTCAAATGTAAATCAGAGTGTTTATGACGAAGGATTCACTTATACATCTCCTTTCTATTCCTCACGTAATTGGGCTACTCCTTCAGATCCGGTCTACAATGAAGATGGCAGTTGGAATCGTAAATTTATTCGTAAAGCCAATGACCGCAACCCCAAATTATCAGCTGAATACGATTATAAACATGAAAAAATGCTACGCGCATTCAATACGCTTTATGCCGAATACGAAATCATAAAAAATCTGAAATTCAAAACAACATTCAGTTATGATTACACTACTGTAAAAGGTGAGAAATGGTATGACCCACGTACTTCCAACGGTGAAGATGAAAATGGAGAAGTAGTAAAACGCATAAGAGAATATAAAAAAATGGTATGGAGTAACACCTTAAGCTATTTAACTACTTTCAACAACATTCATCATTTGGACTTTCTTGCCGGATATGAAATTGATGATACCTACAATGACTATTTATCAGGGGAAGCTTACAATTTTACAACTCCCGACAAACATGCCATTAGTAATGGAATGAAAACAGTATCTGTAGGGGGAAGTGATTCAAGGTACAGACTGGTATCCTATTTAAGCCGTTTGAATTACGATTACAAAAATAAATATTATCTAGGAGCTAGTTTTCGTGTTGATGGCAGTTCACGTTTGCACCGTGACAATCGTTGGGGAACATTTTGGTCTGTATCCGGAGCATGGCGTACTATTGAAGAAGAATTTATGCAACCTGTAAAAGATTGGTTGACAGACTTGCGTATAAGAGCATCATACGGTGTAAACGGTACTCTTCCTTCTGATTATTTCGGCTATATGGGATTAAGCTCCATTAGTGGTGGTTACTTGGAGCAACCCGGTATTCAAATGTCCCAAATTGCAAATCCTAATCTGAAATGGGAAACCAATTATAATATGAATATTGGCTTGGATTTTGGTTTTTGGGATCGTCTGAACTTCACGATTGAATATTATACCCGTACAACTAAAAACTTATTAATGGACTGTCCTGTATCCATGACAACAGGATTTAGTAGTTATTTAATGAATATAGGTGAAGTGAAAAATAAAGGTATTGAATTAACTATTAATTCCACTAATATTAAAATAAAAGACTTTAGCTGGAATACAACTTTCAATTTAGGTCATAACTCCAATAAAGTTGTAAAATTAGATGGCGAACAGACACAAATTGTCAGTGGAACCCAAATACACAAAGTAGGAAGTTCTTATCGTACATTCTATGTACAAGAATTTGCGGGCATCAATCCTGAAACAGGAAATCCTCTATTCTATACCAATGAATTGGATGAGAACGGAAATTATATAAAAGAAATTACCGAGAACTCTAAAAATGCACAATTCATTCCTTATAAACATGCAGAACCAACTGTTAACGGAGGTATCTCTAATTCATTGCGTTATAAATGGCTTGATTTAAATTTCTTATTCTCCTATCAATTCGGAGGATATTCTTATGATACTTGGGCACAAAAGACAGAACATGGCGGTTACGATTCCTATGCAAACATTCCGACTTATTATCGTGATAGCTGGAAAAAGCCAGGTGATCAAACCAATATAGAAGTATATATGCCGGGTAAATCATCTTCTGTATCAATGCATAAAATAACAAGTAGCCGCCGTATCCACAGTACTGATTATTTCCGCTTAAAAAATATCACATTCGGCATTACGTTACCTAAAGAATGGACAAATAAAATCAATATAGGAAATGTTCGTTTTTATGCATCAGCAAGCAATTTATGGACATGGGCGGCCTATGACAATTATGATCCTGAAGCTGTTAGTGCCGGTAGTGCAACTCAAACCACACCGCCTTTAAAAACCGTTACTTTTGGTCTCAACATCAATTTTTAACCACTAAAAAACAACAATATGAGAACATTACATAATTTTTTATCAATAGTCTTATCCATCGGATTGTTTACTTCATGTGGAAACGATTGGTTGGATTTAGAACCGTCCACACAAATTCCAACAGAAACGAGTATCAAATCTCTCTCCGACATTGATTATTCACTAAACGCCATTTATGCGACAATGCGTAATGCCTATGCGTATTCCGGGCGTTTAATCTACTACGGAGATGTAACAGGAGATGACATGCAAGCTGTACAATCAACTTGTAGAACAGCTCACTATTACCAAATGGATTGGTTACCTGCAAATGGACCAAGTACACACTGGTCATATCTTTATTCCATCATTCAAAACTGTAATGTAATTTTAGACGGCATTGACAATATCGAAATTCTTCCAAACGATGAAGATGAGCATATCTTCCGCAATGATTTGGAAGGACAAGCATTAGCAATACGTGGTCTGGCCCTTTTTGACCTTACGCGCTTCTTCGGATATACTTATTTAAAAGATAACGGAGCCTCTTTAGGAGTACCTATCATCACTTCAGCATCAGCCACTGCCGACAGTAAGCCTTCACGTAACACTGTAGCTGAATGTTATGATCAAATAATCAAAGACTTAAAGAATGCGGCTAGTTTAATGATACCCACATATTCATGGTCAGGTACTAGTTTGAATCAAAAAGATTTATCCTTAAATAAGAAAGGTAAAATCAGTAAATGGGGCACATTAACTTTGTTAAGTCGGGCATATCTGTATATGGGGAAGAACAGTGAAGCTTTACAAGCTGCAGAAGAAGCAATAAAAGGATCGGAAGCCAATAAATACCAATTATGGAATACCGAAGAATATCCCACTGTATGGGGTACGGAAGCCTCCGAAGCAAATCCGGGAGAAATTCTCTTCGAAATAGTCAATACTACTACCGAAAGCCCCGGCAATGAAAGTATGGGATATCTAACTTCTCCAAAAGGATATCAAGATATGTGCATTACAGTCAGTTTTTATCACCATCTGTTAGAAACGCCTAATGATGTACGCATTAAGTTATTAGTTAATCAAGACAAAAAAGTAATGTATTTGAATAAGTATCAACCACAACCTGGAGAAAATATTATGGATGCCAATATTCCTATAGTACGTCTTTCCGAAACTTACTTAAATGCAGCCGAAGCAGCCGTGAAAAACGGAGATGCAACAAAAGCTGCAAAATACCTGAAAGCCATCGCACTCCGAGGAAATCCGGACTATACGATGCCCGCAAAGGTTACCCTTGATGATGTTCTAGAAGAACGCAGGAAAGAACTCATTGGTGAAGGGCACCGCATGTTTGACTTATTACGTAATAACTTACGAGTAACTCGTATTAACGAAACAGACGATATGATGAAAGAGGTAGTGCATTTCGCTGACGAAAAAACATCTATGGATTTCGACAGAAACTATTATCGTACAATATTACCTATTCCTCAAAAAGAAATTAATGCTAATTCTAATATTGTACAAACACCAGAATATCTGAAATAATAGTCAACACAAATTGATAAACTCTAACTGAATTATAAATCAAATCGATGACAAGCAAGACTAATTTTATCAACTACTTTCTTCTTGCATTTACCCTCGCATTCATCAGTTCCGCTGCATGTGACAGACCACAAAGGCAGGTTTCCATTTGATGTAAAACTACACCCGGTAAAACGTCCCGGATGGAATTATCCCCAGGCAGACAAAGTTTTTGTCATGTCCGACCCTCATGGAAGGCTGGACTGTGTAATCAGCCTGTTACAAGGCAACCATATCATTGATAAAGACTACAAATGGAGCTTCGGGAAAAACCATCTGATGATTATCGGTGATATTTTTGACAGAGGAAAAGATGTACCGCAAATCTTCTGGCTATTCTACAAACTGGAAGAGGAAGCAGCCAAAGCCGGAGGACACGTATCGTTCATGCTGGGAAATCATGAACCGATGGTACTAGCCAATGACCTCCGATACACCAAAGAAAAATATAAAATATTGGCTGAAAAACTAAAGATGAAGTACCCCCGGCTATTCGGTCCTGATACCGAACTGGGCAGATGGTTGGGAACCCGTAACACCATGCAAATGATAGGTAACGACCTATATGTGCATGCCGGACTAGGCAAAGACTTCTATGACAAGAACTTGAGCATCCCCACTGTCAATGAAGAAATGAGCAAAGGACTATTTATGACGAAAAAAGAACGTAAAGCGCTTTCTCCACTCACAGCCTTCCTGTATGGAAACAGCGGGCCCATCTGGTATCGCGGACTGGTACGCACCGATGTCAAATACAATCCGCTGGTAAAAGACTCCCTAGAAATGCTTATGGACCGTTATAAGGCAAAACACATTATTGTGGGACATACCATTTTCAAAGATATTTCCACTTTCTATAACGGAAAGGTTATCGGAGTAAATGTAGACAATAAAGAAAACCGGGAAAAAAAGCGCGGACGTGCCATGCTGATTGAAAATAATCAGTATTTTGTCGTTGGTGACAAAGGTATACAAAGACAATTAGAATAAAGACAATACACCAAATCCTACCGGTGGTTTTCCAAACTCTCCTGACAACTTTCCTATTTGTCAAGAGAGTTTTTCTTTTCCTTTTTTGCTAGTTTCCTCCTTTTATTTTATACCTTTGTTCCTCATAATAACTAACCTTATAAAACGAAATGAAATCTATCCGAGAACTATACCGCATCGGCACCGGTCCGTCCAGCAGTCATACTATGGGACCGCGCAAGGCTGCTGAAATCTTCTTAGGAAAACATCCCGAAGCCAAAGCTTTTCAAGTTACTCTTTATGGAAGCCTCGCCGCTACCGGTAAAGGACACATGACCGATGTAGCCATTTTAGATACATTGCAACCGCATGCGCCTACAGAAATTATCTGGAAAGCCCATGTCTTCTATCCGTTTCATCCCAATGGGATGACTTTCAAATCTTTGAATGAAAAAGGAAAAGTGACAGATGAATGGACTGTTTTCAGTGTAGGCGGAGGTGCTCTAGCCGAAGAAGGGCACGACAAAGGCTCAACTCCGGAAATCTATGATATGAACCGTATGAGTGAAATCCTCTACTGGTGTGAACGTACCGGGCGCAATTACTGGGAATACGTCCAGCAATGTGAAGACAAAGACATTTGGGACTATCTGGCAGAAGTATGGAAAACCATGAGAGAAGCCATTGAGCGTGGTTTGGATCAAGAAGGCGTATTACCCGGCCCACTTAATCTGCGCAGAAAAGCCTCCACCTATTATATTAAGGCAAAAGGTTATAAGGACAATCTGCGTTCCCGCGGGTTAGTCTTCTCATACGCTCTGGCAGTCAGTGAAGAAAACGCCTCAGGTGGCAAAATCGTCACAGCCCCTACTTGCGGATCATGCGGAGTGGTTCCGGCTGTACTTTATCACTTGCAAAAAAGCCGTGACTTCAGCGATATGCGGATTTTAAGAGCACTGGCTACTGCCGGATTGATAGGAAATATAGTAAAACACAACGCCTCCATTTCCGGAGCCGAAGCCGGTTGCCAGGCAGAAGTAGGAGTGGCCTGTTCAATGGCATCCGCCGCTGCCAGCCAATTATTCGGAGGTAGCCCGGCCCAGATAGAGTATGCAGCCGAAATGGGCTTGGAGCATCACTTGGGAATGACTTGCGATCCGGTATGCGGATTGGTACAAATCCCTTGTATCGAAAGAAATGCCTATGC
>PPYE01644157.1_pt1 | contig 11686 bp, 22 predicted proteins | sample 1559881 | NCBI WGS metagenome assembly PPYE01 (sample SAMN08240022, study PRJNA423297) | Human gut metagenome, whole genome shotgun sequencing project.
TTTATTAATTCCCTTTTTATCGCCCAACGCTTCGGCAGCTTTGAGCTTAGACTTACTTTGACGAATACCAGCTTCTAGTCTTCGTTGTTGCTGCGTAAGTTCGTAATTTTTAACTGCTTGTTTGGGGTCAACGGGATCAAGATTATTAGTCATCGTATCGGGATCAAACACCGTATAGTGCCAATGACTACAATTAATGCCTAACGTTCCACCAGCTTCACCATATCCGTGATCATAAACCGTGGGATAACGTTTGTCATAGCCTTTAGCACCTTTGGGCAATAGATTAACCACCTTGCCTTGTAGCGGCGCACAGGCTGGACGTGATGAAGTATGAACGGGATATAAAACTAAATGGTAATCGTAATCGTCCATACGCTGCTTAACTACTTCACCATAGATACGTGGAACAGTTGATTGAATGACGGTGTTTGCGTAACCTTGTGCCGTCCAATGATGACCACCTTTGTCAATTAAACCCGATTCTAACCCACGATCTTGCCATTTATAAACTGTTTCGGCAAGTGCTTGTTCAGGCGACTTCATACCAGTAGCAACTTTGGCAACGGTGTTATTAACGATGTCAGTATAAGCCTGCGCCTGTGCCGTATCGCTAAAATTATCGCTAATTAGCCGCTGATTAACAAAGTTATTTAATTGCTTTTGAGTTTGACCCAAAAAGGCGTTCATCATCATATCTATATGGTTTGTCGGCTGATGAGTTTTACCAGTAACGCGCTGTAGCTTGCTATCAGTATCGCTTAAAGCCAGCTTGCCAATACTGTTTAATAATTCTTTCAACTGTGTGTTAGCTCTACCAACTTGTTGAGTAATGTAGTCGATTGTATCGCGGTTAAGTAGCTTCAATTCAGATAGTTTCTTCATCTGCCATTCCAATACGTTATCACTGGTTAAAGTGCTAAGGTCAGCCGTTTTAAGGCGCTTAATGATTTGTTTGAGTATTTCATCTTGCAAGTCTGTATAAACGCTAGAAAGAGTAGCTTGTTGGATTGTGAGCTGATGTTCACTAATCTTCTTCGCCATCGTCATCACCGCCTAAATTAAACGGGTTATCAGCACTTTGCTGTTCTTGAAATGACGTAGGCATAGCGTCAGCTTTTGATTGCTTGATTTCTTCCGCCCATTTTCTGGCTTCTGATTCAGGCAAATTATTAACTTTCATGATTGCGTACCAATCTGGTACCAAGCCATTATTAGTTAGCTCGATCATTAAGTCCGCTTGGCTCTTCTTATCAACAAAAACACCATCGTCAAATTGAACAGTAATGTCCAAGTCATCAAAATCAACGTTACTTGTATCGATTGGAGTGCCATCAGTAAATAAATCAGGAGTGATTGCTAACTCTAAAATAGCTCTAACCATTTCTTTGATTACCTGTTCAACCTTAGTGAGATAACTGGAACGAGTTTGATACGTCATTGAGTTATCAGAAACAACTTGAGTAGCTGTTACTGTGCCTAAACTATCGGCTTGGCTGAAAGTGCCAGTAGATAAACCAATTTGAATTTCAAATTCTTTAATTAGTCGATCCATAGCAGTGTTATAGGTATCTACTCGAATATCGTTAGTGATGTCTGTAGGTTTAAAGCCCGGTTCATCACTACCAACACCAACATAGCCTTCTTCATAAGAATCAAAAATTGGGCGATGTTTGTCATCATAGCGAACCATTTCTTCCGGAATGATTTGACGGCGTTTGCCCAACTCAATCTCACGAACAAAATTATCGTGGGTTTCATTGATTGCGTCTAATACTTCTTTAGAATTATCAACTAGCCCAACACCTAATGGACTTTCAAGCGACTTATTATTAGCCCCAGGAGTTTTAAAGTAAGCAAACAACGGATAGTTTAACCCGTGCAAGGTAACCGTTTCTTCCAGATCTGGATATTGTTCAGCTAATGAAACACGATCGCCAACAATAGCAGGATCAGTAGATTTATAAAGCTCGTTAGTAATGATGTAATCATCACCTTGCCACTCATGAAACTCTAACAAAGTATAATAAACGTTCTGATGATTTTCGCTAATGGTTAAACGGCTGCTGATACATGCTTCGGTAACCGCATTGGTGTTAGATCGTAATGGATAAAACTGATCTGCTCTAATCCATGCAAGTTTAATCTTGTCATGGTCAGTTGAATCAACATAAGGACGGATAGCAAAATCACCAATCGCAATTCCTTTTTCTAGCTCTTCTTCAAAGCGGTTTTTAAAATCATTGTCTTCAAGAACTGCTTCGATAAAATCCTGAACAGCTTCGGATTTATCAGTCGTATTCACTGAATCGTCATCGCTCGCGGCAGCCGTTAAGCTACCGATATTAACTTCACACTTTTCATTAAAGATAATGCTAGCTAAACGTCTGGCAGCTGTTTTAGTCATATTTAATGGCTTAAATTCTCTTTGCTGCCGTTCTTTATAAACGTTAATAAAACTTACCATTGGGTACTGATCAGCGTAGTAATGAATGTTATCTTCAATACGTTGATACTCCCTTGGGTCAATACTAACTCTTGGATCATCTGTAACCTTAGTTAATGAATTTCCTTGCACTTTGTTCACCACCTTGTAAATATAATTTCTAATATTTGTAAATAATCCCAATTTAATCACCTACCACTTCAACCCAAAGTCTACTAGGTTATCCATAATTAGGTACATAAAAGCATCACATGTATGGTCGTTTTCTTTGATAACTTTTGGCGTATCAGACTGGATTGTTTTATCGTCCCAACGGTATTGTTGGTGTTCTTTGATAAATATTTCATTCTCTGGAATATCTAAATAATAAAAACGCCCAGTACCTAAAAGGTTCTGAACGTTATCAATCATTTTAGTTTTTTCAGTTTTAGCAACATGGTGATAACGCCCATCTTCTGGATATTCTTTAAACATTTCATGGTCCAAAGCAAAATCAGAAGTAGCACTATCAGCAGTTTTCTTCCAAGGGTTCATACCCCACTGTCTTATCCATTGATGTTCCACTTCGTGTAAGTCCTTAGCAATATCGCTAGGGGCTTTTTTGTTAGATTTACCAACTGGAGAATAGTAATAAGTGTTTAACAGAATTACCTTGCCAGCGTTAGTTAATCCGTAACAACTTTCAGTGGTTGCTGATACTTGTTGACCGCTATCTTGAGAAAAATAAATATTAACAAGATATTCGTCATCAGGTAGTGACTTCAATGGGTGAAATAGTGTCATGTTGTAAATATTAGTACCTAAGCCAACAGCTTCACCAAGATACAAATAGCGGTAAAGTTCTCTATCGTTATTCTTATACGCTTCAATCAACTTTAGTTGTTGCTCGTTAGTGATGTTTAACTCGTCATCGAGGTAAGTAGAGTGATCCACCAAGTAGTCATCATCATTCCGAACAGTTTCCACCCACTTGTTGATCCAACTATACGGATTACGTGGTGGGTTGTAAGAATAAAATATTTGAACCTGATTAACGAATGGTGACTGTTGCCGAATAAATGTCGGGTTAGTTTGGTCAAATACTTCAGCGGACTTAAAGTTAGCCGCTTCTTCGTACCACACAGCAATTACATTTCTAACAGTATTTGACTTAAGTTTTTCAGGTTTATCACCACCATAGAAATAAAACGTGCTGCCAGATGATTTATGAGTAATGCGCATTGGACTGACTGCGTAACTAAATTCATTAGTCATATGGAGCATATCCAACGCCCAAACAATTTGACCGTAAACAGAATCACGTAAATTGACTGTGTTCTCACGAATACAAATCACGTTAGCTTTATGACCAAGTTGTGCCTGCTTTTTCATCATCATAACCAGTTTCAAACTAATGGTTGATGACTTAAAACTACCACGGCCACCCTTAGCAACAACATATGGTTTCTTAGTACGCCATAACTTGTAAAAGTGTGGATTGATCATGCTAGTGATGTTTAATTGAGTTTCACTCATTTAAATCACCATCACCTTCACTTGGTACATCATCAACAATTAGTGTGCTATCTTCAACGCTGTTAGCCCTATTAATAGCTTTAGCCTTACCCTCGGCGATGGCAGCTTCAGCACTAGCTTTTCTAATTTGGGCTTGTCGCAACGCTGGGTCTGTTTGGTCATCAGTGTACTTTTCACGATAGTTGTTCTTTAAAAAGAATATCATTGCGGTAACATTGCCACTTTTAGCTTTCTTGTACAACTCATTTTCAATAACAAAGTTAGCTACTTCCTTACCGCCCTTTATAGCCTGTCGAATCTGACTATGTTCTTTCTTCCAGCGTTCGAACGTACGCGGTGCCACGCCTATATTTTCGGCTATCTGTTCATCAGTCAGCCCCTGCATTTTCCAGCCATGAAGAAGTACAATGCTTTCAGGTTCTAGCCATTTTTTATATTTAGCTTCTGCCATAACACACTCTGCACTCCTCCTTTAAATAACGAAAATTAAATCATGCTAGTTTAACTTCTCCTTAATTCCAATTAAGATACCGCCAAACATAACTAAAGGTAACCAACCTATTACAATGATTTTTAATAATTTAGCAATGAATAAAATCACAAGGAACACCCACGAATAGTTATTGATTATTTTTAGGGCTTCTTTTTCGGTTTTGTTTAATTTTATTTTCTTCACGTTCCTTTTTCTCTCTCAACCACTTTTCTAATTCAGCATCAGCGTTGGCCCACTCTTGAGTTTCATAGCCGAACTTTGTATGGATCATTTTAGACATGGTAAATCTCCAGCTTCTCACTATTAAACTTGGCGATGTCGCCACTATGTACTCGGTGACCATTAATCAATAGCGGTGCGTGCTTTTTACTGTAATCAATATCAATTTTCACGCTAGCCATTGCTCGGTCTGAAACATGCCCTAGAAGCTCACAAAGCATGGCGTGACCATCATCTACTGAACTATATAATTCTAGGTGTCTCATATTTAAACCTCCTGTCTTAATGAGCGAATTGCTTCAATATTAACTATCAGGTCCTCACCATCGTTGATAATGAATTTAACGAAAGCACCTAACTTGTTAGACGTTAACTCTTTATAAGTAGTAATTGGTACTAAAACATCACATGAATGTACAACACATATGCCGTCTTCCCAGGTATAGTAGAGTAATTCATACTGGCCTTTCATCATTATCATCAATTCACCTTCCTAATTTTTAGGCAATCAAAAAAGGACTGTCCCCAGTCCCTTAACCCGCATTTTGAATATGTCTGTTAATTTAGTTTTTATGCGGTGACCGCAAGTTGTTAATTTTGACAAAGAGGAGTAATCCTCCTAAGTCTTTATTTGGATAATTGCGATCTATGGGATAGCAGGGATTCGAACCCCTCAAATAGCCAGACAATGCTTGCAAGCTAGAATAGTCTTCTATTAACCCATATTGCCCCATAGAGTTGTTGTTTTATTTCACTTGGTTTATTTTTGTTTGGGGCAAATAACTCATTGCGGAGTTGAACCGCACCTTGAGGCAAATCAATCCTTAACCGTAAGATGAGTTACGGGGTCATCGCTTGCTCACCGCTCCTAGGTGGCCGCTCTCCCAATTTCAGGTGTGAGTTATCCTGAACAATCACTACCAGGCGTGATAGTGATAATAACTTAGCAGTGGAATCGAACCACTCTTCTGCGTCCTACACGTCTAAGTTAGCTGACTAGATGAAATTGGTATTTGGTTTTGAACACATTGCAAATGTATTTATACTTTAGAAAGGAGTTTTATCAATGGAATTACTTTCTAGTCAGCAAATGTTGCCAGCTGGAATCGAACCAGCTTGAAGCTCCTAGCGACAACTTCGAGGCGTTCCTAATTATTTCACGGTATCATAATACCGCTTTATTACTATCATTTGCCTATCATGTTTCTATCAATTTACTATCATCTGAAAGCAAGTAGTTCGAATGTTTTCTGCATATCATTGTCGATGTAAACCGGAGGACAAACCTCAGCGAAACAAATTAACGCCTCATTTTTAATGCGATAAAATTGTGCTTCTTCAATTCGGTTACCGCTACTTGCAATATGGTCCATTACGCTACGATTACCTTGAAAGTTTGAAACCAAATATGTATCTTGCAAAATAATTCGGTAAACTTCATTTTCAATGACTTCAATAGCATTTCTAACCGTGCTACAGTACGATTTCGCTTGAACAAACCTGATAGCCTTATCTTCACTTGAATTATTAACATTTTGCGCTTTAGGTTCATCACTCATAATTGGTGATTGAAGCGAAACCAATTCTCTCAACTCTATATTGTGCATGTATTCATATTTTTCTAAAACTCGTCTGGAATTTTCTATTGTTTTATCTTTATTAATTCTTCCAAAATACACTAATAGCGCCTCTTTCCTCTATTTCAATTAGTTATTGTGAATGATATAATTAGGTATTGGCTAATTGAAATAAGAAGCTCTATTAAGTCGCCTGCCGGGGCGGCTTTTTTGTTATCTGCAATGCTATTGTGAATGTAATTCTTTCTGTTTAGGTTGATGACTAATTAAGAAATCAATATCTCCTGGTGATAAAATATCATCAAGAAAAATATAGTCGCCGTTTTGCTCCAATTTTTCAGCTACATGTTTTAGTAAGCGAAACTGGCTATAAAATGCCTTTTTGACATCTTCAATGCCGTTCTTCTCTGGAAACCGTAAGTTATATTTCCCAATGTTTCCCACTAAAAAACTTTCTTCAGGATCCAACTTTGGACTGGCTAACTTGCCAAAGGCGTCATACCAATCCAAATCACTATTGCGATAATAGCTTGGCTTAATGGTTGTCATTGCTACTCTCCCTTTTTAATGCCTTGTCAATTTCTTCATCACTAGCTCCCATCATAGATAGAAACGCCGCATACTTCTTTTGATCTTCCGTTAATTCATCGCTATTCATAATTTTCTCCAATAAAATTGTTATTTTAATGCCATCGCTTCACTTAGCAACGTTATAAACACATCGTCAGACTTAGATTTAAACACCCAATCACTGAAACTATACTCAAGAATATGAGTTCCTAAATTTTTAGCTATATATCCAAGTAAAGTTTCACTCGGACCGAATTTTTGGATAATATCGTCCATTGAGTAAAGTTCAGCTTTGTTAGGATCGCTTGTATATCCGCCAAATGAACGTTTTTCATTATCTTTAGTGCGACTACCCCAAAACAAAGGGTGTTCTACCGACGCATGCTTAGAAGTCATAAGTACATATTTTCGTTCTGAATTTTCCATCGTTATTCCTCCACTTCAACCGGTGTTACGGTGTAAATTAACCCTTGGGCGTTATTTGAAATAAAATCTTCAATGATGTTGCCAGATTTAAACTTCATAGAGTGATCAATTTGAGATAGATCTTGAATAACGCTAACAGCCTTTTTTCTTGTTTTAAAAACTCCTATCGGATTAGTAGCACCGACTTCGTTGTTTTCACTGGAATACTCGGTTGAATATGCTAAATACATAATCATGGTTTCACCTCACTGAATGTAGTTACATAACCGTTGACATCTTCAGCCACGTCTTTAGCTTCGTCATAATTATCAAAGAAATAAATATCAGATATATCACTTGTGATCATGACCTCGTCAACCATATACTTGTATTTTTTCAAATAAACAGCGTCATTAAATTTCACAGCATAAATTTCCATATTGGCTCTCCTAGTTCATTCTTATCACTCGGTAAGAGTGATTTTTGTTATTCCTTTGGGCATAGTGAGCAACTTGACTTGGCTTGCAATGCAAATACCTAGCAATCTTCATGGTTGCTCCATATGCAATTAAATGGTGATTTTTATAAACTGCGTAATCAGTCATCTTCACCGACCCCTTTCAGTAAATCCTTGCTAACAACAATTTTTCTACATAATTGAATTTTGATATTGTCTGGCATACTATCGGTTTCGGAAATATCCAAACAGACGCTGTTCTCATAAACTTTAATAACCGTGCCAGCTATATTGCGGTAGGTTATCCTATCCACACGGAAATTATCAGCAATGGCTCGTTGTCCAAGTTCATAGTGAGTATGCTTAGCAAACTTATCGCCGTCTTTCAAAAAATAGCATTGAGTTTGCTTGTTAAAATGTTCCTTGGAATAAATGCTTGCTCCTATAGTTCCTAAAGATAACCCAGTACGAAGTGCCGCTTGCCGAACACTATAGTAAATGTGCAGCAAATGCTTATTTTTGTCGTACTGCCTAATTTTTATGTTTGCCACAATGCTCTCCAATCTGGCAACAATCACCAATCTTCATGATGACAATGCCCTTAGGATTTTTATTATTTCTTCTCGAGCGATATCCTTCGGCTAACGTTGAAGAAACTTCTAAAGCTTTGGCAATATCGGATACTGTTGAACCGTCTGCGATAACCGTAGTGCCAACAACCGCTTCATAATGTGAATAAGTATCTTTTCTAGGATTTTTTGGTGTATGTGTTTCTTTTGGTTGAAACAGTGACTGTAATTTAGTCAACTTGGAACTATTTTTATTTTTCTTTGCCCAGTCCCTATCTTCGGCTTCCAGTTGATAAAGCAACTGATACATTTTCTTTTGTTTAGGCTTCAATCGTTTTTCAGCTGCCTTGCTAAAAGTAATTGGCAATTTAACTCACTCCTTCATCTATTTCATTCATTCGTTTTCTGGTCATGATGTGTAACCTAATCAGGTCATCATCGGACAACCTAATGGGCCGAAGGTGATACTTCATCAAAAATGTTCTTCCACCTAAGTTATGAGCTTCGCCGTGATGTCTTCTGCAAAGTGAAATGAACTGTAATTTACGATGATCTACCTTTTGCCTGCTACGATTTCCTACGGCTACAAAATGATGTATATCTGCACCCTCAGAGCCACATACGCAACATATTCGATGTCTACAACACTCGTATAGGTAAAACTGTTCATCTTTCGGTAAAAGCTCATATCCGGCTTTAAATGGCACTCGCCACTCAAACATGAAATCGATAACTAGGTCTAGCAGAATGTTTGCATCGCTCACAGAGGATTCTGTGTCGTCTGACAGGCTAATGGTCTTACCGGCTGTATAGATATTGAACTGGGTGTAAAATAGCTCTTTTAAAAATTCTAGGGGTACCACGTACTGTCGTTCAATGTCGTGTAACAAGGCGAAGAACAAACGCCGTTGTTGTGCTCTAGCCTTACGTACATCAACAAGTTCAAAATCTAGCCACATCAACTCATCAGAGCCGTATAGCGTTTCAACGTGGTCACGACTAACTGCCGTCTTGGGCCTAATCAGAATATCGCCGTTGTCTAGTATTTTTGCCATCGCTCGTTGCATGCTGTCACCCCTTTTCGCTGTTAACTCAACCGTACTTAGCTATATCAAACCTTTGTCCAATCAGGCTTCACGCCCTTTTTTTCTGCTATTTTCAGCATTTTTCTAATAACTCGAACAAATTCGGTCGTTTTCAACTTATACACTCCTACAGAAATTAAGATTCTATCCCATCGTCAGCTCATGGATAACCTGGTTACGTTCCTTCGCTGACAGCTTGTTAATCGCGTTGCGTTGGCTGTTACTCAGCTTGGTAAAGTGATTGCCACACCACACTAACGCCTGTGCCACATCGCCGCCATAGCTTGCCATGCCTTGCATCACGAAATTGCGATACTCAATCTGTTCGTGTGCCATGCTGTGCCTCCAATAGTTCCGGGTTTTCGTGCACATTGCCAACTACAATATCTTGTGCAATATTTATTCCACCATAACCATGTTCCTTATTTTGGATAATCGAATTAAAGCCGGCACCATATCTATCAGCTTTATAAACAATAATTCCAAATTCGTTTTTGGCTTTATTTTTTTTATTAGCACCAAAAAATTTAATAATGTCGCCTTCATAAATTTCCTTACCGTTCACGTCTATCAGGCCGGTAAACTGTTCAAAATCAACTAAATCGTTCAATTGTTCTAAACTAAAGGTTGATTCTTTAGAATGAATCATTTGTTGAATCGTCATAGGCTTAACATAGTCGTCAGTTTCGTTTCCTGTTTTTATCCATGCTCTAAACTTAATCATCGCCGCCATCTCCTTGCGAATAATCAGTACCAAAGTAAGGCTTATCTAAGTACTCTATTTCAAACAAGGCAATCGTAATCCCATATGCTATCTGCATATCGTCTTCTTTTTGGCTGTTGATACAATCATTTATTAATCGTCTACGTAGCTCTTTCATTTCATCACTCATTTTTAATCCTCCCCGAACGCTTTAAAACGCCCGTTTGCGTTCCTCGTTAGTTGGTTTCTTGACAATTATCATGTTAGCCCCATTCTCTCAGCAATCGCCTTGCTGTAAATCAATCACTTTTTATTCCCCCAAGTCGCTTTTAGCCCTCAACTTCCACCTGTCCATCTGCTTCACTATCTGGTTTAGTCATTTATGTGCCTCCAATAGTTCTGGGTTCATGTGTACGTTACCAACAACTTCAATGATTGGTGGGGTATACAACATGATTTGATTCTTAAAATCCCCCAGCCAGAAAGAACCCCATCTAAAATTGACAGTTTCTACCATGCTACTACCATCATAGCCGTCATCTCTATCAGGTTCTTGATAGAAACCACGAACAATGTCGCCTTCGTAGATTTCCTTGCCATTAATATCTTTTAGGCCGCTGTATTGCTCTACAATATATTTATCTGGCGACATTTCAGCAAACGCTAGAATGCTACTGGCCTCTCCGTGTACCATTTCTTGCATTGGCCCTTTAGGCCCAAACGGCATATGCCACGCTCTAAATTTTGGTACCATAATTTTTCCTCCCAATCTCAACATCACTTGGCGCCACCTCAATATGCCTGTGGCTTCCTTCAACTTTCATCATCGCTAACCTCCTATTACACGGGAACATTTAGAAATTTATCGATAAAATATTGCTGCCCTTTACCGGTGACTTTAGGCGTCTTACTGATCGATGTATGCCCATCAGAATGATTAACCACCGTCTCCTTGACTTTAAATAGCCCTAAATCCATTGATCTCTGAGTTGGCATATTGCGATCGGTTCGATTACCACTGATCAGATAACCGTTCTTTCTCATCCACTCAAACAATCGGTTGGCACCGATATTTACTCCGTTACCACGCAAAATCTTTGCAAGATCGCCAACTAAAATTGATGTATGACTAGTGGCTACTGAATCAGCAAATAATACTTTTGGCTTCTGCAACTCAATTTGCTCCGCTTGATCAGCTGCTAATTTTAATGCTTCGGCATAACTGCCCGGAATTGAATAACCCGTTTGAATTTGTTTTTCCATTGAATTAAAGGCTTCAATGTATTTTAGTTTGAAAGTTAATGCTTTCTTACCTGTGAAGCCCATGGCTAACAATGTGAATCCGTCTCGGTTCATGTAGATAACACGATATTGTTGTTTATTTTGGGGGTGAATGTAAGCATCTTCATAAAATAGGTCTGTCCAATTTTGGACACCCTCTTTTAAATTATCCAAATCTCGTAAAACATGTTGATGACTTTTCCCAAATGTTTCTGCTACTTGCAAGCTACTCGTTACCGCTTGCTGGTTTTTCATAATTACTAAGTCGTTCATTAAAATTCCCCATTTCATTTTTAAAATATTTTGATTTACTTTTAGCCTAAGTCTTTAGCCTGTTTCCAAAAACCTTTGCTACCAGCATTTTTA
>PPYE01433582.1_pt1 | contig 11685 bp, 4 predicted proteins | sample 1559881 | NCBI WGS metagenome assembly PPYE01 (sample SAMN08240022, study PRJNA423297) | Human gut metagenome, whole genome shotgun sequencing project.
AATCCCACCCGCATAGCGGGCGGTTTTTCAATCCCCAGCGCAATAAGCGCTGGGGATTCTTGCTAAAGCAATAAGCAAAGCAAAGGCCGGGATTGCTCCCGGCCTTCGCGCGTTTCATTTGTTTGGGGTCTCAATCTTCCACAACTTTCAAATCAAAGTTCTTCATAATGCTGGCCGCCTGGGCGCGGGTGGTATTGCCCTGGGGATCAATGGTGCCATTGTCATGGCCGTTGATCAGGCCCTTGCCATTGGCCCAGCTTAGGGCGGTCTCGGCCCAATCGCTGATGGCTCCCGCATCCGGGAACTGGGCCAGGTCTCCTCCGGCGGTCAAGTCATAGCCCTTAAACTTGGCGTAGTTGTACATCATCTGGGCGAACTCCTCGCGGGTGACCAGCTTCTCCGGCCCAAAGGTGCCGTCATCGTAACCAGCCACCACGTTGTTCTGGGCGGCCCAGGCAATGGCCTCCAGGGCCCAGTGGCCGGCGGTATCGGTAAAGGGCGCCTCTGCGGTTTCTTCCGGTTTGCCCTCCAGGTTGTGCAGAATCTGCACCACCTGGCCGCGGGTCAAGCTGCCGTTGGGCTGGAAGGCTGTGGCGCTGACCCCCGCCATAATACCATGCTCCACCACATAGTCCACGGCTTCATGGTACCAGGCGTTCAGCTCCACGTCTGTCAGGTGTGCGGAGGGGCACAGCTCGCCGCCGTCGCAGCGGAAGGTGACGGCAATGGTCACGCTCTCGCCGGGCTGGGTGAAGCCCCAGGTGCCGTCGCTGTTTTCCGTGAGTTCCACCTGGCTGCCATCGGTCCGGGTGACTGTGATCTCCCCCACTTCATAGCCCTCGTCGGGCTGGACGGTGATGGTCACTGGATCGCCCTGGCGGGGATGGGTGGGATCGACGGTCACGGTGCCGTGCTCGGTTTCGAGGATGGTGGGGGGATAGGTCCTTTCCCCGCCGCCACCGCCGCTCCGGGTCAGATGCAGATGGTACGTCTTTTCCCCCATGGTCACCGTGATGGTGCTGCTGCCGGTGGGGATGGGGACTTGGACGCTTCCCACGCCGGTGCTCTGCTCTTCTCCGTTTATTGTGACCTTTTCGCTGCTGCTGAAGATCACGGTCGTGGAAGCGGGGGCATCGCCCTGCAGGGTGTAGGTGTATTCATTGGATTTATCCGGATCTTCCGCAACAAAGTCGCTCAGATCCACGTCGATGTTGGAGAATCGAAGCTGGGTCTCTGTGCTTTCCGCGGGAACATACAGCAGGATCACATCGGTGCCCTTCTCCTGGAAGTCCACGGGGATCTGCTTGTTTTGCTCGCAGGTGAGCTGTGTGTTTTCTGTGACTGTCTGGGTATCCAGGGTATTGCCGTTCTCGTCCAGCAGGAGAGCCACCAGGGTGCCGTTACCCGCCTGGTTCTGGAGGGAGTTGTTCTTCAAGGTCACGGTGGCTGTGGTCGTATCATCGCTGTTGTCCAGGACCACATCCAGCGCGGTCATTTCCCCTGTGCGGGCATAGGCGCCCGTGAGCAGGACGGCCGACTGATTGTCGCCGCTGTGGTACTCGGGCAGGCGTTTGGCTTCGGATTGAGAGCCAATCGTCCCCTCTGCCCAGGCGTCGGCGTACAGGTACACGCCGCTTTCCGGGATCTCCTTCTCTTGGAGTTTGTTCGTCACATAGTCTCGGATATCATAGGTCAGCACCAGGGTGTAGCTGCCTGCGTCGATGCAGGCCAGGTCATCGCCGGAGATCGTAATGGCATCGCTGGTGGTTTTGCCGTTATAGGTCACGCTGGCTTTTTCCTCCAGCATGCTGTCGGTGTAGAAGCCCACCTTGACCTTCCGGCCGCTGCCTGCCAGCGGGGCGTCGGAGGTGTTGTAGAGGGTGACAGCAATGGTGCGCTTGCCCTCGTTTTCCTCCAGCACCTTCATCTGGGAGATGCCGATATCCGGGTAGTCCAGATAGACGGTGCCGCTCTGGCCAGTGATATTGTTCCCGGTGATGGTGTACTTCACATTGCTCACAGCCTCGTCAATCCCGTGGTACACCGTCAGGGTGGCGCTCTCATTGGGGGCAAGGGCCTCTAGAGTGGCGGTCTCGTCCGGTGCCAGGGTGACGGTCAGGTCCGTCACCTCGTTCACGCCGGTGTTGCGGACGGTGAACTGGATGGGGGTCAGGCTCTCCGCCATCAGGTTTTCGTAGTCCACCCCGATGGCCTCCACCTCCAGGCTGTAGGCCTCGAAGTTGTGGAAGGCGGTGTAGAGCTTGGTCTCCTCGCCGGGGAGGGTGACGGTGCCTTCATCGCTTTCGATTTTTTCCGAATTCTCCTGGTCATAGTAGGTGGCCTGGATCACCGCCTTGATGGGATGCTTGGTTTTGATGGCATTCCACCCTTCTCTCACATAGGCGTCGAAGTGGTCCAGCAGGGTGTTTTCCGGCAGCTCCGCCACCACCTGGGGGGCAGACACGCTGAAGCTGTCCATCGTTTTGTCACCATCCATATCCGACGCCAACAGGCGGGCCGCCTTCAGCTGGCTGTGGGCCGCTGTCATCAGGCCTTTTGTGGTCTCATCGCTGACGGTCTCGCTCCACAGGATAGTCAGGTTGTCTGCGTAGCCGCTGCCCGAGGTCTTGCTGTTCCACACGCGGGCAAAACGGAAGTCGCCGCCGATGTTGGCCTGGCCGCTGCTGGTGAGGGCGGAGAGGGAGGCAGGGAAGGTGTTGGACATGACGCCATTCCCATCCACCGCCAACAGCTGGATGTCGCTGACGCCCTCCCGCTGGCTGTGCCAGCCCAGGATGAAGCGCTGATCGAACATTCCTGAAGTCAAATGCAGGGAGAGTGCCGCCACCTGGGGGTTCTCGTCCAGAGTTTCGTCACTGGTGACCAGCATGGAAGTGCCCAAGCTGCCGTCGCTCTTCACGATGGTGTAGCCGATCTCCTGGCCGGAGCCGTCCGACGCTTCGGTATTGCGGTCCAAGGTGTACACCGCCATGGCGGTGCCGTCGTTCAGCATGGCGGCCTGGAGGCCCTTGACGGAGCCGTTGGCGCCGTTGTAGAGCATCTTGGCATCGCTCCATTTGGTGCCGTCATAATAGCTGTACATGATCTGGTCCTGGGAGGAGAAGTCCATCAGGCCGCTCTCCGGGGCGGCGCTGTACACGCTGCGCCAGAACACGATGGCCTTGCCTGTGCCGTTGACCGCTACCGCAGGGGCCAGGTCGGGGGTGGCGTTCTCCGTCAGGCGGGTGGTGACCCATTTGCCACTATAGGCGCCAGAATCTTTCTTCCAGACCGAGACCACGATCTCGGAGCTGTTCATCAGCAGGTTCTGCTCCTCCGCTGTGATCTCGTCGCCAGCGTCCTTGCCGGGGATCTCAGCGCTCTGGCGCACCCAGGCCGCTGCCGCGGTGGCATTGGCGTTTTGGGTAAGGTCCGTCTTGAGGACGCCCGCGATATCCACGTCGCTGTCGCCAAATCCACTAAAGTTGCCAGCGTCGGGGAACGCCTCAGAAGTGCCGTAGCTGCCGTCAGCGCCCAGGATACTGTAATGGGCCCGGCTGTCGTAAATGCTGTCGCTGTTGCCGTCGCTGATGTAGGCCAGCACCTTCCCGTCGTCGCTCAGCTCCGGGAAGGAGGCGGGGTTTGCGTTGGTCTGGAGACTTTCTACTCCGTTTTTCTCATCCAGGCTGAACAGGGACATACGGGCTTGGGTGTTGCCCCAAGTGCGGGCGTACTGCTCCAGGTAGTCCCGGCTCTGCAGGGTGGCGGTGGAGGACACCTCCCGCAGGCCGCTTGCCGCGGCCGCATACTGGCGGCTCTGGCTGTCCATGCCGGTGCCGGTGTTCTCCCAGTAGCTGTCGATCTCATTCCAGTCATTGAAGGGCTTCCCAACACCAAAGGAACCGGAGGCCAGCACCTTTTCGTAGGAGATTAAAGCGAACACGGCCTTGAACTTGATGCCCACCTCGCTCTGGATATCCAGATACTGGCCATTGGTCTGCCGCTGGTTTTCGTCCTTTAGATACTCCCGCGAGAGGAAGCGGTTCTGGCTGTTCACGTCCAGCTTGCCGAACAGGCCGATCTTCAGGGCGATGAGGGAGTAGTCGAAGCCAAAGCCGCCGAAAGCCTCCACATAGGCCCGCAGACGCAGCTCGGTGAGGAAATCGGTGACAGCGGTGGCCTCGGAGTCGCTCCACTCCAGGCCTTCCTGCTGGCTGTACCGGGTGGCGGCCTGAAGGCTCAGCTGCATGGCGCCGCCCACCTCAAAGCTGCCGGTGACCGGCACGATGCCCACCACGGTGTTCACGTTAAAGCCGAATTCCATGCCTACACCGGCGGTAAAGCCGCCGCCTTTGGTGTAGACCTCCCAATCGCCGGAGGTGCGGTTATAGCGGATCTCCGCCTCGTAGTAGCCTTCCAGCTGCACACCGAAGTCAAAGCCTGCCACATCGGACAGCCGGTTGCTCTGGTAGGGATCATAGGCGGCCATGGGGTCATAGGTGCCGTTGGCCATCTGCTGGAGGTCGCCCACACTGGGCATATCCGTCTCCAGGCCCTTGGTCATAAAGTTGGCGCTGACCGCCACGCCGTTCTTGTACTCCACATCCTTCAGGTCCAAGCTGTCATAGCCAGCCCAGATGAGGGCGTTGAAGACACTGGGGTCCTCGCTGGGGGTGATGAGCATTTGGAACACGCTGGTGTCCACGGGGCCGGTCAGATCTCCCAAGTCGCCTATCAGGGTGTTGAGAATGCTGCTGCCGCCGTTGCCAAAGTTGATATTTTGATCATCCCAGCCGCTGGAGTCCACCAAGGTGGCCACCATGCCGGTGACGTTCTTATCCTCTTGCACAGGTTTAACATCGGTCAAGTCGATGGCCCTAAAAGGCATGGTGCGCTCCTGCACCAGGGCGCCGTCCTGGGTAAGGCGTGTCTTGAGGCCCACGTCTTCCCCATCGGGGATCCACCCGGAAGTGGTCATGGTCTCCTTAGTGAGGGTCAGGGTGTTCTCCACCACGGGCATGGAGGTGAAGGGGTAGCGCTCCGCGCCCGTGGGCACCTGGGCCTCGGGGCTGTAGCCGTTCTCATCCACCATGGTCAGGGAGTAAGAGGCCCCGTCGCCGCTCTCGCCCCACAGGAGCATGTCGGTGGTGAGCACCGCTTCTTGGAAGTTGTAGTTGGGGCCCACAAAGCCCGTGGAATAGCGGGTGTCGATGAGGGCGCCGTCCTCCAGGTGGTAGTCGATGACCTGCCGTGCCACAAAGGGTTTGTTCGCCTCGCCCTGGGGCACTTCCTCCAGCACCACCACGCCGGAAGCGGTGCGCATCTCCTGCATGGGGCTGACGGTGCCGTCCACCATCTGGAACAGGGGGTAATAGGCATCGTCCGCAATGTCGCGGACCTCCAGCACATACTGGATCTTGTCCTCGGCGGTGGGAAGGCTGTCCTCGGTCTCCCCCGCCTCTTCGGACCAGAACTGGGTGAAGTCGAAGTAGACGGTGAGCTTGCCGTTTTCGTCGGTGGTGAACTTGGTGTCCTGCTGATCCTCTCCGGCAGCACCGATATCGTTACGGGTGGCGCCCAGACCGGCCGTTTCGCAGAAATACCCGTTCTTGTACACGCCGCCCCGAACAATTACTTCAGAGCCGGCCAGGGGCGAACCATCGGGCTTTACGAGGGTCAGCTCTGCCTTGGCTGCCTCCCGCAGGCGGAAGGTGTTCAGGGGGTAGAGTTGAAGTTTTCTGGCGTCTCCCTCGCCGGACTGGAGGTCGTAATTGTAGATGGTGCCCAGGTACTCCGTGGTCTCGTCACCCTCAGCGACCTCAGAGTTGAGCCACACGTCGCTGGCGATGCCGCTGGGCTCGTAGAGGGCCAGCACGCCTTCGCTGTTGGTGGTCACGTTCCGCTCCTCTTTATCGCCGTTGGTATAGCGCAGGGTGGTCTCCACCGCCGGGGTCACCTGGAACAGGTAGAACTGGTCCTGCAAGGTATGGGCGGTGACCGAGATGGTGTCTTTCATACCGGTGGCGGCGTGGGTGGCGGTGATGGTCGCCTCGCCGCCCTCCACGGTGGCAATGCCCATTTTCAGCTCGGGCAGGTAGGTGTCAAAGTCGAAGAGCTGGATATCCTCGTACAGGCCGCCCTGCTTGTAGTTGACGGATATCTTCTCGTTGTCGGTAGCCCAGTTGATGCCGTCCTTAAAGGAGTTCCAGTCGTAATCGCCGTAGTTGATGCCGATGTAATCCAGCAGGCCCAGCTCCTGCCGCATGGACAGGATGTCCTGGGTGTCGGTGGGCAGATCGCCGTCCACCTTGCTCGTGTTATCCAAGGTCAGCTCCGTAATGGGCTTATCCTCGCTGTTCACGATCTGCAACGCGTCGGCGTTGTAGACATACAGGGGGAAGGAATCGGTGCTGGGGGACTCCTCCCCTGGATTTGTCACCGACAGCATAATTTGATAGGTGTCCTTCAAATTGCCTTCCTCCACCTGGCTCAGGTTCAGCGTGTAGGTGCCGGAACCGTCGGAGAGGGGGCCATCGTAAACCTTCTCGGAAGTGCTGTCCTCCGTCACCCGCAGGATGGTGAGGGTGGCAGTCTGTCTGGTATAATTTTCCAGAGACCAACCGATCTCCACAGGGCCCTCATCGTCCTTCAGGTAGAGGCTCTCGGGCCGGGTGAGCACTGCGGTGGCGGGCTCGGGATGTACCACGATCCACGCCAGGGCGGAAAGCCGGACGTCCTCGCCGGAGCCATTGGGATGGGGCATGGACACCCGCACGGTGTAGGCGGGGGTTTCCCCCGAAGAGAGCTGGCTCAGCACGTTCTCCGGGATCAGGACGCTGTTCTGGTCCTTGGCGGCGGTGTAGGTCTGGACCGCTGTTTTGCCTTCAAGCTCCGCTTCCGTTTTATGGTTGCCCGCAAACACTTCGATGGTGTACTGGAAGTCCGCGCCCGGGGCAAACTGGGACGCGTTGGAGCTCCACAGCACGGTGGCGGCGGCGTTCTGCCGCACCACGATGGTGGAGGCCCCCTGCGGGATCACCAGGGCAATGGATTCGCCCGCAACGACCGTATAAGTTTGGGATTTCCCGGTTTTATCGTCATTGGGGTCATCCGGCGTGCCGTTGTCAGCGGTGAAGGTGAAGGTCACCTCTCCCACCTTCTGCCCCGTCAGGGTGACTTTGCCGGAGTAATCGGTTTCCGTGGTGATGGTGGCGATGGCCGTGTCGCTGCTGGACCAAGTGCCGCTCTGGCTGCTGGCCAGGGTGGAGCCGTCGGGGCCGTACACCGTGGCTTTCAAGGTGGGGCGGACGGTATCCGCCAGGGAGAGCTCGTAGTCTCCCCCGCTGTCATCCGTGACCGTCACGGTGGCAGCCTGCACAAGGGCGGACACGGAAAAGCTGTCTTGCAGGGCCGTGTTGTAGGAAAGGTCCACCCAATTCGGATCTTCCCGCGTGCCCTCGTTGGCCTGAAGGGTGACGGTGTAGGTCATTGCGTCGTTCTGGGCCGCCACGGCGAAGGGCTGGGTGGAGAAGGTGGTGTCCTCGTTCACATAGACCTTCTGGATTTCAGTCACCTTCCCATTCCCATCGGTGACCACCGCCTGGAAGGGCACTTCTTTGGCCTCGTCGCCGGAGGGTGTGTGATAACTGGCGTACTTGTTCTTATACGCCTCTTCCTCCGACAGAGTGACAGTCACGGTGGCCTGGCCGTTTTCATAGGCGGCGCTGAGGCCGGTGGCAGCGTCCCGCATCCGGGCGCTCTCCAAGGTGGCACCAGCAGCGGTCTCGCCGTTGATCTCCGCCGCATTGCCGAAGATATCCGTGATGCCGGTGAGAGAGGTGATGGTCACCTCAGCGCCGTCCACCTTTTGCACCGGGTACCAGAACATCAGCTGGTTGCCCGCCTTGCTCATGTGGAGGGCGTCGGGGGTGAACTCCTTGTCGTTGATGGTGATTTTGGCATCGTCTTTTACATACACCAGCTCGTCAAAGGCGAGCACCACCGGCACCAGCTGGCCGGGGCGGTAGGTGCCGGACGGGGTGGTGGCGGATTTCAGGGTGGGGGCTTTTCCGTCGTTTATCAGCTCCACCGCGGTGTCTTTAAGCATTCCGTAATTGTTTGCCGCCCCGCCAAACCCAATCGTAGGAATATATACGCAGTCTCGCACCTCCAGCTTTTCTGGTACGGCATTCGTTCCCAGTTTGGTAGAGGCGTCGAATTGCAGGGTTGTTTCCCTGCCGCCATCATAGACGCTACTGAAGCGGGCAGATGACGAGGGGTATCCATCGGATAATGTCAATCCATAGTTGGTAGTTTTCAAGTCGACCCGGTCGACACCGGCATCCTCTTCTTCCGGCAGGAAGTACATATTCGGCGTATTGCCCTGGTCCAACCTATCTTCATAGTCCCAAGCGTATGCCCATACCTGATAGGAACAATGCGCAGACAAGCTCCCCACCGTAAGGCTGAACTTCACAACGTCGTCTTTAACGTCATCGACACTGGTATATCCCTTCGCCCCCTGGAGAAACCCGATAAACTCATTGATCGTCTCTCTTTTGGCGGTGAGATTCTCAGTTTTTGTAATACCCAGTGCCTCGTTGGAGCTGCTGGTCACATACGTCATGAACTTAAAGTAGACATCTGGGCTCTCGTATTCGTCCCAACCTAGCGTACTTTCCGGCGCCGTCCAATCCGTCTGCATCCACTTGGTGGACAGGTCGGGCACATCCACGGTTTTGGTCAGCCGCAGGGTGTGGGAATCGGATTGCTGGCCGCCGGTCTCAAACACAAACCCCTGGGCGTTGGAGAAGTGCACCGCCCCGGCCAGTTCGCCGTAGGCATAGTCGGGCACGCCCGGTGTGCTGCTGGATACATTAACCGTTAACGGCACGCCTTTGTAAACCGATTGGTCATTTAAGTTTGCCGTGTAGGTCAGCGTAGCCGTAGGATCGCTTTCGCTCAGTTGGGCAGTTACCGATTGGGTGACGCCCGCCATGGTGGTGCCCAGGGACACATTGACTGTGATCCCTTTCAGCAGGCCCGGGTCCAGCGTGACGGTCACGGAAAACTTCTGCCCCACCTTAGCCGGTATGGACAAAGTCTGCTCTCCGGAATCCACATCAGCCGCTGTAAAGTTATTTACGTTTACAGATGGCACATTGGCGTGGGTGTCCCCCACCGCTGCGCTTTGAAACGCGATGCCGGCGGTCTGGAGCTGGGTGACCAGGCTGTTCAGGTTTTCGCGGGCCTCCCCATCAAAGGTCTTTCCGGAGAAGTAGGTCTCCTGAAGGTGCTGCAGCTCCCGCTCAATGGCAATCACCGTCTTGAGGTCCCCCAGGGCAATGGGCACGCCGTCCGCATAGGCCACCTGGCTCAAGTCGGTAGAGGGGTCCTCCAGCAGGGCCTCCATCTCCTCCAGGGTGTACTGCTTGCCGTCCAGGTCGATGGTCTGGTCGGTAATCAGGTTTCCGTCTTCATCCAAAAGCCCCATGCTGTCCAGCAGCTCCAGGGCTTCTTCGGGACTTTCGCCTGTAAAGCTTTGCAGCTTTTCAAGCAAGGTTTCGTTTTGCTCTGGCGTGTTGTTCAACAGGCCGCCCACAGCGGCCAGGGCCGATACCGGCAGCATGGTAAGCACCATGCACAGGCACAGCAGCACTGCCAAAATGCGCTTTTTCATTCTTTCTTCTCCTCCTTTTCTGGAAGTACCCTTCGCAGGGCTGGGTGGCCACACACACCCAACAGCGTGCCGGGGGTCTGACGGTAATAGTTGCAAGAGCCGCAGTCCTCCATTCCATCCGGCTGCAAATCCGCATGGGGGCAGGCGTCCTCAATGGTCAGCAGCACCCGTTCTCCCGCCGGGGTGTAAACCGGCTTTTCAATCAAATCCGGGAACGCGTCCAGATAGACTCTGCACCTCTGGTCATAGGTTTGGGGTACATCAATCAAGGCGCCCTCGATGTTATACCGCCAAATTCTTTTGTCCGCTGCCATTTCATCGCCTCCTTTGCGCATCGGCTGGCCCTTCCCGCCGCGTCCGGCTTTACGGCGCGTTTTGGGCAGGGAAACGCCACGGCTCCATCTTTCAAGTAAAGTATAGCAGAGAAAAAATCATTGCGCTATTACCCATTTTCCCCCCTAAAATGGGGGAGGCCCGCAGCAAAATCTGCGGGCCTCCCCCTGTTTGTGAAAGCGTTCCTGTGGCGTATCCAAAGCCCCTGCGCCATTTCGCCCCGGGATAGGCTTCTCCGGCGGCTTTCCTCCGCGGCGAGATAATTTCACAGTTCATTCTTCACCAATATTTGATTTTTTATTTATTATGCGGAATAGCGCACAGTTTCAGGGGTTGCCAACAAGGCGCTGGAAAAAAATTTTCCAGCGCCTCCCCTTCTGCCCCTTCCCGCAGTGGATTAAGCGGGCTGGGCTTCCTCCTCTTTCACGGTAAGGACCGCCTTTTCAAACACAATGGCAAAGCCCAGCACTGCCAGGAAGATGACCCCATCCATGGCAAACTGCGAAAGGTAGCCCAGAACGCCCTCCACTGTGTAGGGCAGCTCCTTGAGCGGGGTGCCATAAACCATCATCTGTGCCAGGGGCACCAAATACACGGCCACCCGCAGGAACATGTGGAAGCCGAAGTACCAAATCCATCCGGTGTAGAAGTACTTCCGCCCGCTGATTACAGCGCAGACAACCGCCGCCAGCAGCACCCGCATGCCCAGTAAAATTAGAGAGAGGCGGCCCATGTGGGGCAGTACCATGTAATTCAGGAAGGAAAGGGCGCCGTGCGTGGCCAGGCCAAACAAGAAGGCGTAGCCCGGCGTTCCCCGGTAGCAGGAGCAGATCACCAGCGTGAGCAAAAAACCAGAGATAATGTTATCCGGCGCGGGGAACAGCAGCTGATAGCGCGAGTATGTGACGCTTTGATGAAAGACCCCGTTGAGGAAGTCCATCAAAATGCCGCAGCTGTTGATTACCGCCACAAAGGGCACCACCTTGAAAAAGCCCGTGCGCTTGTCCCCTTCCTTGCCGGTGGCAAAGAAAACAATTGCCAGGAACGCAAGGCCCACCAGAAACCCTGTAACCGAAAAATATGTGGTGAACAGCCGCTCATAGTATTCCCCGGTGATGAAGTAAGCGTGCCCCAAAAGATAATTGCGGGCAAGGGCCTCCAGCTGTTCCAGCAGCCCTTGCAGCCGCGAAAGGATGGACTCCATCATTTCTTTTTCCTCCTCCCATACACCGCCTTATACACGGAAAACGTGTTGCGCACCGCCACGAAGAACCCCACTAAAATCCCCACTGCCACCATCAGCACAGCCGCCAGGGGGATGACCGCTGAGGCAAGATCGTACAAGACGTGGGTACCGACCATAATAAGGCCCGCCACCACGACAAACAGCACAATCATAATAATTGTTTCAATCATGCCTGCGCCTCCTTTCCGGCCAGCGCTCTCTCATCAACCGGTGTTTTGCCATATTGCCCCGAAACCCACAGCGAAGCCAGCCGTTTGTCCGCCAGGGAACAAATCCACTCCACAGGCTCCAGCACCCCCTTGGGATTGTAGGGCCCGGCGTTCCGAGTGTGACCGATGGCGCTTGCGGCAAAAAACCGGTTTTCCGAAAACTTCATCTCAATGGCGTTTACAAAACCGCCCATCTCGTTTTCCCGCAGGCATTTCCG